>Ga0209021_1001107_pt1 | contig 28794 bp, 25 predicted proteins | sample PinacodermFT_FD_187299 | JGI IMG/M metagenome (GOLD analysis project Ga0209021, IMG submission 187299) | Host-associated microbial community of the marine sponge Aplysina aerophoba from Gulf of Piran - sponge pinacoderm, lysed by freeze-thaw... | ecosystem: Host-associated > Porifera > Sponge >... | reverse complement strand
GAGGGGTTTCCCCTCCCCGCGAGGAAGGATGTCGCGGATCGCGGAGCGATCCACGACATCATCCCGGGGAGGAAGCGCTCCGCATGCGGAGTGCCTTCGGCCTCTGGCGTGGACGCCGCTCCCTCCCCGGTGCGGAGCGCTTTCTCGGCGGGATGACATGAAGCGTTACTTCGTTGACCTCTGGGAAACCGTCAGCACGGTTCTGATCGGCATGGGGGTGACCTTCCGGCACGTCTTCACGCGTTCCGTGACCCAGCAGTACACCGCCGACGAACTTCCCGAGGAGCGCTGGCGTTCGCCGCTCGACATTCCCAAGGAGTCCCTGATGGACCGCTCGCGGATGCGGCTCCACGTCAAGATCGAGGACTGCATCGGGTGCAAGCAGTGCGAACGGGCCTGCCCGGTGGACTGCATCCACATCGAGAACGAGAAGCGGGCCCGCGATGCACCGCCGATCTTTGCGGCCGACGGGACGGCCATCAAGCAGACGGTGGTGCAGTTCGATATCGACATGTCGCTTTGCTGCTACTGCCAACTCTGCGTCTTCCCGTGCCCGACGGACTGCATCGAGATGACTCCGAACTACGAGTTCGGTGGCAAGACGAAGGGAGACCTGCTCTATCGGTTCGCGAAGGAGCCGCGGACGGCGGAGCCGGCCGCTCCGCCGGTTCGACGAGCCGGCGCCTGACGGGGGATAGAAGGAACACGATGGAGTCCCTCGGGGTCGCGGCGATCTTCTACGGGACCGCCGCGTTCATGCTCGCGTCGGCCTTTTACGTCGTCCTCGGCCGGAACCTCGTGCACTGCGCCTTCGCGCTCATGGGGACGTTCTTCGGGGTGGCGATCCTCTACGTCTATCTCGGTGCCGACTTCCTGGCCGGCGCCCAGGTGGTCATCTACGTGGGCGGCGTTCTCACGCTGATGGTGTTCGGGGTGATGCTGACCAACCGCATCTACAACCTGAATCTCTCTTCCGGGGCGATCCAGGTCGTTCCGGGAGCGCTGTCCGCGGGTCTGATCTTCGCGCTGCTGGTGTGGATCATCCAGTCGGTGGACTGGGGCGCGATGGATTCGGGCGATCCGGGGCCCACCAGCGAATCCATCGGACGACTCCTGGTCGGTGACTACCTGCTGCCCTTCGAAATCGCCTCGGTCCTGCTGCTGATCGCGCTCATGGGCGCGGCGATGCTGGTCCGCCGCCGCCGGGGTTCCTCATGATTCCCCTCGAGCACTACCTCTACATCTCGGCGGCGCTCTTCTCGCTCGGCGTCTTCGGGGTGCTGACCCGGCGAAACGCCGTCAACGTGCTGATGTCGATCGAGCTGATCTTCAACTCGGCGAACATCAACCTCGTCGCCTTCTCCCGGTTCGTCGAGGGAGCGCTCGGCGGCCAGGTCTTCGCGTTGCTGGTCATCGTCATCGCCGCCTGCGAGGCGGCGGTCGCGCTCGCCATCGTGATGTCGCTCTACCGCGTCGTGAAGCACGTGAACCTCGACGACGCCGCGGAGCTCAAGGGTTAGCCGGGGGAAGCCTCAGGCAATGTCCGACGCACTGCAGAGCCTCTCCCGGTTCCTTCCCGAGCTGATCCTGATGGGGGCTCTTGCCCTCGTGATCGTTGCGGACCTGGTCACCCAGCGGCGTCCGCTGAAGGACAGCACCAACCTGCTGAACGGCATCACGCTCGCCGGCCTGATCGCCGCCCTGGTGACCTCCTGGCAGGCGCTCGGAGTCGGGGAGCCCCAGTCGCTCTTCGCCTCGATGCTGGCCGACGACGGCCTGCTCGGGGTGCTCCGGCCGATCTTCGTCCTCACCTCGATCGGGGTGCTGCTGCTCAGCATGCGCTCGAAGGAGCTCGAGGGCGTCCGGCTCGGAGAGATGCTCGCGCTGCTGCTCACCGTTACCGCGGCACTCATGTGGATGGCCGGGTCGGTCAACCTCGTGATGATCTACCTCTCGCTCGAGACGGTCTCGGTGGCGTCCTACCTCATGGTGGGCTACCTGAGTTCGGACCGGCTCTCGAACGAGGCCTCGCTCAAGTACATCCTGTTCGGGGCGGTGTCGACGGGCGCCATGCTCTTCGGGCTCTCGCTGCTCTACGGGATGACCGGCACCCTCGATCTCTACGGGGTGCGCGCTGCGCTTGCGGAAGGGACGTTCGGTCCCGGGCTGCTGTTCGTGGTGATCCTGATCGCCGCCGGAATCGGCTTCAAGATCGCCGCCGCGCCGTTCCATTTCTGGTGTCCCGACGTGTACACCGGGGCTCCCACGCCGGTCACCGCGTTCTTGTCGGTCGGCCCGAAGGCCGCCGGATTCGCGATCCTCATCCGTTTCTTCTATCTGGGAATGGCGGAACCCGCGGGAGGGGGTGCGATCGCCCCGGTGGGAGGCGCCGACTGGCAGATGCTGCTGATGATCCTGGCGGTCATCACCATGACCCTCGGGAACGTGGCGGCGCTCCTCCAGACGAATGTCAAGCGGCTGCTCGCCTACTCTTCGATCGCCCACGCCGGAACCATGCTGATGGCGGCGTGCGTGCTCTCGGTGGACGGGGTGCAGGCCATCGCCGCCTACCTGGCGATCTACCTCTTCATGAACCTCGGAGCCTTCGCGGTGGTGATCCTGGCGCACCGGGAGACGGGAAGCTTCGAGATCGGCAGCTACGCCGGGTTCTGGAAGCGGTCCCCGCTGCTCACCCTCGCGATGGTGATTTTCCTGTTCTCGCTGATGGGGATCCCGCCCTTCGCCGGGTTCCTGGCGAAGTGGTACGTGTTCGCGGCGGTGATCAGCGCCGACCTCGGCTGGCTCGCGGTCATCGGCGTGCTGAACGCTGCGGTGGCCGCCTTCTACTACATCAAGGTCCTGCGGGTCATGGTGATCGACCAGGAGACCGGTCCGACACCGCCGCTCGCCCTCAGTCGGCTCGATGTGGGCCTGCTCGTCGTGCTGGTTGTCCCGAACCTTCTTGGACTACTATTCTGGGGTTCCCTGGATCGGGTCACGGAGTACTCGCAGAGACTTCTCGACCTTGGCTGATTCCGGGGCCGACCCCCTGATCATTCTTCTCGAGCCTGTCTGAGGAGGCAGCTTCCCACGATGTCTTACTGGATCGCCGAACCCTGCATTGGGACCAAAGATACCGCGTGCGTGGACGTTTGTCCGGTCGACTGCATTCACCCCACAAGTGACGAGGATGGGTTCGAGGAAGCCACCCAGCTCTACATCGATCCCGACACCTGCATCGACTGCGGCGCCTGCGAGCCGGCCTGCCCGGTGACGGCCATCTTCCCGGACGAGGAGCTCCCCGACGAGTGGGCCGATTACCGGGAAATCAACACGAACTACTACGCCTAGCTGACCTCCCGGTCAGCGCCGCCGCGCGGGGTTCGAGCCCCGCGCTTTCAAGCCGTTCCGTCGCTATCGGTCCCGTCTGCTGAATCGCGTGACCCGGAGGCTCGTTCCAAGGTTGCGCCTCCTTTCGGCCCCCGCGCTTTTCGCCAGTCTCGCGGCCTCGGGGTGCGCGTCCTCGTCGGGGCCGATCGCGATGCCGCCGGACGCGGCGGCAATTCACGCCGCCGAGCGCGCCCGCGGCGCGTTCGAGGAGCGTCGGCGACTGGTCCGGGATCCGGATCTTGGCGCCCGCATTGCCGAAATCGGCGTCGAAGCACTGGCGGAGACCCCGCTGTTCGCCACCCCCGATGGAGTAGGGCCGGCCCTGCAGGAGGGCTGGCGGTTCGCGGTCCTCGACGATCCGGAGCCGGAGGCTTTCCTGTTCGCGAATCGGACCGTCTTCGTTTCCCGGGGAGCGCTGGCCGCCTTGCCCGGCGAGGCGGCTCTCGTCGCGTTGTTCCGGTCCGCCGCCACGACGTTTGCGAGCGGGGCTTTTCGTCCCGTGGCCGCGGGGGAGCTGGTTGAGCAACCCCTCTCCCTGGTGCTGCCGGCGGAACCCGATTCCGCCACTCCCGCGGAGGGCGTCCGGAGCCGCGACCGCTGGCTCGACCTCCTCGACGGCCTGCTCTTTGGGCAACCCGCCGAGTACGGGGTTGCGGACGGGCGAAAGCTCCTGTTGCCCGGGGCCGACGTTCACCTGTCGCTGCCCGGGCAGGGCGCGTTCGAACCCGCCGGCCGCGGGGTCTTTCGCGCCACCCGGAAGGGGGAGTGGCTCGGACTGACCGTGCGGGAGCTTCCGGCGTCCGATCCGTCCGGTAACGGCGCCTCCGGCAGGAACGGGAACGGTGTGGCGGCGCAGCGGGCCGAGCTCGCGGACCTGGGAGCCCGTCTCCGGCGGGCCGCAGCCTGCCGCGGCGCCGAGACGAAGTTCACGGAGGCTTTCCGGGTGCGTGGCTTCACCGGGGTGCGCACCCGTCTCGATCCGGCGCCGAGGGAGACGGGGACCGAGGGTCCGGTTGCGATGGAGGGAGCCTGCGAGGACGCGCCCCGTCTTCCGGAAGGCTCAGCCGCCGGGGCCGCGGACGCCCCGGCCGGCCTCATCGCCCTCGTTCGGTCGCGGGGATCGTTGATCGAGGTGAGTCTCCATTGCGGGCGGCGGCGCTTTGACGCCTGCGAGGCGCTCTTCGTGGAGGTTCTGGAAAGCGCCGATCGTTTGTGGGACGCCCCGGCGCCGGAGTCGCTGCGCATTGCCGCCGTGGTGGCCGGCGAGAGCGGATCGGTCCGCGGCGCCCTCGGCCGCCTGGCCGCCGGGGGCAGGCTGGATGCTCCCCTCGCGACGGTCGAGTTCCTGAATCGGGGCTGGATCGAGGAACCACTCGGCCCGGGAGAGCGCGTCCTGATCCTGTCCCGGAACCCGGGGCGAACGGCGCCGGCCGCCGGAGGGAAGAAGCCGTGACCGGGTCGCCGCGGCGGGGCATCCGGCAACTCTGGCTGCCCTTCCCGATACGGATTCACTATTCCTGGGTGCTGACCATCAGCATTGTTTCGGCCCTGTTTGCGGTGCTCTATTTCCGGGGCCTGCCGGGAGTCTCGGCGGCCGGCGCCGCCGCGCTCGGGGTGGTGACCAGCGTGCTGCTGCTCGCGTCCGTCCTGGTCCACGAGCTGGCCCACGCGGCCGCCGCCGCCCGCTCGGGACTGAAGGTTTCCGGGATCACGCTCCGGGTGTTCGGCGGAGCCACCGAACTGGAGGGGCATCCGCGCGGGGCTGCCGCCGAACTGCGGATCGCTCTCGCGGGACCCTTCGCCACCCTCGTGCTGTTCTCCCTGTTCCTCGCGCTCGGTCAGGTCTTCACGGCGGCGCCGGCCCCGGTCCTCGCCGTGGCGAACAACCTCGCCCTGATCAACGGTCTGCTGCTGGCGTTCAACCTGATCCCGGCCGTCCCCCTCGACGGCGGGCGGATTCTGCGGGCCACGCTCTGGGCGGTCTGGGACCGGCCGCTGGCCGCCACCCGCGCCGTGGCCGCGACCGGCGGCGCCTTCGGCCTGCTCATGGTCGCATTCGGCATCCTGGCGCTCTTCGGCGGGAGCGGCGCGGCGGGAGGGGCGGTCCGTCTCGTACTCGGCTTCTGGTTCGTCCTGATCGGACTCAATCTGCGGCGGACCTCACGCGAGGTGACGCGCCAGGTCTGGCTCGCCCAGGCGCTCGAAGGGGTGACCGCGGCCCATCTCCTCGATTACCGCATCCTCTCGGTCCCGAGGGATGCTTCCGCGACCGAACTGCTGGCGCTCGAAACCCCGCATTCCGAGATCCCGGTCCTGGACGAGGCGGACCTCGTGGGTGCGGTCCGCCTCGAGGATCTGCGCCGGCGCTCGTCGGACGAGTTGGAGCGGCTGACCGCCGGGGACCTCATGCGGACCGAGATTCTGGCCACCACCCTGGCGCCCGAGGACGCCGCCATCCGGGCGGTCAATCTCCTGGTGGGTGGCCGGCGGTCGCTCGCGGTCCTCGATGCGGGACGGTTCGTCGGCGTGGTCACCATGGAAACCCTGCGGAGCAGGCTGTCCCTGCGTAGCGACGCCTGACCGCTGGCAGAAAGGAAACGATGAGTTCGGAAATCCAGAGGACGCCCCGCAGCCGGGTCCGGCGGCTGCCGCAGCGGGGCTCGTACGACCGGACGGTGATCGACCAGATCCTCGACGAGGGCATCGTCGCGCACGTCGGCTTCGTCCACGAGGGTTCGCCCTTCGTGATCCCGATGGGCTACGCGCGCGACGGCGATCGCCTGCTCCTGCACGGGTCGTCGGCGAGCCGGCTCATGCGTCTTCTCGCCGCGGGCACCGAGGCCGCGGTTACGGTGACCCTGCTGGACGCTCTCGTTCTCGCCCGCTCCTACTTCCACCACTCGATGAACTACCGCTCGGTGGTGGTTCTGGGGCGTACCGCGGAGGTGGCCGAGGAAGGCGAGAAAAACCGCGCGCTCGACGTGCTGCTGAGCCGCCTGGTTCCCGGGCGCCACGGGGACGCCCGCCCGACGAACGAAATCGAACTCAAGGCGACCCTGGTCGCGTCCATCCCCATCAAGGAGGCCACCGCCAAGCTTCGGACCGGGCCTCCCGCCGATGACGACGAGGATCTCGCCCTCCCGCATTGGGCCGGTCTGGTACCCCTGAGGACCACCTTCGGGCCGCCGGAACCGGCGCCCGATCTGACGGAAGGGATCGAGGCTCCTCCCTATGTGGTCGGCTACCGGAGGGATGGATAAACTCCGGGCCTCCATGGCTGGACTTCCCGACTTCCGGGGCGCAACCGGCGCCGTTCGTCTCGGACTGGCATTTGCCGCTGCGGCTTTCGGCGCGGTGGTCTCGGGAGTCCTGTTGCTTCGGCATCACGGGCTCGACACCGGCGCCCTGGCGGCGGCGGTTTGCGATCCCGCGAGTTCGGGCTGCGAAGAGGTGGCGGCGAGCGCCTGGTCCACGGTAGCCGGGGTTCCGTTGGCCGCGGTGGGGCTCGCGTTCTTCGTGTCGCTCGGGTTTCTGCTCGCGCTCGCCCTGCTGGGCAAGGCCCCGCTCGCCAGCCGGCCCGGCCGCCTGGCGCTCGGCCTCGTCACCCTGGCGCTCGTGGTCGATCTGTTCCTCTTCGGCGTCCAGGCTTTCGCGATCGGCAGCTACTGCTCGCTCTGCATCTGGACATACGGTGCGAACGGAGCCGCTTTCCTGCTGCTTTTGCCGGCCCGGCGGCGGTCGGCGACAATTCCGGCGATGCACTCACAATTTGCGATCGAACGCTTCGCGGTTCGGGCGTTCTGGCTCGCCGCCAGTCTCGTGGCCGCGGCAGTGCTGGTGATCAACGTCAGCCTCAGCGACCGGGCGGAGGACTCGGTGGACCTCTCGATCCTCGGGGTTCGTTCCGCGGCCTCGGACGGCCTGCCGGCCGAGTTGCCGCTCCGGGGCGCCGGGCTGGCGCCGCAGTGGCGGAATCCGACCTTCCGGCAGCAGCCCGTGCAGGAGGTTTCGCTCGAGGGGGTGCCGGTGAAAGGCGATCCCCAGGCGCCGGTGAAGATCGTCACCTTCTCGGATTTCCTGTGTCCATCCTGCCGGCGATTCGCGCTGGCCTTCGACCAGTACGTCGAGGGCCCGACCGGCCCGCATGTCGCGCTCTACTACCGCAGTTATCCGCTCGACTCGACCTGCGCCGGGCACATGCCGCGCGTGTTGCATCCCGGTGCTTGCGAGGTCGCGCGCGGCGGTACCTGCGCCAATCTCCTGGGCAACTTCTGGGACTACCACGATGCCGTCTACCGGGCGCCGCCCAACGGCCCCGATCTCGATGACGTAGTCGGAATCGCGGTAGGCGCCGGGCTCGACGAAGCCGCCTTCCGGGCCTGCATGGCCGAGCCTCAGGCCGAAGCGGCGCTCCAGTCGGACATCGCCGAGGGTGTGCGGCTGGGAGTCATGGGTACTCCGTCGTTATTCATCAATGGGCGGAAAGTGCCGACACTCGACGAGTTCGCCGACGCCGTGCTCTGGGAACTCGAAAAGGCGGGGGTCGACGTTTCCGGCGCTGATCCCGACGGCGAATAGGACTTCGCCGGCGGGCATCCCGCTCGCCGCGCGGGAGTTCGGTCTCCCTTCGTCCACCTGATTTCTCCACCCGCATTCAGGAGGCCCAACCACCATGCATGACCTCAACTACCTGGCCATTGTCGTCGCCGGCATCGTCCCGCTGATCGTGGGCGCCCTTTGGTACGGGCCCCTCTTCGGAAAGCGCTGGCTGGCGCTCATGGAGACCACCGAGGAGGCGATCGCCGAAGGCTTCAATCCCCTGAAGACCTACGGCGGGTCGTTCCTGTTCGCCATCGCCTCCGCCTTCGGACTCGCGGTGCTGCTCGACGGCTTCAGCGGCCCGCTCCACGGCGTCCACGCAGCCCTCGTCGCCACGATCGCCTTCGTGATCCCGGTGTCGCACCAGTCGGTGGCGTTCGAGAAGCGGAAATCCGGACTCGCGGTGATGAACGTCGCCTACAACTTCGTGGCGCTGCTCGGCCAGGCGATCCTGCTCTCGCTCTGGAAGTAGCCCGTCTTCCTGCCCTGATTCAGGGGCCGACCAGGAGAATCAGGCAGTGCGGTTCCGCTGCGCTCTCGCGCAGCGGGTGCCGGCCTGGAGGCCGGCGTTTCAAACCGTTGCCGCGTTGAGCGGAGGGTGGCGTTCCCCTCCCGCTCCTACTGTGGGGTGGCCGGCGTTCCCGGGTTCAGCGCCCCCCCGCGCCGCCGTCCCGGAGCGAAATCCGCTCCACGCCGCTGACGAAGAGCACGTCGTTCGTGGACTGGTAGCGGGATAACGCGCGTTCCGCGTCCGCGCCCCGGAGCGTGGCCGCGGAAATTCCCGAGATCACCAGGTCCGCGCGGGAGGACCTCCGCGACACTTCCTTCTCGAGTTCCTCGTCGCTCTGGTAGCCGATCGTCATCCGGTTCTGCTCCGAGATGGGCAGGCGTTCCTGGGACAGCAGCCTCGAGAGGTCGTGGTCCTGGTGTTCGCTCGAACTGAGATCGCAGCACTCGAAGACCCGGATCTCGGCGCGCTTCCATTCCGGATGTCCCACGATGATGTAGGCGAGCAGCAGCATCAGCGGTGCGTTGTCGAAGTTGTCTTCCGTCAGCCAGAGGTGGATGGAGGACCGGTAGCCGAACCGATGACTGGTGGAGCGGAGGATGAGGGCGTTGAACCCGGTGTCCACCGCGATCCGGGCGCCCTCGACGCTCTCCGCGATTTCCTCCTTTCGGAGTTCGTCGAACTCCAGCAGCAGGCAGTTGTTCGGCAGTCCCGAGATTCCGGGCATCTGGAGCGACTGCGCGAGCGCGAGCCGGAACGACGGGCTGACCAGGGAGTCCACGTAGACGCCGGCGCCGCTCGCCTCCGTCTGCCCGATCAGGGTGCGCACCTCCTGGCGCGCCTGCCGGACGGTGGTCGGCGAGTACTCCCCCTCGACGTACTGGATGAAATGGCCGAAGCCGTGCCGGTGGCTCATCCAGCGCAGGAGGTCGAAATGGCCCAGCCGCTCGCCGTGCCGGGTGATTGCGACCACGGACGGGCGCCACCCGCCGGCCGACCGTTCCACGAGGTTCTTCTGAAGGGTGATGCGGAGCCGGCGGGTGAGCTGGAAGATGGTGCCCTGGAAGATGGCGGCGAAGTCCCGTTCGCCCCGCCGCGAGCGGTTCAGGCCGACGTACATGACCCACATGAGGGAGAACGCGATGAGCGCGTAGAGGGCGTTCATCCGCACCATCAGGATCCCGCACATGAGCGCCCCCACGAGGGACAGGTACCAACGGGTGCGGAAGGTGGGCCGGTAGGACGGATTCCCGGCGAAGTACTCCAGGAACGACACGGTGCAGAGCGCGCCGTAGGTCACCAGGAAGAACATGGTCAGGATCTGGGCGATGAAGTCGACATCGCCGACCACCACGAAAAAGATCGCGATCCCGCCGGACAGCGCGGCGGCCCAGCGCGGCTCTCGGGCGGCTCCGACTCCCTTCGCCACGAACCGGTTCAGAGCCGGAAAGGGCAGGACCCGGTCCTGGCCGAGCGCCTGGAGGGTCCGCGGCGCAACGAGGATGGAACCGAGCGCCGAGGAGAGCGCGGCGGCGCCGAGCCCGATATAGACGGAAGGGCCCCAGAGCGCGATCCGGGCCATCACGAACTGGTCGGCGTGGAGTTGCTCCGGATCCACGCTCACCGCCAGCTTGATGGCCACCAGGATGTAGATCACCATGCCGGCGAGGGTCGCGGCGATGGTCCCGAGCGGGATGCTCCGGTGCGGGTTCTTCAGGTCCCCCGACAGCCCGAGGCCGGCGATCATTCCGGTGAAGGCGGGGAAGATGATGGCGAAGACCACCGCGAAGCTGTGGGGGTTCTCGCCGGTGGCCGTCACGCTGAAGGTTTCCGGGCGGATCGCTTCCGGCGCCGAGCCCAGCAGGACCGCGGCGATGGAGCCGCCGAGGATCACCGAGACCACCCAGAGCACCCGGACTCCCAGATCGGCGCCCTTGGTCAGCACCAGCGCCAGGAGCGCCACCGCCGCCGGGAGGCTGACGAAACGCGCGTCCACCCCGAAGTTCCAGGCGCTCTCGATCCACTCGTAGACGGGCCCGAACGCCTCGGCGAAGGCCACCAGATAGAAGGCGATCGAGATGGCCTGCGACAGGTAGAGGGCGATGCCGATCACGCCCCCGATCCGGGTGCCGAAGGAGCGGCTGATGATGTAGTAGGCGCCCCCGCCGGCGACCCGGCGGTTCGTCGCGATCTCGGATACCGCGAGAACGGTCGGGATCGTGACCAGATGGGCGATGGCGATGACCCCGAGGGTCCCGAGGAGCCCCACGTCCGAGACGGCGTAGCCGAAGCGGAGGAAGAGGATCGCCCCGAGGATGGTGCTGATCGACGCCAGGAAGACGGGAGCGGTGCCGAAGCCGTGCCCCGGAGTAGCCGGGCCGGGATTCGGATCGGGACCGTCGGTCATCGGATGGAGCGCAGTCCTCGCTTGACAGCCTGTGGTGGAACTGGCGTGAGCACCGAGAACGGCGAGGCGCCTGGCTGAGAAGGCGCGTGAGGGAGGAATACCGAGTGTATTCCGACCAAACGCAACGATGAGGGCCGCGTAGGGGCCCGGCCAGTCCTCCCGGTGGGGGCTGGCCGGGATGCATCGCTGTTCGCTTCCGGAGCGGGGCGTGAGCCCCGCGTAGACCCCGCTAGCACGAGGAATGGAAGACGGCGTGGCCGACCGCCATTCCTCGTAGCTCGGGCATGCCGCGCGAGTTTCACCACGGGCTGTTATGTCGCGCGGCGGCGCCCGGTTCTCCGGGCGCCGCGCAGACTCTCCTCAACGTCCCGCCGGACGGGACTCTTTCTCTCAGTCGGACCCGCCGCCTTTCTCGGCCGCGTAGTACTCATTGGTCTTCTTGGCGACCACGCCACCGAGGAACAGCATCCCGATCAGGTTGGGGAACGCCATGAAGCCGTTCAGCAGGGTGCCGATGTTCCACACCGTCTCCACGGTCACGAGCCCGCCGATGAGGAGGAGCGCGACGTAGATGACCCGGTAGGGGAAGATGCCCTTCTGGCCGAACATGTATTCCCAGCAGGTCTCCCCGTAGTAGTACCAGCCGATGATCGTCGAGAAACCGAACAGGAACGACGAGATGGCGATCACCACCGGGGCGAACGGGATCGACATCTGGAAGGCGGCGGCCGTGAGGTCGCCGCTCGCGTTCTGGTACGCGGTGTCCATCCACATGCCTGACGACAACACCGCAAACGCGGTCATGCTGCACACCACGATGGTGTCGATGAAGACCTCGAAGACCCCGACCAGACCCTGATCCGTCGGGTGCTTCACCTGCGCGATCCCGTGGGCGATCGGGGCGCTGCCGAGCCCGGCCTCGTTGGAGAGGACGCCCCGGCTGATCCCGGCGGCGATTGCCTGCCGGACGCTCACCCCGAGGAACCCGCCGGCCGCCGCGTGCGGTGAGAGGGCGTGCTCGAAGATGGTCGCGAAGACCCCCGGCAGTGCGCTGAAGTTCATCAGCAGGTAGGTGAGGGACATGCCGAGGTAGATGACCAGCATCGTCGGAACGAGCTTTTCGGCCACGGATGCGATCCGGTGGATTCCTCCGAGCAGAACGGCGCCCACCGCGACGGTGATGATGAGACCCGGAACCCACGGAGAGACCTCCCACCCGAAGCCGGAAGCCGCCTCCACGAACGTCCGCACGATGGTGTTCGACTGGGCCATGTTGCCGGTGCCGAGCAGCGCGGTCGCCGCGCCGAAGACGCAGAACATGATCGCGAGCACCTTCGCGAGTCCCGCATGGCGGACGCCTGCCATGATGTAGTACATCGGGCCGCTCGCGAAGGCGCCCGATTCCTTCTTCACCCGATAGGTGACGCCCAGCACGGCCTCGGAGTACTTGGTGGCCATGCCGAAGACCGCGGTGACCCACATCCAGAAGATGGCGCCCGGGCCACCGATCAGAATCGCGGTTGCCACCCCGCCGATGTTTCCGTTTCCGACGGTGGAGGCGAGAGCGGTCGAGAGCGCCTGGAAGGGGGTGATTTCCCCTTCCGCACCCTTCTGGTCGTGGGACATTCCGGAAACGACCCGCCGCATGCCGGCGACGAATCCGCGGATCTGGACGAAGCCGGTGCGGATCGTCAGGTAGAGCCCGCAGGTCACCAGCAGCAGGGGCAGGGCGTACCACTGGTAGATGGCGTTTGACGCCCAGGCAATGAATTCGCTCATGGTGTTTCCTTGGGAAAAGACCGTCAGAGGACGAAACGGGAGACGATCAGCAGGAAGATGGCCGCCGGGGAGACGAAGCGGATCAGGAAGCCCCAAAGCGCCGGGCTCGGGAAGCCGGGACCGTCGCGCCGGAGTTCGTCACCGGCGAAGCGGGCGCCCCACCTCCAGCCGATGAAGAGGCTGATCAGCATGCCGCCGAGCGGTAGCGCCCCTTCGTTCCAGACATTCACCATCAGGTCGAAGAAGGTGCCTCCGACGGCGGGAAGTTCCGAGAAGAATCCGCCGCTGAACGACAGCACCGAGGGGATGGAAAACGCGAAGGTGAAGGCGGCGACCGCGAGGACGGCCTTGCTGCGCGGCCAGCGCCACTGGTCGATGGCGTGCGCCACCGGTACCTCGAGCAGCGAGATGGTCGAAGTGAAAGCGGCTACCGACAGGAGCAGGAAGAACGCGGCGCCGAAGAGCAGCCCGCCCGGCAGCGTCGCAAAGAGCTGGGGGAGGACGGCGAAGATGAGACCCGGTCCGCCGGCCGTGGGATCGAACGTAGAGCCGGAACTGAAGCTCGCGATGGAGAACCCCGCCGGGAAGATGATGAATCCGGCGAGCAGCGCGATCGTGGTGTCGATCCCCACGATGGCGATTGAGGCGGAACGCACCGCGTGGGACCGGTGCAGGTAGCTGCCATAGGTGATGAGGGCTCCCATCCCGAGGCTCAGCGAGAAGAACGCCTGTCCCACTGCGGCGCCGATGATCTCGGGATTCAGCGCCTGGGAAAGATCCGGACGCAGGTAGTAGGCAAGTCCCTCGGCGGCGCCCGGAAGCGTCACCGATCGGATGGCGAGGATCAAGAGCAGGACGAAGAGCAAGGGCATCATCAGGCGCGATGCGGCTTCGATGCCGCGCCGGATGCCCCGATTGACGCACCAGGCGGTGGCAACCAGGAACAGGCCCGTGAACAGGACGTTCCGGATGGGATTGGCCGAGACAGCGCCGAAGAGCGCCCCCGATCCCTCGGCGTCGGCGGCGAGTCCGTCCGTGACCGCGAGCCAGAGATACTGAACCGTCCATCCGGCGATGACCGCGTAGAACGAGAGGATGAATGTCCCGGCAGCCACCGCCAGCAGGCCGATCACCCACCAGGGACCGGAGGGCGAGATCCGCCGGACGGCCCCCGCGGGACCCAGTTGGGCGTAGCGTCCAACCAGGACCTCGCCGAGCAGGATGGGCGCGCAGATGAAAATGACGGCAATGAGATAGATGAGGACGAAGGCCGCGCCGCCGCCCTGGCCTACCTGGGTCGGAAAGCCCCAGATGTTTCCGAGCCCCACCGCGGAACCGGTGGCGGCCAGGATGAAGCCCGGGCGAGATCCCCAGCTTCCGCGATCATTCGTCATGTTGGCATCCTTTTCCGGAACCGGTTACTCGCCGAGCGGGAGCACCTGCCCACCTCCGGAGACTCGAAAAACGGTTCGGGCATGGGCGTCGGCGACCAGCAGGTCGCCGTCCGCGCTGAGCGCGAGGCCCTGGGGGCTGATGAACGGATCCCCGCGGACGTGCACGGAAACCCGCCCCTCGGGGCTGACCTTCCAGATGCACCGGGCGTAGCCGTCGGTCACGAAGAAGCCGCCGTCGGGAGCCCGGACGAAGTCGTGGGGGAACTCGAACGGCGGTGACTGCACGAGCGGTTCCCCGTCGCCGTTCTCCATCCGCAACACGTTGCGGTCCGTGAGGACGTGCAGGGAACCGTCGCTCTCGGCCAGGATGGCCCGCGGCGCGCGGATGGTGGCGACATCCTCGATGGCGTCCGCCCGAACCCGGCGGAGGCGCCCGGTCACCCGGTCCACCGCCAGAATGTCGCCGCCGGGATCGACGGCGATGCCCCAGGGGGTCACGAAGAAGCCGTCGTCGGGGATGGCCGTGATCTCACCCGACGTCGTGATCCGGTAGAGCGCCATGGTGGCGGGGTCGCTCGCCAGAACGGTTCCGTCCCCGGCGGGAACGATGTGCCGGATGCCGAAGAGCGGGGTCTTGGGAAGCCCCCGGCCCTTCGCCACCACCTCGAACTCGTTTCCGCTCCAGCGGAGCAGCGCCGCGGCCTCGATATCGGCGACGTAGATCTCCCCGCCGGGCCCGACCGCCACGTCCACCGGGTACCGCAGTTCTTCGGCGGAAGCGGGAACCCCGAGCAGGAGGCCGAGAACCAGCGGGGCGGTGAGATTCCGGGCCCTGATCCAGACACCGCGAGGGAGTTGCAAGAGAAAGTTCTGGCCGCGCCGGCAGCGGGCGAGTCTACCAGTCTCAAAGCTGCCTGCTTTGGTAAAATTGCCGTCTTCCGGCAGCGCGGGAAAGCGGGTTCGGAGCGGGTTCTCCGGCCCCGCGGCGAGGGTTTTCGCCGGTCCCGCCGCCTTGCTCCCGGCGGTCCTGCAGACCGGCGGATCGCTTCGGTCTTCGCCGAGCGGGGCAGCGCGTACTCGCAGTTCCCGCCTCGGGCTGGGTCCCGAGCACCCGGCAAGAAGCCGAGAACCGACCCTTTAACCAACTGGAGATCCTGCCCCGTGGACATGTTCCTCTATCTGACCCCCGCGTTCGGCGCGGTGGCGCTGCTCTTCGCTCTGAACCGGGCGCGGTTCGTCAGCCGGCAGGACGCCGGCACCGAGCGGATGGTGGAGATCGCCGCCGCCATCCGCGAGGGAGCGATGGCCTTTCTGCGCCGCGAGTATTCGGTGCTCGCCGTGTTTGCGGTGGTGGTCGCCGTGTTGCTCTACGTGGCGAACCTCGGGGGCGGCACTGAACTCGTCGGCCTCTCCTTCCTGATCGGAGCGCTCTGCTCCGCGGTAGCCGGCTGGTTCGGCATGCGGGTCGCCACCGCGGCGAACGTCCGGACCGCGAACGCCGCCCGGACGTCGATCGCGCCGGCGCTGCGCGTCGCTTTCGCCGGCGGGTCGGTGATGGGGATGTCCGTGGTCGGGCTGGGGATCCTGGGTCTTTCGGGGCTGTTTCTCTTCTACACGCGTGTTGTTTTCGTAGAGAGCGCCGCACCGTTGGGGCAGGTGCTGCAGGTCCTGGCGGGGTTCAGTCTCGGCGCCTCTTCCATCGCGCTCTTCGCCCGGGTGGGCGGGGGCATCTACACCAAGTCGGCCGATGTGGGGGCGGACCTCGTGGGGAAGGTCGAGGCCGGGATTCCGGAGGACGATCCCCGGAATCCGGCTGTAATTGCGGACAACGTCGGCGACAACGTCGGCGACGTGTGCGGGATGGGCGCCGACCTGTTCGAGTCCTACGTCGGAGCCATCATTGGCGGCATGGTGCTGGGGGTGGCGTTTGCGGAGAACCTTCCGGGCGCCGAACCGCTCCACTACGTGATGCTGCCGATGGTCCTTGCCGGGTTCGGCATCGCCGCAAGCATTCTGGGGACGTTCCTGGTCCGCACCCGCGAGGGCGCGAACCCGCAGACCGCGCTCAACCTGGGGACCCTGGGCGCCGGGGTGCTCATGCTGGCCATTGCCTGGCCGGTCATCGGGATGCTGACTCCGGAGGTGCAGGGAGCCCTCTACGGATGCCTCGTGACCGGGCTCATCGTCGGCGCCGCGATCGGTCTGATCACCGAGTACTACACCTCCGACGCCCGGAAGCCCGCGCAGGCGGTCGCCCAGGCGTCGAACACCGGTTCGGCGACCAACATCATCGCCGGGCTGGCGCTCGGGATGCGCTCCACAGCGCTCCCGCTGCTGCTGATCGCCGCGGCCATCACCATCGGCTACGAACTGGCCGGCCTCTACGGGATCGCGCTCGCCGGACTCGGGATGCTGGCTACGGTCGGAATCCAGTTGGCGGTTGACGCTTACGGGCCCATCGCGGACAACGCCGGCGGGATCGCCGAGATGAGCGAGCTGCCCGCCGAGGTGCGCCAGCGCACCGACAAGCTGGATGCCGTGGGGAACACCACCGCGGCCATCGGCAAGGGCTTTGCGATCGGTTCCGCGGCGCTCGCCGCGATGGCGCTGATGTCAGCCTTCCAGCAGCAGGCGGGGGTTGGCGCGCTTGGCCTCTCGCTCGGCAACCCGGTGATACTCGCCGGACTGCTGATCGGCGGGATGGTGCCCTTCCTGTTCTCCTCGATCGCCATGCAGGCGGTCGGAGAAGCCGCGTTCGACATGATCAAGGAAGTCCGGCGGCAGTTCCGGGAGATCCCGGGGCTCCTCGAGGGCGCGCCCGGCGCCAAGGCGGACAACGCCCGCTGCGTGGATATTGCCACCGCGGCGGCGCTCCGGCGGATGGTCGCTCCGGGCCTGATGGCGGTCCTGATCCCGGTGGTTGCCGGATTCATCGACAAGAACTTCCTGGCGGGTCTCCTCGCCGGGGCGCTGGTGTCCGGCGTGCTGCTCGCCATCTTCATGGCCAACGCCGGCGGCGCCTGGGACAACGCCAAGAAGTACATCGAGGGCGGCCAGCACGGCGGCAAGGGCAGCGAGGCCCACAAGGCGGCAGTCGTCGGCGACACCGTCGGCGATCCCTTCAAGGACACCGCCGGCCCGGCCATCAACATCCTCATCAAGCTGATGTCGGTAGTCGCCCTCGTCATCGCCCCCCTGATCCGCTAAGCGAGCGGAGTTCGGAGCGCCAGCCTCCGGCAACAGCAGAAGCGGCTTGGAACGCCGGCTTCAGCCGGCACCCGCTGCGCGACAGCGCAGCGGAACGGGCATCGCTACCGAGCGTCACGGCGGCCCCGGTACGGGAACGCCGACCTCCGGCCGGCACCCGCTGCGCGAGAGCGCAGCGGAACTGGATCTGGCTACCCGTCCTTCACGGCCCACACAACCGGGGACGCCGCCCGCCCCCCTACGCCGCCCGGCGCGCCTCCCGGATCGTCTGGTAGGCCTTCTGGATCTCCTGCGTCCGCCGGGTGGCCTCTTCCTTCATTTCCTCGGGAAGCCCCTGCGCGGCCAGCCGGTCGGGGTGGTGCTGCCGCATGAGCCGCCGGTAGGTGGAGCGAATCTCGTCGTCGCTGGCGGATCTTTCCGCACCGAGCACCCCGTAAGCCTCCTTGAGCTTGGCCTCCGGGGAGGGGCCCCGCGGTCGCATGCCGGCTGACGCGACCCGCTCCATCTGCGCCATCTCGGCGCGCGAGAACCCGAGGAACGCCCCGATGTGGTCCAGGATCCGCCGCTCTTCGGGATGTATGGTGCCGTCCGCCCAGGCCGCCTTGAACTGGATCTCCATGAAGGCCCGGAGCAGGTTCCGGCGCCGGCCCGCCACCTGAACGAGCTGGCCAAGGGCGTCGTCGAGGTTGAAGCGAGGCGACTGCCCCTCGGTGAAGAGGCGGCCCGCGAGGTTCCGGTCCTGCGCATCGAGACCGAGTCCCGCCATCACCTCCCGGGCGAGCCGCGCCTCTTCCTCGCTGACGTGCCCGTCCGCCTTGGCGATGTGGCCCATCACCCCGAAGGTGGCCACGAAGAACGCCACTCGCCGCTGGTCCTGGGTGTTGCCGCCGGGCGGGGGTGGCGGCGCGCCGGGCCGCTGACCCGGGTAGGCGTGCATCCGGGCCGACCCCGACATGCTGGAGCCGATGGCGGCGCCCAGCATCGCTCCGAGCGGTCCGCCAAGGGTCCACCCGAGCGTCCCGCCGATCAGCGTTCCCCAAAAGCCCATGGTTCCTCCGAGTGCTGCTTCCCGTCCGTTCGAGTCCCGCGTCGCCTCGTCACGCGGGGAATCGTAGACGGGGCAGGAGCGGAATCCACCGCCCGGAGTCGGTCGTCCGCTCCCCGAACTCATGTGCTACGCTGTGCGTCACCATGTCAGACGCCGCCGCAACGAGCAGAGTGGGTGTGCGGGAACTCCGTCAGAACCTGAGTGTTTACCTGCGCCGGATCGACCAGGGCGAGCGTTTCGAAGTGACCGACCGCGGGGCTCCCGTGGCCTTGCTGATCCCGCTTCCCGGATCGCCTTCGCCGCTCGAGCGCCTGGTTGCCGAAGGCCGGGCGCGTCCGCCGAAGGGCAACCCGCTGGATCTGCCTCCTCCTGCCGGCCCGCCAACGACGACCGTCAGCGAGGCACTGTTGCAGGAACGCGCGGATCGGCTCTGAGCCGCCCGTTCCAATCGTTCCGTGGTCTATCTGGACTCGTCGGCCATCGTCAAGCTGGTTGCGCCCGAGCCGGAATCGGCCGCGCTTCGGGATGAACTGGCGCGGGACGCGGAATGGGTGTCGAGCGCGCTCGCGCGCGTTGAAGTTCTGAGGGCGCTCCGGAGAACGCGGGTGGCGGCCGATTCGGTTCGGTTCGCCGAGGAAGTCATGGACCGGATCGCCCTGGTGGCAGTGGATCAGCCGATTCTGAACGCCGCCGCGTCCGCGGAGCCCGCCGGCCTCCGAAGCCTTTCCTCACTCCATCTGGCGACCGCGCTTTCGCTGGCCGGTCTGGATGCCTTTGTGGGCTACGACGACCGACTCAACGCCGCGGCAGCCACCGCCGGTCTTCCGGTGCTCTCTCCCCGGTAGCCGTCTCCACTCCGGGCGCGCCTATTCCAATAGCCGGCGTATCCCCGCCGCTCCGACGCTCGCGCCGGTGAGGAGGGCCACGCTGAGCCCGCGCTCTTCGGCCGGCACCATCCGGGCGCCGGCGGTCGCGAGCGCGCCCGATGGCTCGGTGACGATCTTCTGGCGGAGCAGCAGGTCGCGCGAGGTGGCGAGCGTCGCTTCGTCCGGGACCAGCACGGTCCGGTCCACGAGGCCGGCGAGCGCGGGATAGAGCTCCTCGGTCAGGTACGGCACCGCGGCGCCGTCGCACACTGTCTCGCACGGCGCCGATACCGCCCGTCCGGCCTTCAGGCTGTGGTGGAGGGCGGCGCATCCCGCCGGCTCCACCGCGAAGATGCGGATGTCGGGCCGCCGGTCCTTCAGCGCGCCCGCCACCCCGGTCAGCAGGCCGCCCCCGCCTACCGGGATGAAGACGGATTCGATATTGGGCGCCACCTCCAGCAGCTCGACGGCGAGGCTCGAGTGCCCCCGGTGGACCCTGGGGCAGGTCCAGGGGTGGACGAACACGTAGGGCTCGTTCTCCCAGAGGTGCTCCTTCAGGAAGCGGAAGAGCTCCGGGACGGAGACGAGGCGTGGCTCTCCGCCCGCCGCCCGGAACCCTTCGATCTTCGCCGGGGGCGCCGTTTCCGGAAGCAGGGAGAACGCCGGGACGCCGCGCCGGCGCGCCGCCCAGGCAAGCGCGAGCGCGGTGTTCCCCGCACTCACGGTGGACAGTCCGGCCGCCACCCGCTCCTCGCTCAACTGCGAAACCGCGTCCCAGATCCCCCGTACCTTGAAGGACCCGGTAGGGAGCAGGGTGTCCGCCTTCAGGAGCAGCTCATCCCCGAGTCCGGGACCGGCCCGGAGAAGCGGACTTGGCTCAAACACCGCCCGGAGCCGCTTCGCCGCCGCTGCTGCGTCTTCCCAGCCCGGCGGCTGAATCGTCTGCACCTGACTCGCGCCGGCGTCGCCCGCCCCGTTTCCGGATGGGGAAGACCCCGAAGGCCCCGTCATAAGCGCCGTTATTATGCGATCCGGTTGCGCGTCCCCGAGAGCGCCGCTTCCGGAGGAGACCCCCATGAGGAATCCGCTGACGAATCCGCTGACGAATCCCCTGACGAATCCGTTCAGGTCGCCCGTCGTGACGCCCTCCTGGCGTCGTTTCGTCCCGTTCGCTGCCCTGCTGATGTTCGCCAGCGCGGCAGCCGCCCAGAAAGGCGGCCGCACCGACGATTCCGGCTGGGACACCACCCTGGCCCGGGGAGATGCCTACGACCTCGTCTTCGAAACCACCGAGGGAACCTTCATGTCCCTCGACGTCTCGCCGGACGGGAACTCCATCGTCTTCGACCTGCTCGGCCACGTCTACCGGATGCCGATCAGCGGGGGGCGCGCGGAGTGCCTCACCCAGGACAGCGGGGTGGCGGTGAACTACCACCCGCGCTGGTCGCCCGACGGGACGACGATCGCCTTCGTCTCGGACCGGGGCGGACAGTCGAACCTCTGGCTGATGGACGCCGATGGCGGCAACCCGAGGGCGGTTCACCAGGATCCCGAGTCGCGGGTCGCCACGCCGGCCTGGCTTCCGAACGGGCAGGGGATCGTCGCGCGCTGGAACACCCTCTCCCGGCCCCGCCGGTCGGGTCTCTACCTCTTCCACCCCGACGGTGGAAGCGGAGTGGAACTGGTGGACGGGAGCGAATACGGGCGCGCCGGTTGGCCGGCCCCGTCAGGACAGGGAACCCTCTATTTCCACTTCGCGCCGTCTTCAGAACGCGACCTGGTCCGGGGCGCCATGCAGATTCGGGAACTCGACCTCGAGACCGGAAAGGTCTACGACGTGACCGAGGGGCAGTCCCAGCAGCAGTACCAGGGGTCGAGCGGCGGCGCGATCGCGCCCGAGCCTTCCCCCGACGGACGCTGGCTCGCGTTCGCGCGCCGGATCCCCGGCGGCACGATCTCCTTCAAGGGCCACCGTTTCGGCCCCCGCACCGCGCTCTTCCTGCGCGATCTCCACACCGGCGCCGAACGGCTGCTCGCGGATCCCATCGAGACCGACCTCGCCGAGGGGATGAAGACCGAGCGTGTGCTCCCCGGGTACTCCTGGGCGCCGGACAGCTCGGCCATCTACGTGCTGCGGGGCGGCCGGATCATCAAGGTGGACGCGGCGAGCGGCGCCACCGAGGAAGTGTCCTTCGTGGCCGAGGTCCGGCGCCGGGTCTCCGAGCAGGCCCGGGCGGAGTTCGACATCTCCGGTGAGACCTTCCGGGCCAGGATGGTCCGCTGGCCCGCGGTTTCCCCGGACGGCTCGGTGGCGGTCTTCCATGCCGCCGGCCGGCTCTACCGCATGACGCTTCCGGACGGCACGCCCGAGCGGCTGATCCAGGGTGACGATCCCGCCTACGAGTTGTCGCCCGCGTTCTCGCCGGACGGCGCCACCATCGCCTACACCTCCTGGGACGACACCGAGGGGCACCTCCTGACGGTCCCGGCGGCCGGCGGCGCTCCCACGCGTCTCACCGACACCTCTTCGGAGTACATCCACCCGGTCTGGACCCCGGACGGCAGCGCCATCGTGGTGGCCCGCGGCACCGGCGCGCCCGCGCGGGGCCGCTCCTGGTCCCAGAACCTCCGCTACGACCTGGTCAGCGTCCCTGCCGCGGGGGGACCCGCCACCGTCATCACCAAGACGCTTCGCCCGTTCAACGCGGGCCGGCCGCTGATGCCCCGCCGGCAGATCGTGGCGCCCTCCTTCGGCCCCGACGGCCGCCTCTTCTTCCCCGAGCAGGACAGTTGGGAGCGCGGCGGCGGCCGGGAGGACGTCACCCGGCTGGTTTCCGTGAAGCCTGACGGGTCGGACCGGAGGGTCCACCTCACCTTCCCGTTCGCCGACGAGGCCGCTCCTTCGCCCGACGGCCGCTGGGCCGCCTTCGCGGAGGGGGACAACGTCTATGTCACCGCGCTGCCCTGGCCGGGTGCCGGGATGGAGGCGCCGCACATCGAGCGCCGGAGGGCGTCGCTGCCGATCCGCACCATTACGAAGGACGGCGGGATGTTCCCGCGGTGGACCCCGGACGGCCTGCTCTACGTGGGCAGCGGTCCGCGGATCACCACCTACGACCCGGACAACGACGAGACCACCCACCACGAGATCAACCTTGAACTGCCCCGGCAGCGCGCTCGGGGCTCCGCGGTGCTCACCGGGGCCCGCATCGTCACCCTGGGCGAGAAGGGAACCCTCGAGGAGGGCGTCGTCCGGATCGTGGACGGCCGAATCTCCTGCGTCGGCGATTGCGTCTGGACCGACGAGGACCGGCAGATCGATCTCTCCGGCAAGACGATCGTCCCGGGTTTCATCGACATGCACGCCCACCACCACCGGGACCACACCGGGGTGCTGCCGCGCCGCAACTGGGAGGCGGGCGTCTATCTCGCCTACGGGATGACCACCACGCTCGACAACTCGCAGTGGTCCCAGAACGTCTTCGCCGCCGCCGAGCTGGTGGAGGCCGGCGAGATGGTCGGGCCGCGCATGTACAGCACCGGCGACCCGATGTACAACGGGGACGGCTCGCGGCAGAACGACATCCGCAGCTACGAGGACGCCGAGAACAACGTCGAGCGGCTCACTTCCTGGGGCGCGACCGCGATCAAGTCCTACATGCAGCCGCGCCGCGACCAGCGGCAGTGGATCGCCGACATCTCCCGCGAGCGGAAGCTGATGCTCACCGGCGAGGGCGGCAGCCTGGTCTACAACGTGGGCCTCATTCTGGACGGGCAGACCGGCTGGGAGCACCCGCTGACCTACGTCCCGCTCTACGAGGATGCCGCAAAGTTCTTCGGGCGCACGAAGACCGTCTATTCGATCACCTTCGTGGTGGGCGGCCCCTCCGCCTGGAACGAGGAGTACTTCTGGCAGGAGACGCCCAACTGGCAGGATCCCAAGCAGCAGCGCTGGCTCCCCTGGCGGATGCTGATCCCGCATACGAGGCGGCGTCCGCTCCGGCCGGCGACCGACTACAGCTTCCCGCTGCTTGCGCAGGGGCTTCAGGACATCGTGGACGAGGGCGGCTCCGGCGCCATCGGCGCCCACGGCCAGCACCACGGCATCGGCTCGCACTGGGAGATCTGGATGGCGGAGGCGGCGATGGGGCCGCTCGGCGCGCTCGATCTGGCGTCGCGGCAGGGGGCCGCGTTCCTCGGCCTGGAGCACGAGCTCGGGACCGTGGAGGACGGCAAGCTGGCCGACCTCGTGGTGCTCGACCGGAATCCGCTCGAGGACATCCGGGCCACGGCCGACATCCACCTGGTGATCAAGGACGGCCGGATCTACGACGGCGACACGCTCGACGAGATCTGGCCGGACGCGAGGCCCTACGGCGCCCATCCGTGGCTCCAGGACGACATGTACCGCACCGACGACCGCCCGATTCGGCCCGAGGGCAACTGATGGACGGGTTCCCGGCCAGCGCGTGGGTGCTGCTGGTCCTGGCCGTGGTGCCCGGGATGGCGCTCGCTATCTGGAACGCCGCCCGGGGCCGCCGGGGATCCCGGGACTCCGAGACCCGCTGAGCGAGGCACGCCGTGGCTGAAAACTGGCCCCTCTGGGCCGTCCTGATCGGGTACCTCTCGATCCTCTTCGGGCTGGCGATCTGGAGTTCCCGCAGCACGCGAGACCTCGCCGGGTATTACCTGGCCGGCCGGAAGCTCCCGGCGGCAGTCGTCGGCTTTTCAGCGGCGAGCACCGGCGAGAGCGCCTGGCTGCTCCTCGGGCTCACCGGGATGGGCTACCTGCTGGGGGTGAACGCGCTCTGGATCGTCTTCGGCGAGGTGCTGGCAACGGCGGTGGCGTGGGCGTTTATCGGCCCCCGCTTCAAGGCGCTTGCCGACCGCTACCGCGCGATCACGGTGGCCGACTGGATGGAGGAGCGGTTCGGCGACCGGCGGCAAATCCTCCGCATCCTCGGGTCGGTGGTGATCCTGGTGATGGCGGGGACCTACATGGCGGCCCAGCTCACCGGGTCGGGAAAGACCTTCGAGTCCTTCCTTGGTATCCCCTACGAGGCCGGGGTGATCCTCGGGGCCGTGGTGATCCTGACCTACACCAGTTTCGGGGGCCTCAAGGCAGTCGCCTGGAGCGACCTCATCCAGGCGACGCTGATGGCGGCGGCGCTGGTGGCGCTGCCGGTCGTCGCGATCCACGAGATCGGTGGCCTCTCGGTCCTAGCCGAGCGGCTTGCGAGCGCCGACCCCGGCCTCCTGCGGCCGCTCGGGTCCTCGGGCGCGAGCGCCCAGGGCTTCGCCGACGTGATCAGCCACATGGGGATCGGCCTTGCGTTCCTGGGGGCGCCGCAGCTTCTGGTCCGCTTCATGGCTTCGAAGGACCGCCGCACGCTGTCGGATGGCGGGTTCATGGCGGCCTTCGTGATCGTGCTGTTCGACCTGGGCGCGGTGCTCACCGGAATGGCGGGTCGGGTGCTCTATCCCCAGATCGCCGATCCGGAGGGCATCCTGCCGCTGCTGGCCTCGGACCTCATGCCGCCCCTGGTGACCGGCCTCTTCCTGACCGCGGTGCTGGCGGCGATCATGTCCACCGCGGACTCGGTGCTGCTGCTCGCTTCGTCGGCGGTCGTGCGGGACTTCTTCGAGAAACTGCTCGGGCCGCGCCACCGGAACCCGGCGGCCCCGGGACTCTCCGGATTCGTGGCGCGGGTGACCGGGGACGAGGCCCGGCTGGCGCGCTTCGGCAAGGCGGTCACGCTGGTGCTCGGGGTAGTCGGCATCGGGGTGGCGCTCCCGGAGGTGAGGGTCATCTTCTTCTTCGTGCTGTTCTCGTGGTCAGGACTCGGCTGCGCCTTTGCTCCGGTGGCGATCCTGGGGATCTTCTGGAAGCGGATGACCCTTCCCGGGGCAGTCGCCGGGATGGTGACGGGCTTCCTGACTTCAGTGGGCTGGTTCCTGTGGGGGAAGCCGGCGTACTTCGAGCTCTACGAGATGGTGGTGGGTTTTGCCGCCGGGTTCGCCGCGGCCATCGTGGTCAGCCTGCTGACCCGGCCGGACCCCGAGGGGGCGAAGCAGGTGGACCTGGCGGCGCGCTGGGCGAGGCAGCGGTGAGCCGGGCAGCCGCCCGCTGGGCCGCGGCGGCGCTTTGTCTCCTGCCCCTTTCCGCCTGCGAAGAGGGGGAGGGAGGCCCCACCAGCCCGGAACCGGACGGCCCGGCGAGCGCGCAGATCGACCGGGTGGAAGTCGTCTCGGAACCGGCCGCGAACGGGACCTATCTCGGGGACGAGGAGTTGGTCTTCTCCGTCCTCGTCACGAGCGGCGAGGACGTGGAAACGACGGGAGAGGTCTTCCTGATCTTCGACCTGGGCCTCGCGAGCCAACCGGCGGCTCTCGCAGCCTCTGAAGCCGGACGGCTGGAGTTCCGCTACCGGATCCGGCGCGGGGACTACGACGGCGACGGGATCAGCGTGCCGGAGGGAGAGTTGATGTTCTCGCCGGGAGCGACGCTGCGGATCGGCGGTGCGGACCTCGACGCGAGTATCCGCGAGCTGCCGGCGAACGGCGACCACCGCGTCTTCGCGCGCTATTCCCCCGGCGAATCGCTGGTCTTCGATACCACCCTCGATCGCTTCCCCCTGGATTCGCTGGGGCTCAGCGGGGCCATCGGGTGCGCGGCGATCGAGGACTTCGCCGGCATTGTGGAGGCCCTTCTCGAAGGGAACGCCGCCGGCGCGGCGGCCCTCTTCCAGGTCGCGTGGCAGACCGGCCGCTGCGCCACCCTGAACGCGGGCGCGCCGGCCATCTTCCTCTCGGCGGCCATCGCCGAACATCGCAACGAGATCTACGACCTCGTACTCGCCTACGGGCCGGGCGCGAACCCCGGCAGCCAGGAGATCACCACCAACTGGTGGACCCTCGGCGACTTCCTCGCCGAACCCCCGTAGGCCGGAACCGCCACCCTTCAGGCCGGCAACGCCTCGGAGCGCCGGCCTCTGGCCGGCATCGACCGCCGAGAGGCGGTCGAAACCGCACGTCGCCGTTGATCGTTACGGCGTCTCCGGTACGGGAACCCCAACCTCCGGTACGGCGCCACGGCTTGGAACGCCGGCTTTAGCCGGCACCCGCGGCGCGAGAGCGCCGCGGAACCGCACCACCCCACTCATTGTCACAGTCCACCCGGTATGGGACCGCCGGCCCTCCGGCCGGCATCGCGGCGCGAGAGCACTGCCATAGGCCCATCGCTCATCGCGAGGAACGTCGGAACCCCGGGACCGCCGGCCTCCACGCCGGCACCGCTCCGCGTCAGCGGAGCGAACCGCACACCGCCATTCATCCGGAGGCGCTCTCGCTACCCTCACTCCATGAGCCGCAACGCCTGCCACAAGTTCTCACCCGCCGATTGCGCCGCCCACCTCCCCGACGACCGCTACTTCGTGGCCCTGAACCGCGGCACCCTCGAAGTCGGCCTCTACGCCCCGCAGGGCGCGGACCCGCAACAGCCCCACGACCAGGACGAGTGCTACGTGATCCTCGAGGGCGAAGGCCGGTTCACCATGGGCGACGAAACCGTTCCCTTCCGGCCGGGCGATTTCTTCTTCGTCCCCGCCGGCGTCCCGCACCGCTTCCTCGACTTCGACGAGTCGTTCAAGGCGTGGGTGATCTTCTGTGGGCCGAAAGGGGGAGAAGCTCCGATGGAGCCGCCTCCCGGACGGTCTTCTTTGCGGTCCTCGTAGCTCTGCCCCGCCGCGTCTACGAATCCGCCGCGTCCAGCAGGGAAACGCCGTCCAGCCGGGCCATGGAACGATCGAAGGTCCAGACCTTGGACGCGCCGGTCCGCTGGGCGGCTCCCAGAATCATGAAGTCGGCGAAATCAGCGTCGCCTCTTCGGAACCGATGGGTGGCGCGCGCCGTGTCGTGCGCGGCTTCTATCTCCAGTTCCTCCGTGGCGAGCAGTTCCTCGACTTCCCGGCAGATCTGCTCGCGTGAGAAGCCGTAGGCCCGTCGCAGCACCCAGACCAGCTCGACCATCACTTCCCGGCAGATGAAACCCGGCTGGTCGGTACTCAGTTCCGCCAGCCGCTCACGGGCGATCCTGGCCTGGGCCGGATGGTCCGCGACCAGGTACCGAACCAGAACGTTGGTATCGACCGCGATCACTGCCCGCTCGCCTGCTCGGCAATCGCCCGCTCCATGTCCTGAAGCGTCACCGCCGGCCCGTCGTACCGGAGAGCGCCGAAGAGCCGCCGGAGTGGGCGAACGGCGACGATCCGCACTTCATCGTCGAGGACGAAATAGCGGACCCGATCGCCGGGACGCAGCCCCAGCGCCTGCCGGACCGGCTGGGGCAGCGTCGTCTGCCACTTGGATGTGACCGTGGATTGCACCATGAGGAATCTCCTGTCGATCGCCCTTATGTCCTTACGAATCATATTTTAGCAAGGAGAACTTGCTGGATGCACTCCATCTTCGTCCCCGAGCTGCCGGGTGGAGATTCGATCCCGTGGTGAGTCGAGACTCGCTGAGTCGGCGACGCGCCGGATGGAGGACCTGGGATTGGGATGGTTGGGGACAGTTCCGTTGCGTCCGTTAGAAATGCTGTCGAATCCTGCATTTCGAAGAAGTGGTTTGCGATTTGCAGCCTTCGTGCACGGCCTCTGAGTCCGGCGCCCGCTCCGTCCTTCAGTCGGCGAAGGCTTGGAGTCCTTCGGACGGAATGAGTTCCGGATCGCCCGTCGCGCCGGCCAGGCGTTCCAGCGCTCCGATCATCCGCTCCAACCCAACCTGGCGCCGCGCCCAGTACATGGGGCCGCCGCGCTCTCTCGGGAACCCGTAGCCGAGCGCCCACACCACGTCCACGTCGCCCTCCCTTTCCGCGATCCCTTCGGCCAGGATCCGCGCGCCCTCGTTCACGAGTGAGAAGAGACAGCGTTCGAGAATTTCTCCGTCGTCCACCGCCCGACGCTCGATTCCCTGCGCCGCCGATTCCCGGCGCGCGATTTCGGCCACCTCCGGGTCCGGCAGGGGAGTCCGGTTGCCGGGCTCGTACCGGTAGAAACCGGCGCCCGTTTTCTGGCCGAGCCGTCCCCGTTCGCCGAGCCGGTCCGCGACGACCGGTTTCGGCGGCGTTTCCCCGCGGGCCGCCGCCTCGGCAGCAAGCCGCTGCCGCACGGCCCTGCCGATGTCCAAGCCGGCCAGATCGGCCACCGCGAAGGGGCCCATGCGGAACCCGAAACGCCGGAGCGCCCCGTCGATCTGCTCGGGGAGCGCGCCTTCGAGCAGCAGTTGATCGGCTTGCCGGCGGTAGGCGAAGAGCATCCGGTTGCCGACGAACCCGTCGCCGACGCCGACCGGCACCGGCGCCTTCCCGAGCCGGAGACCGAGAGAGATCGCGGTGGCGAGCGTTTCGCCCGACGTCGCCTCTCCCACCACGACCTCCAGCAGGCGCATCACGTGCGCCGGGCTGAAGAAGTGCGTCCCGACTACCGCCTCCGGCCTTCGGGTGGCGGCGGCGATGGCATTCACGTCGAGCGAGGAGGTGTTCGTGGCGAGCACCGCGCCGGGCTCGGCGACTTCGTCCAGGCGGGCGAACACCTCCT
>Ga0209021_1001105_pt1 | contig 28891 bp, 18 predicted proteins | sample PinacodermFT_FD_187299 | JGI IMG/M metagenome (GOLD analysis project Ga0209021, IMG submission 187299) | Host-associated microbial community of the marine sponge Aplysina aerophoba from Gulf of Piran - sponge pinacoderm, lysed by freeze-thaw... | ecosystem: Host-associated > Porifera > Sponge >... | reverse complement strand
TCCCCATCTGTTCAACACCCATTACCTGTCCACGTCGTCCGTTCAGGTCGCCGATAATGCTTCCCATGAACTGTTCGGGCACCGTGATATCGACGCTCATCACCGGTTCGAGCAAACACGGATCTGATTGTTCGGCAGCAGCAGCAAAGGCGATAGAACCAGCGATCTGGAACGCCATATCCGAAGAATCAACAGGGTGGTACTTGCCATCATAGAGGTCAATTTGGATGTCGACGATTGGGAAGCCTGCAAGCAAACCTCTGTCCATTCTCTCGCGGATGCCTTTTTCGACAGCAGGGATATAGTTGCGCGGGATCGCACCACCAACAATGTTGTTAACAAACTCAAAACCATCACCGCGTTGCAAAGGGGCGAGATTAATCGTGACATCGCCGAACTGCCCTCTTCCACCGGATTGGCGTTTATGTCTGCCTTGGACGCCTTGGACTCTCCTGCGAATTGTTTCCCGATAGGGCACTTTTGGCGGTGAGAGTTCTGTCTCGACTCCGAATTTGTCTGCCATTCGTTCCCGATTGATATTAATGTGCAGGTCTCCGAGCCCAGAGATGAGAAGTTGTTTCGTAACTTCGTTCCGCTCAATCCTAAACGTCGGATCTTCTTCGGACATCCGTGTGAGTGATGTCATTAACTTTTCATCGTCGCCTTCACGCGTTGGGTGTATGGCATAGGAGATGACGGAGTTTGGGAAATCAACACCTGTCAGCTGGATGGGCGTATCTCTGTCGCAGAGCGTATCCCCGGTCTGGGTCGCCGCAAGTTTCGTGAGCGCGCCAATGTCTCCTGCTTCTACCTGTGGTGTGCTGATCGCCTCCTTACCGTTCATGAACGCCGTTTTTCCGAGACGTTCAATTTGTCCTCGCGTCGAATTGCTGACCTGAGTATCCCCTTGTAATATGCCGGAGTAGACACGAAAGAAACTTAATTGCCCTGCAAACGGGTCAGCAATTGATTTGAATACAACGGCGGACATCGGTGCATCCGGTGATGGCTCGCGACTGTCCTCTTCATTCTCTGCAGATGTGACCGCGCCTACGTCAACCGGAGATGGACAGCCCGTCAACAGTGTATCCATCAATTGTTGCACGCCGATATTGTTCAAGGCAGCACCACAAAGCACAGGGGTAAACTGGTTCTCGGAAATCCCAAGTTGCAAACCATTCTGAATCTCTTCATCCGATAGTTCACCTTCAAAAAACTTCTCAATGAGTTCATCGTCGCTTTCTGCAGCGACTTCGACAAGTGCTTCGCGAGTTTCTTCAGCCTCTGTCTCCAGGTCTGCGGGTATTTCGGCTTTTGCAGCGCGTTTGCTTCCATCGGGTTGCAGATAAGCCGCCATCTGTATGACATCAACGATGCCGGCAAACTGGTCTTCTTGACCGATCGGGAGTTGAACAGGGACCGCCCGGGTTTCTAAGATGTCTTCAACGGTTGAGAGTGCGTTTTCAAAGTTGGCGTTCTCCTTATCCATTTTATTGATAAAGATAAGGCGCGGCAATTCGTATTTGTCCGCTACCTCCCATACCTTTTCGGTTCCACCTTCGACACCGGTTGTTGCATCAACAACGACAACAACCGCGTCGACGACTCGGAGTACACTGTGGAGGTCGCCATAAAAATCTTCTGCGCCCGGGGTATCAATCAGATTTAGTTTATGTTCTTCCCATTCTGCAATACAAACTGAACAATTGAGGGTCGTTTTACGTTCAATCTCGTCAGCGGCATAGTCAGCTACAGAATTTCCACTATCGACAGCCCCCATTCGCTCAATAGCACCACCATTGTAAAGCATCGCTTCAATGAGTGATGTTTTGCCTGCGCCTGAATGCGCGATAATTGCAATGTTTCGGATCTGGTCTGTCCTGTATTGTTTCATACGTCCAAAAATTTCTCCTTTTACTGTTAACCACACGGAATAGAGCGAGCTACGCCGTTTAAAACTAAATCATAGCATAGTCTGGCAAAAATGTCAAGTAAATATTTAAAGGAGCGTCCCGCTTTTGCAAAAACATTATGACATGAGATATTTAATTTACGGTATAATGAGGATGGTTTTAGACTGGAGTTAGAATTGTAAGCGCGCAGCATAAGGCTATCAATGTATTGGTTTTGGAGGTTATCTGTATCAGGTACCGCTTCCTGACTGCTGACCGCCGATGGCTGACTGCGAATTAAAAAGGAGGCATCTATGCAAAATCTTTTCTTTGCGTTCGGTTCAGGTTTGAGTCTACTGGGTGTTGTTTTTGGGGCATTTGGGGCGCATGCCCTGCGGTCGAAACTCTCACCGGAGATGCTTGAGACGTTTGAAATAGCAGTGCGATATCAGATGTATCACAGTCTGGGGATGATTGCTGCTGCGTGGGCGGTATCGCAGTGGCAGAACCAACTTACAACTGCATCTGGATGGTGCTTTTTCGCAGGTATCCTGATTTTTTCGGGGAGTCTCTATATCCTTAGCCTCACCGGTATTCGATGGCTCGGTGCAATCACTCCGATCGGCGGATTGGCATTTGTCGTGGGGTGGGGGTGTCTAACACTCGCTGCGATTCGCGGATAAAGCCTCTGAGTGTGAATCTGTTTAAAGTTGACAATTTTGACATGTTTATGTAAGATAATTGGAACGAGAAAACGTGACCTATCCACTTTGTGACGACCGCGAGCGTCCTACGTTTTGTTTAGCGCAAAGATGGAATATTCGATGCTCCGGGTATAAATCTAAGGAGAATCTCTCATGAGAAAGTTGAATATCCAATGGGTTTACGCGTGCATTTGCTTAGGCTTTATGCTAATTGGGCACACCGCAGAGGCGATTCGCTATGAGTTTGATAGTGACAAGGAGATTGCAGATTGGGAGTTGGGACCGCAGGCAACTGCAAAGGTGAAAGACGGTATGCTTGAACTTACCGTTGCCGGTGGACAGAATTCAGGCATCTACTTTGGAGAAGAAAACTGGACGGATTACCGAATGGAAGTTAAGGCACGGAAGATTGATGGACCTTATTTCCATCTGTTTGTTCGGACGCAGGAACCAGCAGTGGATTTCTATTTTATGGAAATCAGCTATAACTCGCATACCACCTCGCTTTTCATGTTTCAAGGCGGTGCTGGGAATGAGATTACCGGTGGTCCGCGTCCGAAACGTCCCGATTCCAAAGACACCAAAGGTGGCGATGCATATACAATTGTTTTTGAAACAGAAGGCGAAACTCTCAGAACCTACATTGATGGGAAACTGATGGTTGAAAACCAGGATAAGACCTACGATAAAGGGCGTCCCGGCTTAGGGGGCAGGGATTCAACCGTTGCGTATGAATATGTTGAGATTAATGGTGAAGGCATCCCACCGACAGCAGTGGAACCTGCTGACAAATTAACGACACTGTGGGGTGAATTAAAAAGTAGATAAACGCGAGGCGGGTTCCGTGCCCGCCTACAACATATAGGAGAAAGACAATGAAGAGACTGGTTATTCTTTTTCTTACAGTTTTGATTTCTACGCAGGTTGAAGCCAATTTCAATTTTGCGGTTCATACGGACTCACATCCTTGGGCGCGTGAAGATCCCAAAGGCGCCCAAGAGGAAATTGATGCCTTGATTAAGATTATTGATAATAAGGTAAACCTAACGGCTTTTGACCCCAAGGATATTAAGGGGTTAGCAGATTGGGTCAAGGCACACACAGAAGGTGGTGGGAATACTTTGATTCTGACAGGGATCACCCCTTCAACAATTTATCCAATTGGTAACGCAAAACCTGATGGCTCGCTTCTTGAAGAGTTCCTTGATGCGGGTAATACGATTTTCAATACGGGTGAATATACCTTTTATACGTCGGAAGGACCCGATGAAACGAACGGACAAGCTGCATTACCCAATGTTGTCGACGTTCCAGAAGCATTCGTATGGCAGGGCAAAGGTCCAGACGCTTGGCAGGGTGCTCCAGTTGAAATGACTCCGACACAGGAAGGCAAAGACCATGTGCCGAGTCTGAAAAAGTATAACACCTCTTATCCGTTCCATCTTGAGGATTACGAAAAAAGCCCCTGGGAGTTAGAGATCGCGCTTGCTGAGAATGATGATCAAGATCCGCGGGTTGAACCGGCTGTGCTATACAACAAAGACACCGGCGGCCGCCTCGGCATCTTCGTCCAGGCCTATGTGGGTGATGTGCCGCATCCGGGTGTCTCGTGGGGCGCGATTATGGGTGAATTCATCGTTAACTACTATCTACCAGAGGTTTTATCGGTTGAACCGACCAGTAAATTAACAACAACTTGGGGAAAACTGAAATCCCCATATTAAATAGTTTTCGGAGTTTTCAGTTAAAGAGTTGGTTTGATAAACCAATAACCTTTGTAACTGAAAGCTGTTAACTGAGGACTGTTAACTACTAAGAAATTGGAGGAAAAGTGGGTATCGCGCTTAATAGTAATAGCATCGCAAGCGGATACCTTCACACCGAGTCAATATGAAGAAATTAGCATATCTTTTGGCGGTTGCCGCATTTTTGATGAGTTGCGTACTCGCGGAGGCAGTCGATCCGGATAAAGATTTACTTATCTATTTACCTTTTGATGAAGGTCAAGGGAACAAGGCGGAAGATGTTTCGCCGAATGGATTTGTTGGTGATGTGAAAAACGCGAAATGGGTAGAGGGAGTCGTCGGTCAGGCACTCCATTTTGATGGTGGAAGTGTCAACTTTGATCCACTCAAAATTGATCAGCCAAAGGAAATGACAATTGAGTTTTGGTTCAAACCGGACGATAAAATTGAAGGGGGTAACCGCATTGATCTGCTCTATCGTTTGCAAGGTGGTGGACGACCCCATATCACGTTCAATCGTGGCGGCGTGTTATTCGGGTTCTACTTTGCAACGCAAGGAGTCGAATTGGAGGCGGTCACCAACTATGACGCATTTGAATCGGAATGGTACTACTTCGTCGGATCGCAGAGCAAAAAGACCGCGTGGATGTATATTAACGGAGATCTTGATTCCGAAGCAGAAGCCGGTGGAGATGCCCGCATGGATTTCGGTACCGAAGGTATGTGTATCGCAGCAAGTCAGGGCAACGCCAACTTCTTCAACGGTATGATTGATGAATTTAAGATGTGGAGTGTCGCGTTCACTGCTGACGATGTCGCAGATAGTATGGCGAAGGCACTTGCTGTGAAAGCGGGTGGTAAACTGACAACGACGTGGGGTAAACTTAAGTCCGATCCTGGCGGAAGCTTCCGATAGGGGTCAATCATCAGTTTTGTCATTGGTTTTTCGTGAGCGTACACGTTGCGATCTTGGTTAGACTTGACTCAAAACCATCGTGGAAGTGGAACGCGTACGGGTTGGGAATGTAGGACAAGGAATGGATTTAGTCTATTGAAAGACTAATCCCCCAGTCCGTACAGAACGATGAGCATTTGACCCTAATTAAAAAGTTGAAATGTGGAGTGGACGGGTCGCTGAGCGGCCCTCCGTATCCACACAAGTTAACACGTGTTTCCCTTTGGTGGGTGTGAGCCAGTATTGTTCCCCCGCATTCCCTTGAAAAATTAACTCACCATCCAAAAACCAAAACAGATCCTGTGTCCGACTCGAAGCCGAGGCGGTTAATCGAATCTTTTGGTTTTCCAGTGGTACCCCTTCCCGAATGTAATAGATAGTATCTTCTGCTGGAGATAAAATAATCGGAGCGTTCCCCGCGATTGTTCCGGTACATAAAGGATTATGCTCCGGCAGGACCGACACGGCAAATCCATTCTCTGCCAACCAAGTCGCCGCATCAGCGGGCCATTCCTCAAATATTTTTGCTTGTGTTTCGCTAAGTGAGGTGCGAGTTGTAGAATGGCTTTCGGAAACCTTCGGAAACCTTCGGAAACCTTCAGGTAATAGGCTCTCTGTTGAAGTTACACTCTCTTGCTGATTGCTGATTGCTGATTGCTGATTGCTGTTTTGCTGACTGCTGACTGCTGACTGCTGACTGCTATTCTTACGACAATGGGAACAGAGACTGTACCCTGTTGCTTTGTCAACATAGATGCGTTTATGAATTGTGCAAACCACTACAGATGAGATACCCGGGATATACACATCGTCCTTATGGGCAGGACAGTGTGGTGAAACTGGGGTACCGCTAAGGGCACATACTTGTCGTGTTTTTAATTGTTCCGGCTTTGTAAACCAGCGGTGTGTGTCTTGTCCTGTCAAGGCAGTAAAAAGTGCGAAAAGTATAGGGGTTGCTGCCTCTGTACCGCTCAGCATCGGAGTCCCCTTTCCACTGAAATTGCCAAGCCATACACCAATTGTTAATGTCGGCGAGTATCCGATGCACCATGCATCCCGGTGCCCATAAGAAGTTCCTGTCTTCCACGCGATTTTGGGTAGGTTCATTGTCCTTTCAAAGGCTTCCGGATTTTTAACAGTGTTGGTAGGCAGTTGTGAGTCTGTTAACATCTCGGTTATGATGAAGCTTGTCTCTTTTCGGAGCAAACGTTGCGGGAGATGGCTATTTCGTGAGAGCATTAGTTGATAAGATCCAAATTCTCCCATATTTGCCAAACCGGCATAAAGTGTTGTCAATTCAAGCAGATTCACTTCGCATCCACCGAGCACCATAGAAAGTCCGTACTTTTGAGCAGGCGCGAGTGTAGAGATGCCAGCTTGTTTGAGGAAAGTGTGTAGTGTCGAACCCCCAACTCGTGCTTTGCTTTCTTGTATCGGAGGCGAGTAGAGGGTTCGGTTTTCCAGGCGCGAGTTAAGATTAACGGCGGGAACATTGAGGGAACGTGCGAGGGCTTGGCGGGCGGTGATATAACCGTTATATTTTCCATCATAGTTCACCGGCTCATATCCAGCGTAGGTAACAGGAACATCGAACAACAAAGTCTCTGGTGTAATCAAGCCTTGTTCCATTGCTAAGGCGTAGACGAAAGGTTTGAGGGCAGAACCAGGGGAACGCGGCGCGAGCGTCCCATTTACCTGTCCTAACGCCTCTCGGTCAAAAAAATCGTGCGAACCTACCATTGCTAAGACGTGGCGGCTTTGAGTATCCATGACGATAATTGCACCTGTGCTGGTGCTATGAGACCCACGTAAGCTGAGTTTGCGCTCTGATTTAAGATATTCGCTAAGGATACGTACAGCTGTCTCCTGAACCTTCGCGTCTATTGTCGTGTATATTCTACCGTCTGATGTTAGTTTCGCATTTGATCGGTTTTTTTTAACCAACAGGCGTGAGAGATGTGGTGCTTTGAATGGAAGTGGGTAGCGTTTATTGGGAATCGGTTCTTGAACTGCTTCCTGCCACTGCTGTTCTGAAATTTGTCGACGGGCAAGGAGGCGGTTCAGGACTTTTTCACGCGCCTTTCTCACATTTTCTGGGAATCTGTCAGGTCGCAAACGTTCTGGGGCGTTCGGAATAGCGGCGAGAAGTGCGGCTTCACCAAGGCTAAGCGCATGCTGGGGTTTGTTGAAGTAGAATCGCGAGGCTGCTGCTGTGCCGACTATATTCCCGCCATACGGGAGCATGTTGAAATAAAACGTTAAAATCTCTGATTTGGAATAAGCATGTTCAAGTTGAAGTGCGCGGAACATCTCAATGAGTTTGTTCGGAATGTTTCGCGCTTTGGGTTCCATCAGCCGAGCGACTTGCATGGTGATGGTTGAACCACCACGCACAACTTTACCCGCTTTCAAATTGTCATAAAGTGCTGTTGCAATCGACACAGGGTTGATACCATAGTGATAGTAAAACCACCTATCTTCTGATGTTAGCATCGCTTGATGTAGGAGATAGGTGTCGGCGGGAATAGTTTTCGGCTTTCGGAAACCTTCAGTTAAGAGGTTTTCTGGTGAAGTTACACCGTCTTGCTGATTTCTGACCGCTGATGGCTGAAGGCTAATCCCCTGACGACTAAATCGCCACATGCCATCGTCGGCTAAAAATGCTCGAAGCCACTCGCCGTTTCTATCCAACACAATTTGGGATACCGGTGGATGAAGACGCGCTTTGGGGAGCGGGAAACACCAGTTTGCGAGTATAAAGAGAATGGCAATCAACAAGAAAGGTAGCATTAGAGCTATTAGTCTTCGGTTAACAGTTTTCAGTAACAAACTTTGTAGCGGTAACCGGAAACATACCTGCCACAAGTTGTGCCAAAATTGACGACTGATGACTGACGACCGATAACTATTTCTCATCATTCTGCAACCACTGCGATGCGCATACTACCCGTTACAGCAGATTTTGTTGTGTCGTACATTGCCTCGGCGACAATGGGAGGTAAGGTAAATTCCCCCTGTGTGACGGCGCGTAGTGCGTAATAAAATTTACGTTCGCGTTGGCGTGGGAATGTGCCGAAGAAGATGAGCCTATCATCGCGAATATCAATATAATCCGGTTTGAAATCCTGTGATTTCAACCATGGAATACCTGCTCGGGATTCCAACCGCGGATTCTCAATCTCGAATCCTGTGGGCAACATATCGACGACAACAACGTTTTCGAGATTGGCGGTGAGGGCTTTAACGTTTATCTCGGCGATAATCAGTTCTCCGTGTCCGAAGGTGCCTGTCCGTTCTTCACCGTCTTTGTTAAAATAACGTCTGCGCACCTGTAGTTCGCGTTCATATTCTTCGATGAAGGAATCGCGTTGGATGCCAAACGCGCTCCAATAGTAGTAGCAGTTTCCTTCACCTTCGACAGTGAGTTGGACCCGCGTCCCATGCCACGCTTTATCGGTATAGCGTGTCTCCGTTGCATCGAAGTCGGCGAAATGTTCACCATTGAGCGTCAGGGTACCGGTGTAGTTTCTATCCATCTGTTTCTTCAGGATCTTGCCGAGTGCCAGAAACGCAAAAGCGTTTTCTTGTGTTGTTGCCCATCGGTTCCCCTCAGATGCTGCCTCACTTAGATTTTGGACAAGCATTGGGGTTGATGGGTGGTTTTCGTTAACTTCGGCAAGAACGTCTAACATGATGGCTTGGGCTCGAATAGGAGAATCAAGCGTTCCGCCTGTTTCGCGTTGTCCGTTACCCTTATTAAAATTGGGTGATACTGACACCGGTAGCATTGACAGAGCGGTTTCCAGTTCGCCGCTGAGGGCGAACGCGCCTGCAAGTTGAAAGTGGCTGTAATCGCTGAGTCCGCTCAAGCCTCTGTTTTTCAGATAGTGCATCGTGCCTCGGTCAGGGTGTCCAGCGGCAGCTAAGACGTAGGCGGCATAGGTTGCTAATGAAATCTTTTTTCTTATCTCTTGTGCTTCCCCAAGTGAGCTTCTGAAGTTGTCTTCCGTATTTGGTGAGAATTTCGCCTGTGCTTTTAAACCGTTGAGCATCGCGTCGTAAACCCGGTCGGCTACCTCGTACCCTGCTTTTCGTGCTTCGACGAGGAAGTGGGACGCATAGATACTGCTCCATGGGTTCACGTAAGTACCACCGGGCCAATAAGCAAAACGATCATCTGATTTCAGCATACTTTCGATTTTCGTGATACCCGATGTAATATAATAGTCTACGGAGTCTTCTGCTGCCAACATCGGTTCAACACTTTGCGCCAAATCGCTGAAGTAAAGTAGTGGGAAAACCTTGCTCGTTGTTTGCTCCAGGCAGCCGTGTGGATAACGTATAAGGTAGCGGAGACTGTCCGCAAACCTGATATTTGGGAACGGTGATAACGTGAGACTGAAATCTGACGAATCCGGTATCAAATTCGATGGAAAAATGAAATCAACAGGTTCACCTGCACGCACCACTCCCTGTCCTGTTTGTGTGACAGGTGGAGCGACGGAACGCAGCGGGATTTTTAAATCCAATTGTGTTGTTTGTGTATTACCGTGTGCAGAGAGATTGAAGTTGGCTTCCCCTATTGCATCCTGAACGAGAATGTCGAAAAAAACCTGTGCTTCGCCATCGGCATCAACTCTCTTATCTATACTGAGTTTGCCTATTATGTTCGTAGGAGGGGTTTGTAACCCCGATTCCTTCTCTGAATCTCCCTGAGGCAACGTTTCGGACGGATTGACATCACTTGCTGAAAGGAGTTGCACGTCGCCTGCTGCTTGCAATTCGACAGTAAATTCCGCCTCCTCGCCTGTGCCGTTAAAGAGGGTAACAGGCACACGAATCTTATCACCACCTGCGAGGAATCGTGGAAATGTTGGTGTTAAGACAATGGGTTCGCGAACAGTCAGATACGCTTCTGTGGCACCGTAGTCTCCACCTGCGAATGCGACTGCCATTAACCTTAATGTTCCGTTGAATTGCGGAATCTTGAATTGAACGGTACCGCGACCGTTTCCATCGGTTTTCACAAATCCGGACCAGAGTGAAACCGGTTTTACTCGTCGGATGCTGCCAGTACTCAATCGCTTCCGCAGTTCTGCCTGCCGTGCCGTGGTTGCATCTCCTCCTGTACTTGAATTGTCGGTGACATGAGCGATTTCCGGGAGGATCCCACTATACAGGTCAAAGGAGCGCGTCTTAAGCCCGCGCTGTCGATAGAAGTAGTTGTGTGGGTTGGGTGTTTTGAAGTCGGTTAACGCCAGGATCCCTTCATCAACAGCTGCGATACAGACATCATATTTTTGCCAAGAACGTCTACCGTCGACTTCAAACGCTATGGTTACTTCGCTATTCGGTAGTACTGTCACTTCGCTGTCGTAGGGACTGGGGGATTCAGTCTGGGGATAGACTGAATCCATTCCTTGTATTACATTCCCAGTCCCTACAGAGACTTCTGAAGACTCTATATTCCTTTCCGGACTGGCGAACGGAATCTTCTGTATATCCCCGGTATCATTTGTCTGATTGAGTGACATTTCTATCGAAAGCCGCCTTCGTGTTTCATCTATCTTTAATGGAATTACCCCAAATGCGCGCGCAGGGAGAGGCGACTTCTTATCAGTCACAGTCCCTTCCATCGGGATGGCGCGAATCAGCGTCGCAGAGAGATAAACATTAGGTCTATAGGCGTACCGGACTGGAATTGATAAAGTTGTAGTGTTATTTTTCATCACTATTGTCCGGTAACTCAACACCTTTTCTCGTTCGATAGTCAACAGGAGTGTGCCCGGGAACGGTGCCTTAATATACAGTTTTGCTGTTTGCCCTGGACGGTAAGCAGACTTATTAAGCGTTAGTTTCAGCCGAGTGGGATGTTCCATAGAAACCGGGATGTTTCCCCATCCGCTGACGTAAAATCCGAGTTCTGCAGTTGCCTTTGAGGTGATGTCCTCAAGACGGACGCGGTATTCACCATAGTCTGAGGGAGTTAAGGTCACTGTCTGCACTGTCTCTGCCGAAGTTAATGCGACCGTTTTCACTTCCGTTGTCTGAGGTTCGGAGACGTACTCGTAACGCCCCGCACTGTTCTGACGAAGTATCGTGTTCCAGTGGATTTTGTGGAGGCTTAGTTTTAGGTCTCTTCCGGATGCAACTGCCATTGCATCATTAACAGCGATGTAGTCAAATCGGAGCGGTTGGTTAATTTTTACGTCCCCTGTTGCTGTTCGTCGGAGTCCAACATAATGCGAGTAGGGATGGATCACAACTCGGTGAGAAGCCGTGACAGATCTGCCACCGGCTTCGCTGACGGTCGCTGTCAGAGTGCCGTTTAGCAGAGAAGGTGCTTTCAACGTTTCAGGAATCGTGAATTGATAGTCCGCTTTGCCCGCTGTGTCAGTTTTGGCTTCTCCCAATCCAATTCTTTGTTTTTCAAAATTGGAGCGGGTATTCCCAAAGACAAACGAGTCCCATTGTGTCGCACCTGCGCTGGGTACTGTGTCTTTCTTTACAAACGGTACTGCTTCCAATTCACAGGAAACTTCCACCTTGCGCCCTACTGCTGGAGGACCGAATAGGTTAATAGCGGACACTTCGATATCAAGTTCCTCTCCAAGTTTGTAAGTGGATTTATCCGCTGTTACAGCGACTTTTATCCGATCAGGCATAAATTCTTCAACCTGAAATTGGACTCTTCCAACGACTCGGTCAGCGATCCGCATCTTGGCAATATAATTACCAGTCAGGGCATAGTCAGGAATGGGAATTTGCACATCACACGCACCGCTTTTGTTTGTTTTCAATCTTAATTCTCGCATGATTCTGCCGTTTGGGGAGAGCACTTCAATCCGTGTGGGAAGTGGCTGTGGTGTTACCTGCTTTGGTCCTCGAACAATTCCAGCAAGTTGGACGGTTTCGCCGGGTCGATAGACGCCTCTGCTTGTGTAGAGAAACGCTTCATACCCTTTTTGCAAGTAGGCAGAGCCAGCAATGTTGAAGTCTGCTGTTGCAATTTCGTGTCGGTTGAGTTGAATGAAAGCGAGATCGTCCCGTTTCGCGACGGTAATCATAAAAGGCGTGAAGTCTTCTGTCTTCTCCGTAACATCTGTGAACTCGACATATCCTGCCCAGTTAGTTGTCCCTTCGAGTAGCGTCTGGTTATTGTCACTGATAAGTTTGACGCGCGCTGTTGGTACTGGCGAGCCAGTAGCGAGAGATTTCACCCAAACGTATAGCCTATCTCCTGTGCGTTTGGCACTGATCCCTAAATCTGTGATGAGTACCCATTGATGCGCGCTATCCCACTCCCTCTCTGCGTTTCGCGCCACAACTTTGAAGATACCGACATGTTTGTCTGAGAGATATTCTTCCAAGGAAATAGGTGTTGTTACCTCTTCGTTCAATTGGGAGCGGATAGCAAGTTCTTCTGTGTGAATAGGTTTACCTAAGTTTCTGCTCCAGCGACTCCATCGTTCTAATTTCGATACGTAGATAAGATTGTTCGCAAAAACTTTTTCGATATTGAGTTTCACACGTTTAACGTTAATTGTTGCAAGACCTAAGTTCAATTGCCCTTTTCTTGCGAGGAAGAAACCGTCGCCGAGAAACCGAAGTTGGGGTCGGATATCCGGAATTTTGAGGCGCGTCATATAATCTTGTTTTAGGACGGCATCGTTTCGGGCTGTTAGACCGCGCCGAATCTTCAGTGTGTAGGTAGTACGCCGTTTAAAGTTGCCGTGAATCTGTACGTTTCGATAGTCGGATGTCACCTGATATGCTACTGCTGGTGCGAGTTCTATGTACGGCTCAATAGCATCACTGAGTACCGGTGCACTGAAACTCACCGAAATATAGGGAGTTCCATCACTTTCCCAAACGTCAGAGTATGTTACGCCAAGTGTCCCTCTCCCTCGGAGTATTACGGGTGTAACACTTGCTTTTTCTAAGCCAATTTTCCCACCTGTACATTTGAACCCTTTTTCAATCTTAATCTTTATCTCTCGGTCTGCGTTACCGCGTTTTATGCGTTTTGTCTTAAATGTTACCGTCCGTGCTGTCGCTGTGTTGGTTTCAATCTGATAAGGGATTTCTGTTTCGTCATCGAGTTCAATAGAGAGGTGTGCCTTTAAATCGACAATGGTTACAGGATAATTGAATGCTATCGTGCCGAACCCTGTTGCGTGTTCACGGGCATCATCGGAGGTAAATTCCATCCGTGTTTGCTGCACTGCGAAAGGATCGGTGGCAAATTTAAACTCTTTTTGTCTGGTGAGTAGGAATGTTTCAGATGGGTTGAGTTCTGGTGTGAGTTCAACAGTATATTGTGCGGAGGGTGCTAAAGGTGCGTCTAAAAAGAAACCGACTCTATCGCGCGCGATCCAACGGGCACTGCCTTGGACAGCTGGCGTAAATCGAAGTGCTTCTGCTGGAACTTCGGTCCCGACTCGCGACTTGTCAATAATTGCCTCCGAGAACGTAATCGAAAAGTCGACCCATTGTGGAACTTCACCTTGTGGCGTGAAGGTCTTGACACTGTATCGTGTCCGGGCACGCATGCTACCTTGTATAATGTAGAGGATAGAGGCACCAAGGAGTAAGGACATCAGCCCGATCACGCCGATTAAGCTTTTTAAGAGCAAATTCCGACTTCCAGGTTTCGCCGAAAGATTTTTGGAGAGTTTGGCTGCCATTAGAAGTACCTCCTATGCTCTGAAGATTCTGTCCTTACAAGTCTCCTGTTCAGGGCAATTTAAGGGGTTATTTGTGGGCGCAATCGCCCAGTCGCAACTCTTGATTTAGATATTGCTTGTAGGCTTCCAGTATTGTAGATTAAGGCTACTTGCCAAGTTACACCAAGCAATTTTTATGCCAATCGAACTGTTGTTGCTATGTTAAAGGTTTAAGGTGTGGTAGTCAAGTCTAATCAGTACCCAAAAAAGTTGAAAAAGGTGTCTTTGAGTGACGTTATGTGTAAATATAAACACATAGGGACGGATGTGGAGATCCGTCCCTACACCTAAGCGTTTTTGAATGTGGTGTTTGGGCAAACTTGTTCTGTAATAGAAGTATAAAACCCTTAGAACCAGAATCGTGACATCAAAATAATCTGGTCTGTACCTTGGAGTTGACGTAGTGTGCCTTTGTCTGTAATGGTATCATCTGCACTGTGATCAGCGTTGGCGAGGTTTGCCCAATAAAAGAGAGAGAGAGAGCCGTTTTCGGTGAAATTATATTGAGCACTGAGTGTCACCCGTTGGCTTGCATCTCCCTTAACCATTCGATCTGGGTCAAACAGACCGTACCGACCAGCGACGGTGAATTGGGGAAGAATACGATATTTGGCCCCGATGTAGTATCCTTTTGAATCAACTGCATCCGGTGTGAAAGAGGCTACCTCTCCGCTATTTCCAAAATTGAATTCACCCTCGATACTCACACCTGCGTAGGAAACTGTGAGAAATGCACCGATAAGTCGTTCCCAATCTTCGGTCGGTTTTTCAAGTATTGCGGACACTCCCGCTCGAATCGGTCCGAGTTGTGCACCAAGGGTTCCGAGTCCACCTTTCGCTTCGGTATTCTTGGCATTAAAAAAAGCGGCATTATAGAAGATTTTTCCGGCACTTCCACCGGCTTCAACACCGACATCCCGTTTATTAGAACCAAGTCCATACCCTTCTCGAACAAGGATGTTGTGGTCCTTCTGTTTGATCGCGAACGGTAGTCGAAATTGTCCAACTTTGACATAAAGATGTTTTGGGATCGCATCTACCGTCGCAAATGCATTCATCGTTGTTCCGGCGTTATTGGAAAGGGTAAGCCGAACATGCTCAGAGGCTTCTGCGTTGAACGTTACTTCTGCTTGCATAAGCAGAAATCTGTCAATTGAAGAGTGGCATGAATTACATCCAGCGATCGCCCCACTCCCTTCGCTGCCCTCTTCGCTACCATGTGTTGTCTTGATAAAAGCGGTCTGAAAATCAAGGGAAGTTGTGAGCCGCTTGACGACCTCCTTGACTTCTTCAGTTACGGCTTCCATATCGAAATCTTCGGGAAATTCAAAATAGTTCTCTTCAAAAATTTCGCCGATCCGATTGCGAGGTCCACCACCCGCCGGATCAAGATGACAAAAGCTACACTCTTTCCCAAGTTCGGTTGCAAATTCAGGGCGTGCCTCCACAATGATCGGAAAAAAAAGACTGAGTGAGATACTGGAAACCATGAGCATAAGCCATGGAAGTAATGATACACTTCTGGATATATTCAACGATCTTGGCAGTGGAGTGATATTACTCAGATATCTCACCCAGTCTTTGTAGTGTGAATTCAAAAGATTCTCCTTATCTTTTACTCAAGTTCAGTGAAAACGTAATCGATGTCTTCGACTTGGGCATGGCATTCCCAGCAGACACGGTCTTGCGCTATGACGCTGAACTCAGCATCTGCCGCGTTTCGGACGTATTCAATGAACTTCCAATCGTTGTGATCGGGGTCCGTGCCTGCTGTTTTCCGCATAATCGCGATAAGCCCAATATAATCCTTACCGGGACGGGTTGCATCCTTTACAACGATGCTCCCATCCGGATATGGAAACTGCTGGGTTCCGTTTGGTGCGATGGTGTCCCGTGTTTGGTTAACGTAGACGTTTTTTGTGCCGTTGTGCGGGTCACCACCAGCCACCGGAGGGATAGGTTCTGCGTTTAATTTAAGCCAGTGTGTGTAACCTGCCACATCATCGGGCAAACCGGGGAGTGCTACGACCGGTTCTTCGGGATGGGTAGATTCTTCCCAATTCGTGGTTTCTTCTTCTTCGGATTGTTGAATAATTTCTTCCAATTGCTTTTCGCTGGCACAGGCAGTGAAGAGTAGCGTTATCGTCAGGACAGCCAGCAGGTTTCGTGTGCGCGTCTTCATGATAATACCTCATTTTTTGAAGAACAGATGAGTTCTTATATTTCGTTGGTGGGGTTTCTTAGGGAGACCCCTTATCAGAGTGCCTCACCTTTTTCCAACTTAATTTTACAAGGTGATGTTTTTAATGGTTGAATATGTAATACGAAGAAAAATTGTATCTTAATGACACAATTTAGTATACAACAAAATAGTGAAGATTTCAAGGGGATCTACGCGCCTCTATTTTTATTCGTGTCTTATATTGAATGGGGGCTGGAGACAATCTAAATTCGTAAAGTCTTTCGGAGTCTTTAGTGATGGTTGCAAATCGTTTCCAAGAAGTGTGGTTCTAATGTTTGCCTATACTATTTTCGTTTGCCTTTTTGCTTGTTGTTACTGTATTATATGCAAGAAACGTGCGAGGCTACTGCTGAAAGTTATAGACAAAAAATAAGGAGAGAAAAGGAAAGATAATGCTCAGAAATTTGTTTAAAGGTGATGATAAAAACCACGATAAATCCGCCGCTGTAGATAGGCAAGGGAACTGGTTTAATCGGCTCAAGTCTGGCTTGACGAAAACCCGGGACCAATTCTTGTCTCGGTTGTCCGGACTACTACGGGTTGGCAGAAGAATTGACGAAGATTTGATGGAAGAAATCGAGGAGATTTTAATCCAGTCAGATGTAGGCGTTGATACAACCTTGACCTTAATGGATAATGTTAGAGAAAGAGTGAGGTTAGAAGGGTTAAGCGATTCTTCAGAGTTGGCATCCGTCCTAAAATCGGAAATTCTGAATTTGCTTGGAGAGGATCTACCGCTCCAAATTAAAGATGAGAAACCGTATACGATTTTAGTGTTGGGTGTGAATGGTGCGGGGAAAACGACAACTATCGGCAAACTGGCAAGTCGCTTTACTACGAGCGGACACCGTGTGCTTGTTGCCGCGGGTGATACGTTCCGCGCGGCGGCTGAGGATCAGCTCAGTATTTGGTGTGAGCGTGCTGGAGCAGAACTCATCCGGGGTGGCGAAAATGCTGAACCTGCCTCTGTCGTCTTCGATGCAATTCACGCGGCGAAGCATCGCGATGCGGATGTACTCATCGTAGATACTGCTGGCAGACTGCATACTAAAAAACCACTGATGGATGAATTGTCGAAGATTGGACGTGTGATGGGACGAGCGCAAACCGGTGCGCCACATGAGGTACTGCTTGTCGTTGATGGAACTGTTGGTCAAAATGCTCTGATGCAGGCAAAGATTTTCAATGAAGCGGTGCCGATTACGGGAGTAGCAGTTACAAAACTGGATGGCACTGCGAAGGGAGGTATCGTGATCGCGGTGAATGCGGAAATCGGTGCACCCGTCAAACTTATCGGCATTGGTGAGAAACTCGACGATTTGCAAGATTTCGCAGGTGCGGATTTCGTTGAAGCACTCTTTGCCGATGAGACAGCAAACGCGTAAGGAACGCCGCATTTTGTTCTCTATAGGTGACGCGTTTCAAAGCCTGATACCTTACCTACATCGTAAAAGTATGCGCGCTGGATAAGCGCGCATCAGTTCTTAGGTGTCTGTTTCTCGTAGGTAAGGACTGAGGTGTTTACGGAGGTTACGATGCGCATGGAGCAGATGGGCTTTGACTGTTCCGTCGGATCGTCCAACGGTAGCCGCAATATCTTTAAGCGATAACCCGTCCCAGTGTCGTAAAATGAAGATTTGCCGTTGCTTTGGCGGAAGCCGACGGACTGCTTTCCGGATATGAGCTCTCAATTCCTTATTCTCGATTGCTTTTGCGGGTGATTCTGAGCGGGGATCCGGAATATTGGACATCGGCAGTTCATCGGATTCGTCGGAGTTGTACAGGAGTACTTCCGATCTCGCTTTTTTCCGTAGGAAATCAATACAGAGGTTCACCGTGATTCGGTAAAGCCAACTGTAAAACTGACACTGACTCTTGAAGTCGCCTAATCCTTGATATGCGCGTATAAAAGCGTCTTGTGTCAGATCCGATGCATCTTCTGGGTTTGGGACGAAACGTTGCACCAAACGATAGGTGCGTTTTTGGTAGCGGGTAAAGAGCATATCAAATGCGGCGGTGTCGCCTTGTTGAAATCGCTCAATTAGTTCAACATCCTCGTTACATTCTGGAGGGATGCTTTCTGGGCTTTGGGATTGCATGTTCTCCTCTTAAGCGTCATCGACCGGGAAAGTGGTTGCTGATTTTCAGCGAAATTTGCTATACAAACCTTGCTAAACCGTCATTGGAAACGGAAAACCAGAAACTCAAGTGGTCGTTGACAAAATAGAAGTCACTGATTCGTTTGTTTGTGGACACTTCGAAACCAACGTTTATATCTTTGGCTATCTTGAACCATCTGTTGTAGGACGGTTAATTCCTCGTCTTCTTCGGTATGCGGATTCGTCTCGAGCAACGATAACAATTCCTCATAGACCAAGGTATCCTCGTGAACAAGTGATGAGAGGAGTCTCTCGAAATTCTCACCATGTCCGAGCATTGCCAACAGTTGGTTCGTATGGCGTATCTCCTCGGAAGCAGCTTGGTTCAAGTACGCTGCGAGTTCATGTTCATTACGTTTTTCGGCGATTTGTGCGAGAATCAATCGCCGCCCGACAAGTTTGAGTTTTGCTTGTGCAAGTTCGTCCAGATCCGCTTCAAACCGTTTTTGTAGGTGGTCTGCGTCTCGTGGATGTAACTGTGCATAGCTTGGCCACACCGGCTTCGCCATTACCTGTTTCAGCCGTTTTAGGCTTTCAATCAGGTTTTCCTGCTCTTGTGTGGATAACTGCCCAAAAGTGCTTTCCCAAAAGTTTGTTGCGTGTTTTACGCCCTCTCGGAAAAGTTGTTCAGACTGTGGCGTGAGTTGAATTCGCGCACGTCTCCGGTCCTGATCACATTTACGACGGATTACCCAACCGTGCCGTTCAAGGCGACTGACTAAGGCGGATGTTGTATTATGGGCGAGACCTAAATGTTCGCCGAGTTCACTCACTGACATACCAGACTCACGTCCATACCAATGAAGATGTTGAAGAGCATTAAACTGGACAATCGTCAGGCGATTGGGGACGACTTCCTGAATAAACCTGGATTTGACAGCTGCTTGGGCATGACGCATCACACGCATCACGACATCAATTTCATTATGGAGTTCATGGTCTTTAGACATTTTTTGGCGATACTTATGAGCCAAACTTACTGTTGAATGAAAGTCGGCGGTGTAGGGTGTTTTCAAGCCCTTATTAAATTATCAAAAGTTAATATATCCTATATCGGATATATTTTCCGTCGTATGCGATATAATAATTATACACCGACTTTATCCAAATGTCAAATTAAACCGCAAAAAGATAGTAAACTTCGGTGTTTTTTCATCCAAACTCGGTATTTTGCTAAAATTCTCCGCATTTTTCACAAAATTAGCAGTTTTTAATTGCTGCCAATGAGACGCTGTGCCTTCATTTTTCGCTTTCGCTTTGATTTCGACTTGGGTTTCGGCGAGTGAGTTTCGATGTGTTGTGTTTCTTGGTTGTTTTCACGCTGTTGATTTGCTTGAAGTACTGTCGGAAGCACGCCATCACGATGATCGGGATCGCGTGACTTCCGAAGTTGCTGCTGTGCCACATACTCGGCATAGTTGCCTTCAAAAAGTTCCGCAGTCCCACCGGGTTTACCATCGAAAATTAACAGTTTTGTTGCGAGGTTGTTTAGCAAGTACCGGTCGTGAGAAATAATAAAAAGCGTTGCTGGATATTCCGTCAATGCTGCTTCCAACGCCTCACGTGCTGGGATGTCGAGATGGTTCGTCGGTTCATCAAGGAGTAAGACATTCGCGTTTGCTAATAGCAATTTCGCGAGTAACACACGGCTCTGCTCTCCTCCGCTCAGGTTCCCGATCCTTTTGAACACATCATCACCGGAAAATAGGAACTTGCCCAAGAAACTACGTATTTCACCCTGTGTATGCTTTGGTCGAAGTGCCCAAATTTCGTTGATAATTTCGTTATCTGGGTTGAGTCCTTCCAATTCTTGAGCATAGTACCCAAACTTGAGCGTGGGACCTACCCACATTTCGCCCTCGGTTGGTGCTTCGTCGCCTAAAATCATTCGGAAGAACGTTGTTTTTCCGGTACCATTCGCCCCGATAATTCCGATAACATCGCGGCGATATACTTCAAAATTCATATCTGTGAAAATGACCTTGTTGCCGAATGTTTTGCCAACCTTTTGGCATCGAAGAATATCATTTCCACCGCGAGTTTCAGGTGTAAAACTCAGGTTGAGGGTACGGGCATCGGACTTCGGTTTTTCAAATTTTTCCAAGCGGGCCAGTTTTTTCTGTCTGCCTTGTGCCTCTCGTGTACGCTGTCCTGCCATATTACGGCGAATAAAGTCCTCTTCGTGTTCGATAAACACCTGCTGTTTTTTGAATGCTCGTTCTGCGACTAATTGTTCAACTCTTTTCGTTTCAATGTACTTGGAATAGTTTCCTCGATAAATTTTTATCTTATGGTCTTCAAGTTCCCAAACCTTTCGAACAACTTTGTCTAAGAAGTATCGATCGTGAGAAACAACGAGGACTGCGCCGTTGTATTCAATGTTGAGGTAGTTTTCGAGCCACTCAATTCCGTTGATGTCAAGATGATTTGTGGGTTCGTCAAAAAGCAATAGGTCTGGCTTTTCAAGGAGCAACTTTGCGAGTGTTGCTCGGCTCTTTTGTCCACCGCTCAGCACATGAATCGGGAGATTGAAGTCCAATTCACTAAAACCTAAGCCGCCGAGAATACGGTTAATCTCGTGTTCATAATCGTAGCCGCCGAGTTGTTCGTGCTGTTCTTGAATTCGAGCGTACGCTGCTAAGAGGTTTGGTGCTTCTTCTGTTTCCATCTCCTCTGCGAGTAGGAGCATTTTATCTTCAAGCTCTCGCCGTTTTTCAAAAACCTTGAGCATCTCCTGCCTTAGGGTGCAGTCCCAAGCGAGTTCCGGTTCTTGACTGAGGTATCCAATGCGCAATCCCTTCGCGGACACTACTTTCCCTTTAAAATTGGCAAGTAGACCATTTACAATTTTAAGTAACGTTGTTTTTCCAGTTCCGTTACGACCAATTAATCCAAGTCGGTCTCCGTGCTCAATTGAGACCGAGATATCGTCGAGAATCAGGTCTGGATCGTACAATTTGGTGACGTGTTCTAATCGTATTAAAGACATATTTTAATTTTACCATAAATGTCCGGCTTATGACGCTTAAATTGAGTGCTGCGAGTAATCATTTCCTGATATGTGTTGGCGCGGTGTGCGTCTGGACGACGGATGTTAAATTGCCTGAATCGCCAGAATGCTATGGAGAGGGCGGCATAGTGAACAAAGCAGTCTAAGGACTGCCACTCGCTTTCTGTCAGAGGACGTGAGGCGTTGTAAGCGTCTAAAAATCGTTGTGCCGCCTCAATATTTAGCTGATGCTGCGGTGTATAACAACAACCAATAAGCGTCATTCCAACATCGATGAGTAATGTATCATAACATCCCTCCTCGAAGTCGAGGATCGCAACCATTTGATCGTCATCGAAAAGGGTATTATCCAAAAAAAGGTCTCCGTGTAGAAGCCCCATCGGAAGGGGTGCCTTGAGTTGTGGTTCCATAGATTCCAACTGCGATTTCAACGATTCAACGAACGGATGCGTGGCAAATTGTGTGCCTTGGACCTCCTCGAAAAAAGGGATCATTTGTGAAATTCCCATTGCGAAACAGGGCAATCCCGCGATTGGTGGAATGCAGTGCAGTTTTGCCAATGCCTCACCGAGTTGCGACAGCGCATTTGGTGAGGACTGTGGTTGCTTCCCTCGCAGAAAGGGATAGAGCATCACGCTACCAAATGATTCGTGTGTGAGGCGTTTCTCGTCTTTTGTTGGAATAGGATATACCGTTGGATAAGCGTGCTGGTGGAGGTGCTGCAACAGTGCGATTTGCATGTTGAGTTCTATTGAATCTTTTTCATCACAGATTTTGAGAAGAAATTCGCCCTCTGTAGTCGTCAGTTTAAAGTTGCTGTTCCCAAATCCGCCGGGAATCTCCTCGAGTTTCAGTGCCGTGCCAATTGGATATTGTGAGACGATGCGGTCGAGTTCTATAGGTGAAAGGGTTGTATAGCGCGCCATATTTTATCGCTGGGACCTCACTAATTTGATTCAGTGCCTTTCTCTAATTCTTGAAATTCTGGGGAGTTACGAATGTTATCAAATGCGGGTTCCGTTTTCGCGGCGGAAAATGCTGCCGTGTCTACGCGAATTGCCTCCCGTAACGCGGCAATTGAGAGACCTTTCTCTGCCTTATGTGAATAGGCAACCGCCAGGTTGTAATGTGCTTTCGCGAAGTCAGCATCTAACTGAGTGGCGCGCTCCCACGCTTGAATGGCTTTGTCGAGTTCTCCCAAATTTCCATAGACAACGCCTAATGTGAAAAATGGCATTACCCATCCAGGTTCATTCTTGATTGCCAAACTGAGTTCCATAATGGCTTGTCCAAAATTTCCGTCGTTGGCGTACGCCATCCCCCAATTATAATGCGCGACGGCAACATCGTTCGGTTCAAGTGCGTCCGTGCTTTGTGAATAGGGAATCGCTTTCGTGCCGCATGCGGTGAGACAAAGCATCAAACCTATGATTAATAGTAACCCGCTGAGGCGTAGTTTGTTCAGTCTATATAGAAAAGTCATAATTTTCCTCCGTCTCTCCGTTAAATATTAGCAGAAGATAGGATTGGAATCAAGGTCCCGCTGATTTTTCTAAGTAAATGGCGTAAACTTTCGGGTCTTCTGGACGGATTCCGGTGTAATTCAGCCTGATTCGGATTGCGCCGTTTCTCCCGTCGATCCGTTCTCCATTTTTCCACGCCACCGTCTGATGAAAACCGGATGTGAGGGGGAGGCAGTCTTCTCTGGTATATCCTTCGATTGGTTGAAAACGCTCGTCTAAAATTTCAAGTGTAACCTGACTGTGTGCCGACAAACCGTCAACATTCAGTGCCACTGTGCAAGGCTGTCCTTCAAGAGCGATAGGTGCGGAAATCACGTGGCGGGGTTGTTCTGTTTTCCGACTCATGTTTGCCGCTTGGAAATAGCCGAGTCGATCCCGTTTCCACGTTGCGATCCGGACCCCGTTACTCAACTGCTCCGGCCAGGGAGCATACCAGAAAAGTGTCTCATCGCCAACATTCTCAAAGCCTTGTCCCTGCATAAGAGCGGCGTGTTTAAAATTCATCGGTGTTGGTAGGTGTTCAAAGTCGTCTTCTGCCGCTTCTACCATCTGAAAATCCGGAATCGGTTCGCGATAGTGCAGCGCGTCGTTGCTGACAACCAAACCGATATCCATAGTCACGTGCCGACGATCGTTATTTTTCGGTCCGTGCCACTGCCCATAGAAACCGAGAATCACATTCCCACGATTCCATAATGCCGCACCGAGATGGACCTGTTCCCCTTGGTGTGCCCCGGACACTATAGGTCTTGGTGGGATATTGCCCCTCCTGAACCCTAAGCACGATGCCTCGATCCAATGTTCGAAATCGTAGGACGCATACATCACCATCTGCCGTGTAGGACCGATGTGGCTTCCACCGTGGGCACTCAGATAGTAGCATCCATTGAATTTCGTAACACCGGACATCTCGCAGGAGGGTGGATTCGGGTGCCGTTCAGTTTCGTGCCATTGAAGCCCGTCTTCACTAAACATGACTGCGAATTTTGGCGAATATTTGGACGTTTCAATAATGGCTTTGAACCGACGTGTCGGATCAGGATCGTCTGGCTCATAATACACCACACACGCCTGAATGTGATATTGTCCACCTTGTATATCGATGAGGTTGTTTCGGGTGGAGCCGTTGTATGCTACCAGTCCGAGTTCCGGTTTCTCCCAGTTGTATCCATCACGGCTTTTTGCGAAACACACGCGTTGATGCCAACTATCGTCATCTCCGTGTCCGAGATACCACATCCAGAGTTCGTCGCCGACGCGGTGAACAGATCCGTAGTAGATGACGCAAGCACTGTCTGGCGCACCGGGCGGACCGGGATGCACCACAATTCGGGTCCGATCGACCCCGGCTCTGTAAGGCACAAGTTGTAAATGGACCCCGTGTTGAAACGGGATACTGTGGTCATCAAAAGGGAACAGCACTATCTGATCGGTGCTGACGTGTTCAGGACTGTTTTTGATAATCATGTTGTAGGTATCGGTTATCAGTTCTTAGTTATCAGTTAAAGAGGATCCAAGACACTTTAAGCGTTTCATTTTTGCCAAAAACTATTCCTTTGAGAGTGCAGTGTAGATGAGAGGCTTAAGGGTTTGACTCAGTTCGGAAAACGGGATATGCTGTGCAAGGATGACCACCACCAATTCGTCTCGTGGTGAAATCCAGAATTCGGTGCTTGCCCCACCGATCCAGCCATATTCATCGACTTGGGAAGCAGGTACCCAGTCCGTTTGTTCGACACGAACCGAGACACCCAATCCGAAACCGAGTCCAGCGTAACGTTCATCCGGTTTTTTATCGAGTGGTATCAAAAACTCTGGTAAATGATTGCGCGTCATCAATTCGACAGATTCCGATTTCATCAACCGTTTTCCGTCAAGTGCACCTCTGCTTAAGAGCATCAGACAAAATCGAGTAAAATCAGCAGCGGTAGAGACCAATCCACCACCGGCAGATAGGAATTTTGGTTTCTGTATAAAACTATTTTTGGATACACGCCCCGTCCCGCCCTCTGGGGCATCAATGGTTTGCAGACTTCCTCCCGGTTTTGGACCGGACATGCTCGCGAAACGGTCTATGTTCTCCATCGGCACATAAAATCCGGTATCATGCATACCCAACGGTTGGAAGATCCGATCGGCTAAAAACGCATCAAAAGACTGACCGGAAGCCACTTCAATTAATCTTCCCAAGACATCTGCAGCGATGCTATAGTGCCATTTTGTTCCGGGTTGGTACAACAACGGAATCCTACCAAGCCTCTCAACCATCTCCTGTAGGTCGCACTCATGCAGACGATGTAGACCTGCCTCGCGGTAGCATTTATCAACTGCTGTTTGCCCTGCCATGTATCGGGCGGCACCGGGCAGTCCGGCGGTGTGACGCATCAGGTCGCGGACGGTCATATCCCGATCTGCTTCAACCAGCGTAAGTGATTCTCTATCTGCATCCGCTGCTACTTTCAACCCTCCTAATTCGGGAAGGTACGTCGAAGCCGAGGCATCCAACTGCAGTTTTCCTTCCTCACAGAGCATCATTACTGCTGCTGCTGCGATCGGTTTGGTCATTGAATAGATGGGGAAGATAGTATCTCTTTGCATCGGCTTATTCGCTTTAATGTCCATCATGCCGAATGCCTCGAAGTGTGCCACTTTACCGCGCCGTGCTACAACCGTGACCGAACCCGCGAGTCGTTCTTCGTCAATAAACTTTTGTGAAGTTGTGGAGATGTACGCAAGCCGTTTCGCTGAGAGTCCCACCTCGTGCGGTGCGGCGGTTAGATTGGGAGTTAATTCTGCGGTGTTCATAATGACGTTCTTCTTTTTCAGGAGAGTTTTGGGTGCTAAGGATTTAGGAATTTCTGCCGTTAAGGATACCACAAAAGTAATAGAATGTCACATTTTTTGGGCAATGTGCATTGGTAGGCTACACAAGTGAGTTCAGGATTGGGAGTAAGGTACGTATGGTTGGGACATCTCGAAATGTGAAACCGAACTGTGAGAAATACGCAGATGCGGCGAGTGCCTCCGCGATAAGTGGGTTTTTTTCCAACTCTTTTGAGACACCGAGGATAAGGGATACATCCCTCTGTTCGGCAAGCGTGCTGAGTCGCGCGATGAGATGTCCTTGGTGCCACGGATGAAATAACTCGATGGAGGTCTCTATGCCGCTTTTGTGAACGAGTTGATAGTCTGGGAAGCAGTAGAGATCGCCCGGTAACGGGATGAACTGACTTCCGGGACGGATCTGCCAATCGTCGGTTTTGTTGCGAAGCATTGTCTGAAAGAGTTGGATGTCTTCAGGAATATAGGCGAGGAACTGTTGTGCAATCGGTTTAATCCCGCACGATTCGTCAAGGAATAACTGATAACGTTGTTTATTCCTAAATTGAACTTCCGCAGTGAGTTCCCATCTGGGTTGATGCAGCACGGCAATGAAGAAATTCGCCAGATTCATACCGTACCGTTTTGTTTTGTAAAAGAGATTGAGCGGTCCATCCACCGTAATTTGATAGAGTTCTTCTTCTTTCCGAATTGTGGAGAGAAGTTGGTTGAATCTGAGATACTTGAACAGTTGACGGAGTTCGGCTGTCATGGAGTCGGCGAGTTTTAGTGTGAGACTATTGCTATGGAGAAGCACCCCTTGGACCTGTGCCGTGTTGTAGCGGTGGAGCAAGTGTTCAGCAGAAAGTGTCTTGAATGCCAAAATCGGTTGATGACTCGGTAGATCCTCGTAAAGCTTGGCAGTGAGGTCCTCCATCTCTGTCGGAACAGCTTCTGATCGCGGTTCCTCTGTCATCGTCCCAAACATTTTACATTGTCCCGCAAGCCCGTACGCGGCTTGCGCATAATCCGCGTAATTCTCGAACTGTTCTTGTGAAAGCAGGCGACTCGTCTCCGTGAAGAATTTTTGTCGAAATGCGATCAGTTCTTCGTTGGGTGTCGTATCGAACTCTGTCCGGTCTAACAAAAGTTTTTCGAGTCCGCGTTTGATTATAGGTGCTCCCGGTGTGCTATCAATTATGTGTTTGCTGGTTTCCAAGAGGGTCGCGCGTGGCTTATCTAACGATTCTTCAAAAACGGCAATTAATTGCTCGGCGATTGCCAATAACGTTGTATCGGTAGGCTTTACAAATTGTGGATGGATTTGTCCGTTCTGAGTTTTGTAGCGGAGTAGGTCTTTGGTGAGCATTTTTTAATTATCCCTTGCGGTTCGGTTAGCAGAATTCTCCGAAGAACGTTCCACCCCGTATATCCAACACGCTTGTTGGTTACACTTAACTTTAACTTTGAAACGCATCAAAAACCTTCGTAGAACCGTAGCCCGTCTGGAACAATGCGCGGAGGTCAATCATTTAAAAATTGGTGTCCTGTTAGAAGGCTGGTAGGCGTCGTGTTGTCTACGCCGCTTGTTGACATAGTGTTCGCCGGTCTGTTTGGAGATGAGTTCGTAGAGGACTGCCTGTTTGCCTTCCTGTTTGCGGAGGATGCGTCCTAACCGTTGAACGTGTTCTCGGACGCTGCCACTTCCAGAGACGATGATACCGACATTCGCTTCCGGGACATCTACGCCTTCGTTTAGAACTTTAGAAGTGACAAGGATGGAATAGGTGCCATCGCGAAACTTGTTCAAAAAATCATTCCGTTCCTTGAGTTTTGTCTGATGTGTTAGCACCGGCAGAAAGAAACGCTTGCCGAGTTGATACGCCGTATCATTGTCCTGTGTAAAAATGAGGATCCGATCACCGCGGTGCCTCTGAATGAGTTTCCACACCCACTCTTGCTTTGTGGTTGAGGCAAAACTGAGCTGCTTCTGGGCGAGATACGCTTTAAAAGCAGTGCGTCCTTCATCTGTTTGAGAGGCTTTCCAGAGAAAATGGTGCCAGCCGCGCGGTGTCCCCATATTAATGCGTTCCTGTTTAAGGAAGTTTAAATAGGCGCGACGGGCTTCTTCGTACCGAACCCGCTCTGTGTCTTCCATTTCAACTGCTATGGTAACAACCCGGTACTCAGAGAGTGTTTTCCCAGAGAGTTCTTGTACCTTCGCCTCATAACACGGTTCACCAACAAGCGTATAAAGCCGACTTTCCTTTCCATCGGTACGCTCTGGTGTGGCTGTCAACCCCAGTCGAAAAGGGGCAATACTGCTGATTGCCGCGTATTGATACTGATCACTCGGTAGGTGGTGACATTCGTCGAAAATGGCGAAGCCGAACCGGTTTCCGTAGTATGGTGCATGCATGACGGCGGATTGATACGTCGTCACAGTGAGATCTTTCAGTTCGTGATAGCCACCGCCATAAAGTCCTACCTCTTGCCCAAAGTGTTCCTTCAACACGGTGTACCATTGGTTCATTAAGTCGATTGTCGGCACATGCACAAGTGTGGGTCGCTGCGTGTCCGCGATAAGCAATATCGCGATAAAAGTTTTGCCGGCACCAGTAGGGAGACTCACTACGCCACGTTTACCGTTGGCGTGCCATGCGTCTATCGCTTCGGTCTGGTAAGAATAGGGGGACATCGTTTTTTCGTGTGTGAAGGATTTGACTGTAAACTCTCGCGCTGTGTCCTGATACGCGATGTCGTGCGCCCGCAGCTGCGAAACGATATGCCGGTAGCGATAGGCGGGTGCACGGAAGGTGAGGGTGCGTTCATCCCAGCGAATGTCTGGCAATCGTGTTTGAAGTGTCTCTGGGATGTTCTGTAAGATGAGGGTGCCTTTATCAAAGTTTATTTTGAGTGGCGAGGACATAATGTTTCTCAACGTTTTAAATTCGGGTTTCCGTCAGTTACTGATGCCTCTATTATACCGAAATTACACAGGCGTTCAAGCCTTTTTCAGGGTCATTCAATTTTAAGGTTTCTCACTTTATGAGATTAACTGCGAGTATAGGTTTTGCTGCGAAAAGTTGGAGTGCGTCGGTGATTTTTGTATGTC
>Ga0209021_1001100_pt1 | contig 29116 bp, 33 predicted proteins | sample PinacodermFT_FD_187299 | JGI IMG/M metagenome (GOLD analysis project Ga0209021, IMG submission 187299) | Host-associated microbial community of the marine sponge Aplysina aerophoba from Gulf of Piran - sponge pinacoderm, lysed by freeze-thaw... | ecosystem: Host-associated > Porifera > Sponge >... | reverse complement strand
GCCCAAGCCAACCAACGTCAACGGCAAAACCGAGTTACCCACAGTCAAACTGCCGACCGTGGATAACTCAACGTCAAAGACAGGGCCTTCACAGGCCCAGGATGGGGGGGGGGTAACCTCAAGGTTTTCAAACGTACCCTCCGGGTCCCTGCTCGCGGAAAATTGAGATTTTTTCGGGGAGAGAGTACGATGTACGGGGTAATCATGCGCATCGACTTATAAGAACAGAGGAGGGCAGTGTGTGGATCAGGACAACTTCAGGCGCCTACATCAACGTCTCGCTGATCGAGCTGTTTGCGATCGTCGATCAAGCGGAAGCGGACGGCAAGTGGTATGTGACGGCGTACACCAATGTCCCCAATGAGGGCGAACCGTTTACCCAATATGAGCTGTACGGTCCCCGGGAGAGCCACGAGGAGGCTCAGGAAGTCCTAGACAAGCTCGTGAAGAGGATCCACGAGGCGCTGTACCCAGCGCGAAAGCTGCGGAAGCAGGCCCAGGAGCGAGCGGGATGAAACAGCTAACGAGTAGCCGGGCGGCGTCCCTTCTGATGGGGGGCGCTGCGGTTGTGTTCGGCGCACGGGGTGAAACTCTGACGGCATACTCGCACACGAGGCTGATATTCCAGCAGTTGGGCCGTGTGATGTCGGGGGAGATCGACCGTCTGATGATCTTCATGCCACCGCGGCACGGGAAGTCGTCGATGGTGACGGCGGCGATTGCCACGTGGCTGTGGTACGAGCCATCGTTGGAAATGGGGATGGCGACGTTTTCCCAGAATCTTTCATCGGACCTGTCGCTGCTGGTGAGGGGTGGATACCGGGCACTCGATGGGAACATCGGGGTGATCGACACGGTGAATCGATGGAAGACGGCGGAGGGCGGGGGGCTGTGGGCCGTGGGGGTTGGGGGGACGGCGCAGGGCCGGGGCGGGGACTGTCTGGTGTTGGACGATGCGCAGAAGCAGGACGACGTGCACAGCGATTTGAAGCGCGAGCGTGCATGGGACTGGTACAGGGGGGTGTTCCGGAACCGACTGCATCCGGGCGGGAAAATGATCCTGATCGGGACGCGCTTCCACGAGGACGACATTTTCGGTCGGATTCTAGAGATCGAGAGGGAATCGGATTCGCCGGAGAGATGGACGGTGCTCCTGATCGACATGGAGTATGAGCCGGAGACGCTAAGGGAGCTGAGGGAGGAGATTCCTTCCGTCGAGGTGGTGGGGCTGGACGAGCGGGAAGAAGGTGAGCGGCTGACGATGTACTCGGACGACGAGATCTCTCGAACCAAGTCCTCGTCCGGGTCGTGGGTTTGGTCAAGCGTGTATCAGCAGCGGCCGACGCCGCACGGCGGCCTGATGCTGAAGACCGAGTGGTTCCAGTACCTTCCGGGGCTCCCGGGCAGGATCACGCGCAGAGTGCGCGCGTGGGACTTGGCGGGGTCGACGAAGGGGACGGCGGACCGGACGGCCGGTGTGCTGTTGGCCGAGTTTCTGAACGATTACGGCGGGACGCAGTGGATCGTGTTGGACATACAGGCTGGCAGGTGGTCGCCGAAGGAACGGCGGGAGCGGATCATGGCGGCCGCAAACGAGGACGGGGCAGAGATCGTGATTGAGCAGGAATATGGCAGGGCCGGCGAGGACATCACGGGCCAGTTGATCGCGGACTGCGCACCACACGTTGCCACGGCGATAAAGCCCACAGGGGCGAAGCCTGTGCGGGCTCAAGGCATATCGGCACAGGCAGAGGCGAAGAACATCTTCCTGCTGTCGGGTGCGCCTTGGGTGACGAAGTTTCTGGACGAGGTGAAGCTGTTCCCGGTGGGGACGCACGATGACCGGGTCGATGCGTTGGCGCATGCGTTCAACTGGATTGCGGCGAATCAGCCTGATGCACCGTGGGAGGTGATGGAGTCACCGGTTGCGGGGCTGATATCGTGAGGGTAGCTTTTCAGGAATGCAGCACCCCCTCACGAAAAGGAGATGTACCGATGGCCCAGCCACGCAAGATTGAAGGCGAATCGTTCACTCTCGAGCTGATTGATAACGGCGACGGCTATAGCGATCACGCCGTCCTGGAAGTGGATGGTCGCAGGTTCAAGATTTCCGTGGTCTTCGACGAGTATGAATACTGGGAAGACATGGCAATCGAGGAAGAGGCTCCCAAATGAGCGAGAACGCTTCCCACTGTAGCCCCGCTTCGAACCCATGCTTGAGCCTAGAAGAACGCGATGCGAGTTGGCTTGACATTGGTAGAACAGTTGCTCGTGCGACCGATTTAGCGACCATGTTGGTCATGGAGGAAAATCCGTCGCCCACGGCGATTCAGGTCTTGGGGCATCTGACGAGAGCCAACTACTGCTTCAACTGCGATCACATCAAGCAATTGGAGCTTGCGAAGAAGAGGGCAGGACTACCGAATGATCCAGTGCCAGAAGTCTTGGCAGACGATCCTGTCACGGTCAAGGCAGAACCCAACAGCAGGCCGCACGAGATCGAGCTGCTCGGCGAATACTCTCACGACTCACGGGGCGGGGAAGTCTTGGCCAACAAGCATCAGCTGCTCAGGCTTGCCACCGCAATCACCGAGCTGGCAGACTCGACGGAGCGGGGACGCGCGGCATACTACGCCGGCGGGAGGGACACCCTGATTGTGAAGATCCCCCACGAGGAAGGCGGCGAGGCCGCCGTGTACTTTTCCCTCGTTGAGGAAAACCCTAAACGCGACGCGTTGGCCGGTTGCGGCTACTTGTAGTCACCAAGGGTTCGGGTGTAGCTTTCAGGTTGCCTTCTAAGTGCTGGGCAGGTAAGGGTCCAGCGTCCCCACGAGGGCACTTGAGGGAGAAAACGTCAGCGTGGTGGCTGACGGCACCTGTGTCGGCTAGACGTAGCGGCAGGTAGTCGCAGCCTGGGTTTTCGTGGGGGCGCTGGGTTCCATCGGGTGACGGTACTTAGGGAGGAAAATCGAGAAGTGGCGCAGATTGGCAGCGCGCTTGCTTTGGGAGCAAGAGGTCACAGGTTCGAGCCCTGTCTTCTCGACTGACGGGGAGTCATCGGCAGCGGGGGGCTGTGCACGGCCTAACGCTGCGCTGCGGCAGCGTTTCGCGAGGCGTCACCGTGGCGCTCCTCATCACATCTTCAAGAATGCGCCGTGGAGGAATAGCACCTCGCCGGGCTCATATTCCGGAGGAGCGGGAGCGTTACCCGCCGGCGCCACTTCGCACCTTGAGTTAGCGGGTTCTCGCGCAGACGGCATCCTTAGCGGGGTGACGGCATCCCTGACGGGGTGCCTCCGACGGCGGGAAGGCATACCCGGGGCTGCCTCAAGGGGGGTCCGCGTGCGGGAGGGTTGATCGCTTCTCAAAGCGTTATCCGTTCGAATCGGGCTCAAGGTGCGGGCCACTTAACCCCGTGTCGCAACGATAGAAGCGCGGAACGGGGGCAGCTCGGCATAGCTTGCAGCGCCAAAGCACCGCGGGACGCTGCGGAAGATGCGGGTGGGAGGCCCGCTGCCGGGCAGGATCGCGACCGCTTGACCCCGTTCCGCTGCCCTCCTGATTGCGGATAGCCGCATCAGCCATTAGACTTGGCACGTCGGGTGCGCGGGATGCACATCCGATCCGGAAAAACCGTGTTGGCGGGATGCCAACCATGAGCGGGATGCTCTGAGGGGCCGGTTTCACCCTTTGAGTCAACACGTTTTTTCGGAGAGTAGCCAATGAGCTATGCCCCAGTATTCGGAAGGATCTTCGCACAGGCGTTGATGGTGCTGCGGAACCAGAACACGGTTCCGATGGCGATCACGAACGTGTCGGGGGAAGCACAGCGCCAAACTGGCGCGAAGGTCGAGTTCCCGGTCGCGCACGGTGCGCTCATCGAGGACCACACGATGGAGACCCCGGTGGACGGCGGGAGCGGCCAGGCGAGCAACCTCACCCTCGACATCAACCGGAATCGTCGGTGGAAGTGGCCGATTTCCGGTCAGGATCTGGCTTCGATGGCGCGGCCCGGTTCGGTGGCGATGGCGGCGATTGCCGACGGCATCGGCGCCCTGTGCGACGACGTGACCGCGTATGTCCTGAAGGAGATCGTGAACGCGGCCTACGAGCGCGTTGGCGTGGCGGGCACGACTCCGTTCGGATCGGACGACCGGACCCCAGCAACGGAGGCGCGCAAGATTCTGGTCAAGGCGAAGACGCCGAAGGATGGCCGGTACCTGATCCTCGACCCGGACGCCTACCAGAACGCCTTGGACATCGACGCGATCAAGTACGCCGACAGGCGCGGCAGCACGGATCCGGGATGGGAAGGCGAAATCGGTCGGATGGTCGGCCTCCGGGTGATGGAGGAGAACCAGATTCCCGAGATCACGACAGGCGCGGGAGGGGTGGCGCTGAACGGTGCGGCCGCAGCGGGTGTCGAGCAGCTGACCGTGGACGGAGCCGGCACGGTGAACGTGGGCGATCCGCTGACCATCGAAGACGACAACTACGTCGCGACGACTGCGAAGGCCGCGGGCGGAACGACGCTCGGAATCGCTCCGGCTCTCCGGCAGAACGTGGCGGACAACCGCCCGGTCACGATTGTGGCGGACCACACGGCGAGCCTCGCGCTCGCGAGGGGCTCGGCCTATTTCGCTTCGAAGCCGATGGCGCAGTCGGTGCCAGGCGTCGAGGGCACGCCGGGCGACGTGTTCAGCCACTTCGACTCGAACAGCGGTCTGGCGCTCGAGATGCAGCCGTTCCGGGTTGCTGGCGGGTGGTACCTCTACACGTCGATCTGGTACGGTGTGTTGATCGCGCGCCAGAACCAGGTCGTTCGCGTGATGGGGTAGAGGCCCCATGCCGCTGAACGTGCCCGGCGAGTCCGGGGTCACACTGGCGGAATTCACGGCATACCTCGGTCGTCGGTTGCAGTCGAAGGCTGCGATCGACGCCGAGGATGCCGAGAAGGAAGCCGCGCTGCGGCAGGCGTGGCGCGACATGGCGGCTCTGGAGTGGAAGGGCTGGCGCACGTCGCCCAGCCAGGAAGGGCCATGGCCCCGGTCACAGGTACCGCGCGCCGACCAGGTATTTGGCGGAGGGTCTTTCGTTCCCTCCGACGAGATTCCGGAACGGGTGAAGTGGGCGCAGATGGAGTGGGCGGCCGCTCTCATCGAGGTTGTCGCCGTGGGTGGCGATGCAGGTGTTCCGGGAGGCGCGCCGGATCTCTCCGCATTCACGTCCGATCTCAAGGGCCTGAAGCGGGTGAAGGCGGGCTCGTTGGAAATCGAGGCGGTGGACTCGCTGGACATCTCCGGAAGCCGGGCAGCTTCGGCGGGTCCGCTGAACGACGGGAAGGTGGGATCGCTGCTGGCCCCATATCTGGCAGCGGGGCCGGATCAATTCAGGCTGGTGGTCTGAATGGGCGTGCTCGACTCGCTGGCTCCGGTTCCCGGCAAGCTGATCGACATCCTCGGGACGGAGATCACGCTGACGAGGACAACCTACGGGCAGTACGATCCAGACACGGGGCAACGGGGGCCGGACAGCGACACGGTCTATCCGATGGTGGCTCAGATCGGGCGCTGGCAGGAAGTGGTGACGGGTCCCGCGGGCGTTCAGCTTGTAGGCGGCCTCAGTGTGAAGGTTCAGCCATTCGACGTAGCACCTCAGAAGGGCGACACGGTCACGCTGGGCGGCAAGGCGACACGGGTCGAGGAGGTACTGCCAGAGTACATCGGAGACGTGGTGGCGCTGTACGAACTGCGGTGCGAGGGGCTCTGAATGGCCATTCACAGGACCGTATCGAGCTTCCGCAGGGCGTTGAATCGTCATGCTGGCAACGTTCAGTCGAACGCGAAAAGCGGATTCCGGCAGACACTTGCCAGGGGTGGCGGAATCATGGTCAGGATCACGCCATTCGACACGGGCTACCTCAAGTCGAACTGGGATCTAGTGCCAGCCGGTCAGCGGCCGAAGGTGGGGAGGTTCGGCAGCTACGCGGAATTGGCGGCACTTCGATTCCTCACGAATCTGGAACCGCCACTGCGGGAGTTCGTGGCGGGCCAGAGTACCGTGTTCGTGATCCAGAAGGCGGTGCAGGCACGGATCCGGCAGGATGCGTTGAAAGCGATACTTGGGGCGGTATATCAAGTGGCGAACGCGACGCCCTACGCGATCCGGATCAACGCTGGGGCGAGCCGACAGGCCCCTGCGGGCATGACGGGACCCGGAAGGGAGTGGATGCGCCAGTTCTGGAGGCGGCAGCGGTTGCTTGCCGAGACGAGATGAACCTTCAAGACCAACGGGACTGTCGCAGACTCGCAACAGCGGCATTGCGTGCGGGCTACGAGGCAGTCGCCGCTGCGCTGCCGGAGGTGCAGTACGAGGGAGAGCCGGCGATCACAGCAGAAGAGGAATGGGTCGCGGTAGACGTGGTCACGGTCCCGGATTCCAGCACTCAGGTCTCACTGACGCGCAACCCGCTGATAACGACCTTCGGGACGCTTGCGATACGGATGTGGTTCCTCAACACCGAGTCGATTGACAACGTACTCAAGAAAGTCGACCCGGTAGCAGCCCATATCTTCAACCATCGGAATCCACCTGGCGAACACGGAAACCGGATAGTCTACAGGACCCCATCAATCGTCCGGGGCGGCATCATCGGAGCACACAGACTCATCACGGTGAGCGTACCGTGGCAATCATGGCGTCAATACGCCGCCTAGAGGAGACGGGAAAAAATGGCAAGCGCAAATCGTGCAGAACTGAACTTCGTCGAGGAAGCTGAATTCGGGGTCAACCCGGGCGGTGAAGGCCAGCTGGTCAGGATGAACTCGACGTCGCTCCAGCTGGAGCCCATTTCGGTGCAGTCCGAAGAACTCAGGAGCGACCGCGGCAGGGCGCGCGGCAAGCGTCTGGCCGGACAGGTGACCGGGGACATCGTGGGCAACTTTTTCCCCGGCGACCCGTCGATGGAGAACCTGCTGAGGATGCTGGCGGGACAGTCGGCGTGGCCGGCGGCGGGGGAGGGTAAAACGGGGGGGGCCATAGCCGGTGGCGGCGTCGTCACGCTGAACGCCCACGGGTTCACGGCGGGCCAGTGGGTGCGCTTGAGCGGGCTCGACGACGAAGCCGCCAACAAGTGGTACCGGATCACGGCGGTGGACGCGAACACGTTCACGCTCGCGAATCCGCCGTCGAACCTCACCGGCTCGCCGGTGTGGAAGGGCAGCTACCTCAAGGGGAACGGCATCGAGGCGAGATCGGCGAGCTTCGAGGTCTGGCTGGATGATGCGCAGGATTCGTTCGAGTATCGCGGCGTCATGATCGGGTCGCTGGCGCTGGATCTCTCGCCGGAGTCGATCATCGTGGGAACTTTCGGCACGCTGGGGTCCACACACAGGCACGGGGAAGCGCGCACGATCAACCCGGGCACCGCATCCACGGTCGCCCCGATCGTTACGGGCGAGGGCGGCGACGTTCAGGGCTACATCGACGACCAGGATACGGGGGTCGTCACCTCGGTCTCGCTGAACATCGACGCAGGCCTGCGCAGGGAGCCCGCGCTGTGGAGCCCTCCGAGGATCGCCCTGGGCACCGTGTCGCTCACGGGAAGCATGGAGATCTTCACCGACGATTTCACGCGGTACGACGACTTCGTGAACGCGACTGCACGGCGGCTCGACGTGATATTCGGGACGGAAGATGACTGGCTCGCGCTGAGCATCTCACAGGCGGACTTCACGGGCGCCACCGTGCTGGTCGAGGGCATCGACACGTCGGCATTGCTGCGGCTGGACTTCGAGGCGAGCGTGAAGGGAACCGAGGGGGTATACGGCTGGACGAAGGGCTAGGAGAGGCACAAAAACGAGTGCCCGGGGGTTCGCCCGCCTCAGCGATTCAAGTCGGCGCCGGACGTGCTGCCGCCGCCGAGCCCCCGCGGCACCAGCACAGGAGGCACAGCATGGAAATCACCCGTTACAGGGACACATCGCCGGACGAAGCACGCTGGCTCACCATCGAAGGTGAGGCCCGCATCAAGGTCTTCCCCTTCTCGAAGCCGTCCGCAGTCGTCGCGCTGAACATCCTCAGGAAGAAGCACGGCAAGAAGATCGGGATGAATTCGGTTGAACAGGTCAAGCGCGACTTCGAGGTGATGGCCCGGTTCGCCGCGGAGCACCTGATCGAGACGTGGGAGGGTTTCACGTGGAACGGCAAGGCATTCCCGTTCACGGTTGACAACGCGATCAAGCTGTTCGACAGGCTCCGCTGGGCCTACAAGGATGTGATCGAGTTCGCACAGGCCGAGCACCGCGAGCTTGCCGAAACGGACGAGGAGGCAGCCGAGGCGTTGGGAAACGACTGACCTTCGCACTCAAGCTGTCGAAGGCGTCGGCGGCGGGCCGAAAGAGTCTCGAAGACCAGACTCCGGAGATTCCCGACGGCTACGACCTTGAGTGGGTAGCGTTTCAGCGGCTAGGGACGTGCAGGCAGTTGGGCATGTCCGTGGGTCCGATTCCATGGACGGCGGTGCATGAGTATGCGCGGAATTGTGGATTGGGTCCGTTGGCCGCCGAGCGGTTCCATCGGGTGATCGAGCACCTGGACGCCGTCTACATGAAGTGGCTGGCGGACGAGCGCGAGAAGAAGCCGCGTTCTGTGGCGAAGAAACCGCATTGGCGGTAGGTTTCTCGCACACCCACCATCCAAAAAGGGATTTCACCAGAATGGCAAAGTGGACAAACGGAAGAATCGAGTCGCGAAACCCGTTGAAGCGCTGGCTGTGGCGGCATCCGCGCATGTTCGCATGGAACCGTGAAGGCACCGACATCACCGGCCCGATGTTATCGCCAGGCGCAGGCATTGTCCGGCTGGCGTTGGCACGATGGGTGCTCCGGTAAGCGGCAACCGCTGTTGCGGCTCCAGAAGAAGGCAGTCGCTCCGGAGGCTTGAGGCGCGACCAAAATGGCCGTAGAGATACTAGCCCTTGGCATCGACTCCAGCCGCGCGCGACGCGGGGCGGACGAGTTTTCGCGCTCGATTGATCAACTGAACGCCCGGCTGCTGCGGTCGGAAGCGCGCGTGGGGGCACTAAGCGCCCGGCTCCAAACCACAGGCACCCAGATGGGTGCCGTGGGGAGGGCAGCAGACCAGTTGAATCCGAGACTCAGGCGAGCAGGCGGAAGCGTTGACTCGATGTGGAAGCGGGTCCTCAGTCTTGAGAACACGCTGCACGACGCGAGGCAGGGCCTTGTCGCGATGACGGCCTTTCTGGCAGCCGCAGCCTTCGTCACGGCCATCTTCAAGGCCATCCAGAGGTTCTCAGAGTTGGAGGCCACGCTGGCACGTGTCACGGGGCTGCTAGGCGCTTCCGAAGGGGCAATCGCCGGATGGGGATCGACGGTCAGCCAGGTAGCGATTCGCACGGGGAGGCCGGTTGGCGACCTGAGAGAGACCTTGGAGCAGCTTGCCGAAGAAGGAACCACGGGCCTGCGGGCGACAGCAATCCTGAGAGAGTCGGCGGTCGCATCGGCGGTGGGAATCGGAGAGGTTGGCGAGATCGCAAGAACGACCGCCATCGCCCTGCGCGAGTATCGGGGTGAGCTCGGTGATGGCGGACAGGTACCGGAGTTGCTGTTCGGAGGCACCGGCGAAAGCCGGTTGGGTCCCGAGGCATTCCGTGAAACCGTCGACAAGCTGCTGCCCTCCGCAGCGGCGGCAAACGTCGAGTTCGAGAGGATGATTTCGCTGATCGTTGCCATGTCGAACAGAGGCGAGACGGCCGCAGGCATCGTAGAAAGGCTCAGGACGGAGTTCGGTCGGCTCGAGAACAGCGCCGATTACGACATCCTGGGTTCGCTCGGGGTCCCTGAAGCGAGCTTCGAAGACACGTTGGACCGCGTGGCGCAACAGTCTTCGGAAATAAGGCAGACGTGGCAAGACACCACAGACACGATCAATATTGAGGCGAAGCAGGCTCTGGAGTCGCTGATTTTCCTGTGGGACAGGTTCATCAAGCGGTCAGAAGGCTTCTTCGGGTTTATCTTCAGGCAGGTAACAAAGGGTGCCGAGAGAGCAGTACTCCGGGATATTGCCGATTTCGACGTTAATGAGGACTCGATTTCGCAGGCCTTGGACGCCTACCAGGAACTCATCAGGCTCCAGACGGAGGCAGCCGGCCTGGTCAACAGAAGTGCCGCGCGGAACGTTTTGTCGAGCCTGTCCGAAGACATCCGGGCGGTGACTGGAGTGGCGCCGGAGGAACTGTTGGCGGCCGGCGAGCAGGCCAGGGCCTACGCGGACGCGCTTCAGCCGACAATCAAGCCCTTGCAGGATGTCAAAGACGGGACGGAAGACCTTCGGGACGTGCTGGTGTCCATCGGTCAGATTCAGGATCCGTTCGGCTCGTTCAGGGAGAACCTGGCCAAGATGGACGCGGACATCACGCGCTTGAACGCCCAGTTCGACCGCGCGGGCGTATTGCTCGGACAGTTGGTGGTGGAAGACGCCGTGGAGGGATACCGCGACATCTTGCAGGCACGGCTCGAGGCGGTCATGGCGTTCGCCGGTGCACTGAATGCCGCAGAGAGGACACAGGCCCAGGGCCGACTTGGCGTCCCGCGGGAGTTCGTGGTCCCCATCCGCAGCGTCGGCTTCAGCAATCAGGCCCGCACGGACGAGGACCGACGCCAGATCGAGGCCCGCAGGGCTGAGCGGAACGCGGCCTATCGCACGGAGATCGCGCAGGCGAAGCGCATCGGTCGACAGGTCGGACAGTCGTTCGCCGACGCCATGCTCTCCGGCGAGGCGGACAGGATCGGTGCAGCGTTGGGCGGGGGCGTGGGGGGCGGTCTCGGCGAACTGGCAGGCGAAAGCATCGCCAGTGACATTACTGGGACCCTGGGCACGGCCGTCGGGGCTGCGGCCGGACCGATCGGCGGCGCATTGGGGAGCGTGCTCGGATCCGCGATCGGCGAACTGATCGGCGGTGACGATCCAGAGAGCAGGCGTTTGGCCGAACTCAGCAAGGCAAACACGAAGGCGCTCCAAGAGATGACGGCAGGACTTCGGAACACACACGAGGTGTTCGCGGGGCTTTCGGGCTCCCTGTTCACCGACGCCCAAGCGGCAGTTGCGCAAGCGCAGCTGGCGAGATCTCGCCCAGGTGCGCGCGAGGGTGGACGCTCCGCGGTCTACAGAGGCACAGGCCTGCCAGGGGCGGTGCTGGAGTCGTCGCTGTTGGCTGCCGGGCGCACAACCGTGGAAATCGAACACCTGTTCAGATCCTTCGGCCTCAGCCTTGCAAATACGGGCGAGAACTTCCGGATCCTGGACAGCGAGGCGCAGCAGCTTGCCGAGGCGCTGAAGCTGTCGCAGCAGGCGTTCTACGAATCGGCGCAAGGCCAACTGTCCGCAGCGGGCCGTATTTCGGGCCTCTTGGACGAGAGCGCAGCCGAACAGGCCAGCAGGCTTGCCGATGCACTGACGGGGCCGGGAGGTATCACGGGCGGACTCAGAGACGCAGTACTGGCCTCCATAGCAGACCAGGACTGGCAGCGCGTGGTGGATCTGCTCGGCGACCAATTCGACCTGAGCCAACTGGGCGATTTGAGTCTCGACGAGTTCCTGAACTACATCGGGCAGATCGAGAGCTTGGGAGACGCGGCGGGCGATGCGGCGGACGAGCTCAGGGCCACGGCGAATACCCTGAACGCACCGAGCGGCTTCCGGGCCGCGCTGCACGAGTATCTGGCCGCGGACCCAGAGAGCTTCAGTACACAGGCAGCCGAACAGGCGCGCCGGGCAAGCGAGTCGGTATCGTCCAGCCGGGGTGACACGTGGAACTTCCAGCCCGGGGCGATCCAGATCGACGGCAGGGACAAGGATGGCGCGGAGTTGCTCGATGAAATTGCGCGCGCGTCTCGAGAACTGGCGGACAGCGGGGGTTATCCGCCCGAAGTCGTATGAGCCTGGCAATCGGCGGAACCACGATCCCGCTTGCGTCGATGAACGAGTCGCAGCCGGTCAGAATCGGCGGCGACTACGCCCGCAACTCGGAGGGCACGCCAGCCGACCAGGGCTACGGGATGAAGCGCGTGTTCCGATGCGTGACGGTATTCATGGACCCCGACGAGTATACAGCGGTCATGGCGAAGCTGGAGCTTCGTTCGGAGCAGCCGCTCACAGGTACGGGGGCACCGTTCGCGATGGGGCGGGTGAAGGTGCTCGGGAATAGCGTGCGGAGCGGTGCTGGTTTCCAGCGGGCGGTGCGGTTCGAGTTGCTGGAGGGGGGCCGCTAGGATGTCCCTCACGATTGGCGGCGTATCGGTTCCTGCTTCGCAGTGCAACGAGACGGGGCGGTGGCATGCGGGCGGCGATCACCAGCGCATGGCAAGCGGGGCATTGGGCAACTCGACACGCGGGACGCTGCGGGTATTCACGGTCGTGACAGAGTTTCTGCAGGACGAGGACTACGTGGCATTGCGGGCGAAGCTGGATCTTCGGACGGAGCAGGTAATCACGGGCGAACTGGTAGACGTGTCAAAGGCGTTCGTGCAGTTTCGCGGGACCAACTACCGGACGGAATACGACGCGGGTGCGGAGATCGTCACGCGGTCGGCGCGGTTCGAGTTGTTGGAGAGTGAGCGGAGGGCGGCATGAGGGCGCTTACTACCGCGCAGAGGGCGATTCTCGGTTCCCGAGACCGCTTGACCTACCTCAAGGTGGTAGCGGGCACGGAGGACCTGAGCGCGTGGCTCGTCGGCGCGACATGGGAGGCACAGTTGGACGCCGGCGCGGGCAAGGCGACAATCCGGCTGAACGCAAAGGACCCGGACGGCAATCACGTCGCCCCCCTGATAGCGTCAATCCTGCACGTCGGGCAGAGGCTCAAGATCAACCTCGCGAACCGGGAGACGCCGGGAATCCCAGCAGACGCCGACTACACCGAGGTCTACGACGGCGAAATCGCAGACGTGAGCTGGCCAGCGGCAGAGGTGACGGTCACCTGCCGCGAGCGGGGAATGGCCAACGCGGCGACACAATGGGTCGAGGACGAGACGGCTTACGGCACGGAAGAAGGGAAGGCACTTCACCTCGTGATGCGGGACGTGCTGGCCGGGTGGCTTCCAGGAAGCAGCTTGGTCGTCAAGGGCGGAGACAGCGAAGCCCCCGGGTTCTTGATCCGGGCCTACAATCAGAAGCAGGAGCCGGTACTACGGGCACTGGAAACGCTCGCCTCGCTCGCAGGCTGGACAGTGCAGCAACGGTGGGACCCGGACACGGAAGCCTTCGCCCTGACGCTCCTGAGGCCCGACAGGGAGGGAACCGTTGCAGACTGGTCGTTCACGATGAACGATTACATCGACATGACCGAAATGAGGACGGGTCTCGACAGGGTCCGGAACGTGGTCGATGTCGAGTGGAGCGACGATGAGGGAACGCACCGGACAACGAGGTCGGACGGAGCCTCGATCGCCAGGATTGGCCGCCGGTGGATGAGGCACGGCGCGACAAGCCAGATCGACACGGAGGAAGAGGCGGTCACGCTTGCCGAGGCGATCCTGTCGGACCTGTCGCTGCCGAACGTTGACGTGACGCTCGAGACGGGACTGTTCTGGCCTGTCGAGTTGAGCGACCTGTTGCAGCTGCCCGCCGACATGCGGCACTGGACCGCCTCGCAGAAGCTGGGCGTGGTCGGGTACCGTCACGAATGGAGCGGACCGAAGGAGGATCGTTCATTCATCCGCATGAGCGGGAAGCCGTCGGCGGGCAAGGCAAAGTGGATCACGGTGGCGGTGCCAGTGCCGGAGCCCGTGGCCGGCGAGATCACCTATAACGGGCCGAAGGTGCAGTCCTTCAGCATCGGGATCGTCAACTATCGCGTGGTAGGACTCCAGAATGTGAAGACCACGGTGCCCGATGCGACGCTGGTATGGCGGCTCGACGACGGCCCATGGCAGGACGGGACAGTCGCCGCGGATGCCTCGGACGCCCCGACACTCGCCCAGGACAGGGTCACGTTCGTGGACACCCCCGAGGGACGAACGTTCCTGATTCTGACAGTCGGATGGGGCACGGGTGCGCATTTCGTCACCTTCGCGTCTCGCACGGGTACAGAAGCTGCCTATGTGTACACGACTCGCGTATCGATTCCGCTCACGGGCGGGGCATCACTTGAGGATGCGAACAGGGTAGTGACCGAGCCCCCTACCGCCGCATCGACGGCGGGGGATCCACCGGGGACGCTTTATCACCAGCTGGAGGAATAGATGAAGGCTACTCTTCGCTCGCCCGCGAGCCTGAACGGCATTCCCATGCTCAACACACTGTCCGCCTATGGGCTGACCCGTGCGCTGGATGCCCTGTTCGGGGATGGGGACGCACTGGACACGCTCGCCATTCGGGCGGGCAACACAGAGCTGGCGGCCACCCTCGATGACGGATTTCCGAAGCTGGGCAACACGGGGGTCCTCTATCAGGCGAGCTTCATTCTGCCGGGCGACAACACGAACCAGGTAGCCGCAGCTTCGTTGAACGTGCACGACGGGTCCGACGTGGTATGGACGACGCAGGCCGAGTCTTTCGTCGTCTCGACCAGTCCGAACCCCGTTCCTTCCCCCATCACGCTTCTTGGCGGCCAGCCCTACGTCTTCCTCTGGGAGCTGGTCGGCAATATTGACACCCGCTTCACAGGCGATGACAGCATGCTCGGATCCGGCATCGAGGCGTTGAGCATCACGAACAGCGGCCAGAACCTCGTGCAAAACATCGCCGGACTCCGTAGCGATTCGTACGGCTCCCCCGAGGTGCAGCTTTGGGGGCCTGATCCGATGAGCGGTTTGCCGCCGGGCCCGGGTGACGAGGAGGGGCCGGGAGCCTACGATCCGGACCGGGTGATCCTGCGCGAGCGCATCACCGACGTGACTCCGACCGTTGCCGCAAACGAGGTGAGTTTCGCCTTTCGGATGCCGGCGCTCACGGACGGAGGACTCTTGGGAAACAGGTACGGGGTGCTTCTCGTCGGGACGACCCGGGTGCTTGGCGTGGAGGATCTCGGCCCGGTCGGTCCCCGGACGGAGGACACCCAGGATTCAACAGCGATCCTGACGCTGACGTCGCCGTCGGGCTAGCCGATGCCCGGATGGCTGGGAGATCGCCGGACCGTCGATCGCTGGATCAAACGTGCGGGCGGCAGTGTTGGACGGGTTGTACGATCCTGGCTGAAGTTCGCGGACGGCTCGATTGGGCTTGTCTATCAGCGGGTCTCGATCCCTATTTATGCTGCTACCGAGCGTGTCGCCACCCTTGTTCGCTGGTCCCTTCGGTCTGTTTCCGTTCCAGTCTACGCCGCGACCGAACGCATTGCAACGGCCATTCGCTGGACGATTCGGCCGACTCTCGGTCCCGTCTACGCGACTACGGAGCGGGTGGCGACACTCGTTCGCTGGGTGATCCTTCCGCTGACCCGTCCCGTCTACGCGGCGACGGAGCGCATTGCCACCATGGTTGCCTGGGCCATCCCTCCTCTCGCCGCCCCGGTCTATGCGGCAAGCGAGCGTGTGGCGGGAATCGTTCGGTGGACTATTGCCGTTCCCATGCTGGAGGTTCCGGTATTTTCCGTCATCGGCCGGACTTCATCCGCGGTGATTTCGGTGTCCTCGGGCGGGGGCAAGCGGCCTGACGGCTATCAGGTCTGGTACGGAACGGATCCGGACCCCGTGGCCAATCGTGTCAGCCGTCGTTTCTACAAAGGCTTCGGGCCGCACCAGGAATCCCTCGGTGGGAGGTTCGCGGGCAGCTCCATCTGGTATTTCGTCGCCCGTGCAGTGCGTGGACCCGACATCATCAACCCTACCGAAGTGGGGCCGTGGACGGTGATCCTGCGGGTGAAAATCGGAGACGAGCCGCCGATCTGGATTGCGATTCCGAACCAACTCGCGAACCTCGGCGCCGATGATACGGTGCTGAACATCTATGACAAGGTAGCCGACTCGAACAACGAGGACTCGACGCTGACGATCGTTCCTTGGTCCGACGATACCGACGTGGTTGTTCCCTCCATCTCGGGTGGGATCCTGACCCTCGACTGGGGCGCAGTCGCGGGTTCGGCGACGGTCACGCTGACGGCCACGGACCCGGACGGCAACGAAGGCAAGGGAACCGTGCTGTGCATCCTGAACGACCCGTGCGCGGGGCTGGCCGTGTCGCTCGACGGCGAGATCGAGGACGAGCCGGAGATTCCGATTATACCAGGCGATGCCAAACGGTCGTGGTCTGTACAGCCGGCAGTTTTTCGTGGAAACCGCGTGGTCTTGCAGTCTCCGAATCGCATACGAATGCCTGATGGTCTGGTTGCGCGAGATGGCGGCGGGTATCTGTTTGGTATACGCCTGGAAAAACAAGGCACAAATTGGCGATTCAGCCTCGATGTGGACCAGACCGCAGACGGCCCAACACGCGCAGATCTTGTGACTGATTGGGAAACAAGATCGGATGCCCTGCAACTTAATGCTTCCGGACGTACTTTGTCTCTTCCCGGTCCAAACAGTGGCTCATGGGCTGTGAGGGATGTGATGGAACCTTATATCGTAATTGCCACCGATTCCGCTTTGAATAACCGCATACAAGCTTTTGTAGAATATGTGGATGGTCTATCAGTCAATAATTTGAATATTACGGCGACTTTCTACTGGTTCGGGAAGCCATGATCGAAGATTTCGACCTTATCGGCACTCGCAGGGACATTCGGCTGATGACGGCGGCATCGTCGAATGCGTCGGCGCCGAACCTGTCTGTCAGTCGGGTCCGCGGTGACGCGCGCTTGAGCGCCGCGATCGTCGATCTGACCGACCCCATCGGGAAGGGCGTCCGCGTCACCTTCACGGGCAGCACGCCGACGAACGCCGTTACCGCCGTGTTCGAGATCGTCGCCCGTGTCGTCTGCACTCACGACCCGACGAAGACACGGGAACATCGGGCGCGATTCACGGTGACGAAGAGGGGAACGACGAGTAGCGGTAACAGACCACCGAGACTCTCCGGGTGGTCAACGGCTGCCATGAGCCTCGCAACCGGGGCCAGGGACACCCGAAGCGGCACAGCTTCTGATCCGGACGGCGATGCCGTGACGGTCAATGCATCATCCTCGAACACGGGTGTCGCCACGGTTTCCATTGCCCAGGGGACACTACCCGGTCAGTGGATAGCAACGGTTTCCGGGCTCTCCGCTGGTAGTGCGACGATCACCGTCACTCCGAATGATGGGACCGTGGATGGCACGCCTATAACCTTCACGGTGACCGTGACCGGCGCCCCAGTGCCCTGTCCCGGCACACCCACCGTGGCCATATCGGGATCCGGCTTGATCCGTACGCTCACTGCGAGTCTCACGAACAACCCCTCGGGGACGGTGCTGGATACCCAGTATCGGCTTCAGGGGGCTTCCGGCTGGACGACCGGCTCACAGATCAACGGGTCTGCGGGAGAGAGCTACCAGTACCGTGCCAGAGCACGAAAGACGGGCTGCTCGACCACATACTCGAGCGTGGGGCTGTTTACCTTCGAAGGCTCCACCGATCCGTGTGACGGCCTCACCGTCAGGGTCAGCCTCGATGGCAGCAATACGATCGAGCGTGACCAGGGCGACAGTGCTCTCGAAAGGGGCGTCACGGTGGATCGTCTGTCCTCGAATGCGATAGCGGGTGACCCCACCGTGTCTCGCGACAGCGGAAGCTCGGATATCACAGCCGAGATGAACGACGACGATACCGCGGTTATCATCAGCGTGCCCTCTTCGGGGGTTACCTCTAGGATCACCACTCACTTCATCCTTTCCGTGACGGCGAGATGCAGAACGGACTCCAGTCGCACGGTTCCGGACACCGATCGGTTCACTGTCCATTGCGATCCGCCCGACGATCCGTGTGACCGTGTCGGAAGTCCGTCGAATCTCGATCTGCGTGTGTTGGGCAACCTCGTGGCAGCGGGCAATACCGCTACGCTAAACGCCAGCGCCGATGCGGGTAGCGGATCGGACAGCACGAGGGTGAGCGCCGAGGTCACCAGCGGGGCGGACAAGGTGCGTGTCAGCGGCGCGCAGACGGCCAACGGCGACGACATCGACCTAGACTTCACGTTGACGCCCTTGGCCGAAGGGGCAGCGACAATCAGGGTCACCTTCACGCCTCGAACGGGATCAGCCTCGTGTGCCGCAAGCGCGGTAAGCATGGACATCAACGTGTCCGTGGCGGCCGAACCGAATCCCTGTGAAGGTGCCGGGGTGGACTTGTCCCCGCGCAGTGCGACGGCAGAGCTGCGGTGGACCGCTTCCAGCCCTCCCTCGGTTGCCGAGGTCTATTTCACCATGGCCTCGCGCGGTCCCGCCGTTCTTCAGAACCCGACTGCCCAGGAGAGCGACGCCAACGTTTCCGTGTCGATTCGGCAATCTTTGATGCCGCAGTTGGGAACCCATGTTCTAGTGATCAGTCCCGTAGGGACCCCATCCTCGAACAAGACCGTTCTCGTGACTGTCACCGCCCGGGCCACATGTGGCGGGGAGAACCACCTCCTGGCTGCCAGCGTTTCGGTTTCGGTGGTTGCTCCACCCGCGAACAGTCCTCCGACGATTACGCCTGCGACCATTGGCTCCGCGTCCAGCCGGATAGAGTTCCTCGAGGGGCAGAGACGGACCTACACGCTGGCGATCAACGATCCGGACGGGACCGTGGGCGTTGATGATCTGGGGGTTCGCAACGCCGGCCCGTTCTCCGTGGAGTTCAGCGAGAACGAGTTCATCCCGGGCAGCATCAGTATGGAGGTCACCGCGAACAGCAACGCGGGGAACCGCACTGGGACCTTCTATGTGCGGGTGACCGACGACGAGGGGGCTTACGACGAGCTAGTCTTCTATTGGGAGACGATGGAGCCTCCGAACAATCCGCCGACGTGGCGGGGGCCTGCCTTGCAAGTCGTTCCTGCGCTGGTCGGTGATCCCAACCGTCCGCCGGGAACGCCTGCGACCTACCAGGTGAACTTCGCGAGCTGGTTCAGCGATCCGGGTGATACGCTTACCTACACGGGTCCCAGCTTTACGCTGATTGGCGCGACGTGGCGGTACAGCAGCTCGGGAAGCGTTCTGACTTTCTTGAGGACTCCTGCAGGGGGGAGCAGCATCACGCTCAGCTTTAGCGCCCGCGATACGGCGAACCAGTTGGTCAGCGGCAGAGTGCGCTTCGAGACTGAGTCCGGAGGCTTGCCATGACGCAACAGATTGCAGAGACAAGGGAATCGGACTAGAATCAGAACATGGCCTTCACACCCGGAAACATAGACCTGGGGCGTAACCGCAGCGCGTCAAAGCTCACGCTCGGCGCCGACGGATCGATGGTCGAGGCGGCGCTCCCGGTAACGAACAGAGCGGTCGATCTGGTCGCTGCCCTCGACTTGCAACCGGACGTGAGTTATGTCGTCGAGGTCGTGAACGGTTCCATCGAGATGTTCTGGGGCGCCGCCCCTCCAGGGGACATCGAGTCGTTCAGCGGCAGACCGCTCAACTCGAACGACGAGAACCCAACCAGAGAGGTCAGCTATTCGGACTCGGGTTCAAAGCTCTGGATCTGGGCGAGGAACACGCCAGCACGCCTAGTGGTCACAGAGGCCTAAACGCAAATGGGTCGCATCAGCGGCGGGTACGGGCGAGGCGGCAGCGGTGGAGGGATTCGGCAGGTAGCGAGGCTTCCCGCTCCGAAGAGGGGCCAGCTGGCGTACGTCAAGGCCGACTACCAGGAAGGCGGGCCATACGCGGCGACAGACTTCGATCTGACGATCATCGCCGGGGCGAACGCACTCAACAACAGGATCGGCTACGGGGCGGCAGGCCAGACGGACGGAGCAGCGGGATCGCTGGAGACGCCAGTACCGGGACTCACCGCCCTGGTCTACACAACCGGCAACGGAACCTTCCATCTCAGGTTCGATGGGGAATACACGGCCCTGCTGGGTGGCTTCGACAACCTGTTTCTACGAATCGGCACCGACCAGTATACCCTGGTCAATCGTGGCGACCTATTCCAAAGCGAAACTGACGCCAATCGGCTCGCTGTGGCTGATCGCTGGGCAGCAGGCGAAGAGGTCACGTTCAGGATCTTCACCAACGCAGGCGGCACATCCGGGCTGACCCCCGAGGGGCTCCGCGCAATCGGGGATCCAGGCAGTCCGCGTGGCGGTGACCTGATCCCCCAGGGGTTCTACCACGTCGATGAGGAGTCCAGCGAGTGGGTACACGGCATCGGCGCAGGAGGCGGACTGTCACTCCGCTCGCCTCCGGACGAGTTCAGCCATGCCAACCGCGCCGGAGCAGAGGCCGCTCGAGACGCGGCCATCACGAACGTGGCCGCCACGCTGGCGGAGTTCGACGCGAACCCGAACCTCGCGATCATCCTCACGATCACGGGGACCAACCCGAAAACGACCGTTTGGCAGGTGCGCCGAGGCGGTGACTGGGCCGATGTAACCGGAGCAGTGAGGGGGCCGGGAGGGGCGCCGGGGTCAGCCGGGAACGTCACGGCGGTGGTCGCCGCGGTTGACGGGAACCGACGCCTGACGGTCGCGGTGACCAACTCGGACGGGTCCACGGTAACGAGCGACCCGGCCGTACTGCCCGCGGCGGCGGCTGGCGGCGGCGGTGGGGGCGGAGGCACAGGGCTGCTGTTCTTCGAGATCGGATCCTCGGCCTCACTGACGAACCACGAAGCACTCGCGGCCAATGGCGAGATGCTGATCCGCGCGACCAGCAACTTCACCCACAACGGCAATGCGGTGAAACGCGGCGACGTCTGGTACTACCGTCACCGTGAGGCCAATGGGGTGATCAGTGAGGATTTCCAGCTGGTCATGCGTCCGCCGAGCGGCGTCCGGCTAGCAGTGGTCCCGTCGCCCGCTGCGGTAGACAAGGCGAACCTGCCGGGACAGTGGAACGTCACTCTCTTCTTCCCGGCGAACGCCTATCCGACCGCCACCAAGGCAAAGGTGATCTTCGGGGGCGTGGAGCAAACCGTGGCGCTGGCGCGAGCCATCGGGGAGTCCGGCACCGAGGTTGTGTTCCGGTTCAGCATCACGCCAGCCATGCGGGCGGCACTCGTTGCGCTCGGGGACCACAGCCTGACTTCCCTGGTCGTGGCATTACTGGATGCGGACGACTTGGAGCTTGTGGAGGCGGATGTCGGCATCGGGGTGCTGCCCGGCGCGTCGCACGTTGCCACCGTTGTCTCCAAGGCCGCCGACTACCAGTTGGTGGAGGGGGACCGGGGCAACACGATCCGGTTCACAGGCAACGCGGCACGAAGGGCCACCGTGAGCGTTCTCCGCTCCGGTTGGTGGTGCAGGCTGCTGAACACGACCTCGGCGGACCTGATCTTCGATGTCGGGGTCGCAGGCCGCATAGAGGGCGCGGGCCAGACGGCCACCGTGCCTGAAGACGAGGCGATCACGGTCCAGTACCTCGGGGCATCCACCTGGGCGATCCTCACCAACACGGAGAAGGGGGCGGGGGGGGACGACTCCGGTTCCGGGGCGACCCCACGCGACCTTGAGCTTGTGGCCGATGCGCGCTCCACGGCGGTGGACAGCGGTGCCGTATCGGGCGAAGCCAACCTCGTATTCCCTGCGACGTACACCGAATACCGGAACTGGGAGATCGTGGTCGGTGACGACAACAACACGATCGACACCCTGAGGGGCCGGAACGCATGGCTGGCCGAGCAGCAGGATAGCGACAACATCCGGTTCGGGTTCCTCGACAAAGACGAGGCCGGTTCCCGGCAGTGGCTGACGTGGACCCCGAGCACCCGGACCTGGGACTTCGGCAAGCAGGGCACGGCCGCGAACAACGTGAGGATCAAGGCGGCCCGGCTCTACGACAACGGCGGCGGTGGCAGTGGCGAGCCGGGCGAGATCCCGGACGATAGCATCACGCCCATCAAGGCCATGGCGGATGAGGTAGCCCAGAAACAGGCGTGGCGGGCGCGGTTTGGGTCTGCGCGGATAACAGCCGGGGACACACTCCCGACAGCAACCGAGCGCAGCGTCAATGACTTCCACGTCTTCACGCAGGACGTGGCTGCCGGGCTTGTGTGGAGCAATCTTGCCGACGGCTCCAATCTGACGGCTGCGATGGCAGGAGACGTTGGGCTAGCAACGGCCCGTGGCTGGCTCCGGCTCGGCAACTTCATCAGGGGAAACGACGCGCTCAGGGCGTCCATTGACGCCATTGAGGCGCAGTTAGCCAGCCTGGTAATCCCCGGACCTTCGGTGACGGCTCACAAGCTCGGCAAGGGTGGGCCGCGCGGTGTTCAGGGCGACTGGCTGGTACGGATCCAGAACCCGCCTGCAGGCACCAACCGGCTACGCATCGTCATGCAGGGAGGCGTCGTCCAGGACTGGGCTGCGTATGTTCACGACGACGAGGTTTTGACCGTCGTGACGGTGGACGCCACTACTGCGACGAACATCAGGAACAACGCCGGAGCCAACGGTTACCTGACCGTTCAGGCGCTGTTCAGGCAGGACGCGGGCGCGACGGTGGCGGACCCGGAAGGTATTGGGATTCTGCCGTCGTTCGAGTCGCCAGTGGGCGCGTCCCCTGCCGTGCTGCCGAGGGGGACGCACACCATCGACGTGCTGGTCGTCACCGATGCCGGCACGAACGCTGAGCGCCAGCACTCCCGGCAGGTGCTCGTCTCGCGGCTGGGAGCTGAGAAGCGTTGGATCGTCGAGTCCGGGAACGCCCGGGACCCCAATGTTGAGCGCGACGTGGCGGTCGATCTCACATACGTCCCCGCCACTCGAACGTTGACCTATGCGAAGGTTGGCAGCCAGGGCGATGTCGGTGCCCCCAACATTATCGCCATCGGAGAGTCATAATGGCCCACGAACGCGAGCCACTATACGACCGGCTCTTCGAGCGCATTCCAGACTGGGCTCTCAGTGAAACAGCGTTCGTCGTCTACTGGCTCCTGATCCTATCCGGGCTAGCTGTCGCGACGTTCTTCTCGACGGTGCTTCAGGTTGTCGTACTGGCTGGATTCATCGCTGTAGTCGTATGGGGTTTCTGGTCGGTACTGACTTTCTGGAGGCACACATGAGCGCCGCCCAAACCAAGGTCATCAGCCTAGTTGAAGCACTGACGCCACGCGCTTCCCGCGTCGCCGAGCTCGTAGCCTCTCGCATCCCCGACCCCGGCCTCTGGGGCGGCTACCGGGCCAGTCAGGGCCTGATAGGCGAACTGCGGTTCTCGACCCTGCTGACATTCCACCGCCCCGGCCAGCCCCATGCCGTCCTCGTCTTCCGCAACCCCCGCATGGCTGGCATCCGGCAGATCGACTGGGGCGAGGCGGTAGTCCTCGAAGAGAACATCTCGCAGCGGTTCGCATCGTCGATCTTGCTCAACGAGCCGGTCGGGTACCGCAAGCAATTGAGCCACACGTTCTCCAAGACCGTCAGCCTGCTGGAGCAGGTAAAGGCCGGGCTCGAAGCGACGCTGAAAGTCGGCGGCGAGGTAGGCACCCAAGGGGGCATCCACGGCGTCACGGCGAAAGTGTACGCTGAACTCACGGCGAAGATCTACGCCGAGTATCAGCGGCAGTGGGGCTCTTCGGCAACGGAGAGCGACACCGTCACCGACGAGATCACGCGAACGGTCACTCCGGAGGAACTGGTCGATGGACCCGTTTCAATCGACTACGAGGCGGCGCGCTCGCTGAACAGGGAACAACGGACAATCCGCGCCACCTGCGACTACGAGCACACGGTCGAGCTGATCGACGAGCGGCAGGGACTCAGGCCGGAGGGCCGCCCCTTCCTGCAGGAGATCTGCGACACATGGGCGGAATTCCGTGAGGTCGTGCAGGGGTTCGCGCCCCGGAACCGCGAGCGGGAGCTTGAAGATGGACGCAAGGTGCCCGTGCCCGTAGGATTCTACAACGAGTTCATCCGCAACCCGGTTCGCGGCGAGGCACTTGAGCGGCTCGCGAAGCCAGCAGACGGCGCGATCGAGGTTGTCGCTGAGTACGACAACGTACTAAAGCAGAGCATTCGAGTAGCCTGAGCGACGGGGATAGCTAAGATGGCTAACGGAAACGGAGTGCTTCACAAGTTGACGCCGGGGAACTGGATCCAGATCATCCTCATCATCGGAACCGCCCTCATCGCCTGGGGGAGCCTGAACAGCGCGGTCGCGGTGATCGTCGAGCGGGAGCAGGAGCACTACGAGATGCTCCGCGACGAGCTCCTGACGCTGGAGCAGAAGCTCGACCAGCATCTCTTCGACAGGAACATCCACAATGATGAGTAACGACGCCTACCTCCGGCGCCTCCAGAAGATGATCGACGATCCGGACACTCCGGACTACCTGCGTGACGCCCTGGAGCGGAAGCTGGAGCACATGCAGCGCCAGCACGAGGCCGCGAAGACGCCCGCGCAGCAGCGCGCCGAGGAGTCGAGACGCAAGGAAAAGCTCATGGCTCCCCCCTCGAACGTCCGCCGCATCGGCAGGACGCTGTTGTGGGATCCGCCCGAGACTGCGGACGAGCTTCGCCCGGACGGGTACTGGATCCGCGAGCAGCGTGGGGATGGCGTGTGGGTCTGGCACGGCGATTACCAGTCACACCGCTCCCGGGAAGCGCAGCTTCGCACCGATCGCCCGGCCTCCGTGTCAGCTCACTACTCGCAGCTCGGACGCCGCTGGAGCGACCCTCTCGTCGCCGGCGCTGAGCCCTGGTGGATCGTCTCCCGTGTCAGGTACTACTGCACGGAGCGGCAACACGGAGAGACGCACGTGAACAGGTGGCGGCGGGTGCTGGCCGCGTTCGGCGTTGTCGAGGCGAAGCGGGGCCATGCGAGCCGGCCGCTCGTCTCGCCCCTTGATCCCCCGATGACGTTCAACGAAGCCCAGAGCTATGCAAGCCGTGGCTGGCAACGGTGGGTTCCCGTGGCGAAGTTGCTGCGAAGGCTCCAAGCCAGCCGGGATTGACGGAGGCCGGCCTCCGGGCCGACCTTTCCCCATCACTCAGATAGCGGAGGTGGACGTGTTCGCCAGGAGATACAATCTTATGCTCAAGCCGGGCGGGCGTGGCCGCTGGTACTGGAGCCTTGTCCGGCGCGACGGGGAGAGGGCTTGCAACGGCGCTGGAAACTTCGCGTCCGCCGAAGAGGCCGAGGCCGATGCGAGACGGCATTTCGGCAGGTTTCGCGGCGTGAAGGTCGGACGCCTGATTAGCGGGACCTTGCCGCAGGGGGGCCCATGAGGTTCGTTCGGTTCTGGGTTGTCGGAATTCTCAGGGAAGGCGTTTGGCATGCGCTTGCCGCCTCGCTGATGTGGCTGGCCCTCTATCGCCTTCTCGGCCCCGGCCATGCTTCGGTTGCGGTTGCCATGTTCTGGATCGGTCGCGAGTTGCGGGATTGGGAGATCGAAGCCGGCCCCGGCCTCTGGAAGGCGCTGGGCTTCGAGAGCGAGTATCCGCTTTCTCCCGCTCCGCTGTGGTCCCTGGAACAGTTTCGCCACTCGCTGTCAGGGTGGATACCCGTTTGCATGGTGATGGTTCTACTCTATCTCTGGGGAGGCTTCTGATGGTTGGCGGACTTCGGGGACTTATCGAGAAGGTTGCCGGGGCCACTGGCCTCGGTGAGAAGCTGGAACGGGCGGTTGACGCCATCTTCACGTCCGATGAGGAAAAGGCCGAGTTCGCTCGGCAGATCCGAATTATCGAGCTCGAGGAGATGAAGGTCCAGGCCCAGCGGGAAAGCGATCAGCTCACCGCGATCACCGCAAGCGACAAGAACCAGGCCGAGATCAACCTCGCCGGGGTCAACAAGGGCTTCACCTGGCGTGACGGCGTGGGCTGGGTCTGCGTCATCAACCTCGCCTGTCACGCGGCGGTCATCATCATGTCCGTCTGGATGCCGATCCCGATGGTCACCCGGGATCTGCTGACGGAGAACGATGCCATCTTCATCCCGCTGCTCGGGGGCATCCTCGGGCTCGGTGCGATGCGGACGGTCGAGAAGTTCGGAGCAATCAAGAACGGCAGCAAGGGCCTCTAGGCCCAGCCACTGAACAGGAGCTGAACATGGGCTACGTCACACCCGACCAGACCGCCTGGATCCCCGCGATGGTCTTCATCGTTCCCGATGTCTCCGATGGCGGAAAAGCCGTTCGGGCCAAGTTGGAGGAGACTTTCATAAAGGTTAGGAGGGCCACGGATCCGTGGAGAGCGCGGAGAGAGCTTGCGCGCAAGGGTGTCAGGTACAACAGTGGACACTTCAGCCGGAGCGTTCGAATCGAGCTGGGCTCCGACTACATCTCGGTCAAGCGCCGCATCGGAGCCCACGAGGGCAGGAGCGCCCGTACTATCCAGGAGAAGGCCCGGCATGGCCAGGTCATCATCGTGGACTCGCTATTCAACGTCACGGTCATGGACGCCGATGTCTTCGAGGCAGTCGGGCAGACCGCTCGCGAGATCGTCGATGAATAGGGTAGCTCTGGCCCTGGTGGCCCTGCTTGCAGTTGCCGCTCCTGTTGGGGCGCAGCAGCTCCTCGTGCCCCGGGACGTGTCCGTAGGCGCGATCGTCGGTGATTTCCGGGAGCTTCCCCGGAGGCTCAACGGTGCCGGGATCGGGGTCCAGCTCGGGCTCGACGGCATTGTGGACGGCTGGCGGATTCTGGCCGAGCCCCTCGTCGGAGCTGATGTCCGCTGGAACCTTGAGCATGCGATCCACGCGGGTGGCGTTGCGGGCCTGGCCTTCAGGGTCCCCGTACTGAGACGCCTGTACTACTACTACGGCTTCGAGTACGACGACGAGGTCGATGTGAGCAAGGAGGAGGTTCGATGGGCGGACAGGTGGACAAGCGGCTGGGGGCTCCGTCTCGGTGTGTCCACAGCCTTCCTCGATGCAAGGTGGCTCAATAGATCGTTCTACGAGCGGTCCTGCGCTCCGGTCTCCGATCCGGAAGGGGAGCCTCCGGAAACGCCGGCGTCGTGCAATGTCCTCGCCGTCGCTGTCGGATTCAGCTTCTAGGGAGCCTCTCCGATGCTATTGATCCGCAGTGAGACAAGCAGTCGCGGGACACCCGGCTCGCTCGTGCTCGCCAACGGGGCCACCTTTCGGACCTTGGAGCTGCCCTGGCGGGAGAACGAGAGCAACCGCTCCTGCATCCCGACCGGGTTGTATCGGCTGCGCGTTCGCTCGGCATCGGAGTCGCAGCGGTTCTCGTACCGGCACGTCGAGCTCCTGGACGTTCCCGGCCGCTCGGCCATCCTGATCCATGCCGCCAACTGGCCGGCTGAGCTCCGGGGCTGCATTGCGCCAGGCTATCGTCCACGCGTCGACGACCACCACGGGGACTGGGGGCTTTGGCCTCCCTCCCGCGAGGCTGTGGAGGAGATCACCAGGGCCGTGCGACGGGGCGACGACCGGCTGACCATCGCTTGGCGGGGAGATCTGGACCTGACGAGATTGCTCCCGGGCACATCCCAAAAACTCGACGATTGAGGAAAAGCACATATGAAGATCCTCGTAAAGAACAAAGACGAACTGCCGAACGACCTCCAGGACGGCGCAACGGAAGTTGGAGAGGGCGACAGCAAGATGTTCGAGGTCGACGTCGATCTCGACACGCGCCCCCTGCGAAAGGCCCTGAAGGAAGAGCGTGCCACGGTCAAGGAGCTGAAGGAGCAGGTTGACAAGTTCGAAGGCATCGACGCCACCGAGGCCCGCACGGCCATCGAAGCACAGAAGAGCGGCAAGAAGGGCGACGAAGCACTGAAGGCGGCGCACGAGCAGGCCATCGAGCGGCTCAAGGGCGAGCAGAAGACCGCACTCTCCGCGATGCAGCGGAAGATCGACCGGCAGGCGAAAGCAGCCCGGGCGGTCGAGATCATCCAGGCAGCAGGCGGAAACCACAAGCTGCTTCGCCACCATGTCGAGAGCAGGCTGCGCCTCGAGCGAGACGACGACGGCGAGGCCAAGATCGTCTTCCTCGACGAGTACAGCGAGCCAGCGGTGGACCGCAACGAGGTTCCGCTGAAGCAGGACGCCTTCATCAAGCTCCTGCACGCCGATCCCGACTTGGCTCCTGCGTTCGGCGGCAAGAAGGAAGCCCCGGGGGTGCCACCCGGCCCAGGATCTCCAGACGCTGTGAATCTCGGTTCCGTGGACTGGGATAACCAGGCAGAGGATATCGCAACGGGCAAGATCGGGCTCCAGTAGCGAAACCCTGATGGCATTCGACCCCAAGGAGCCGGACAGGAAGGCCGAGCGGTGGCAGAAGCACGCCGAGGAGCGGCTGGTCGTGCGTGACGCCGCCGGCGGGACCGCCCTGCTGCGCCGGAAATCCGGCATCTACCTGCCGATGCCCGACCGCATGGACCCACAGACATGGGCACGGCGGGTGAATCAGGCCGTGGCGTTCAACACGACGGAGAGGGCCAGGGACGTGCTCGTCGGCCTAGTCGATCGCCACGAGCCGACGTTCAACGCAGAGGTGCCGAAATGGGCACAGACCGCGGCAATAGAGGCCTCCGGAAAGAATATGGCGAGGTTCACCACGCGTGCGACCAATGCGATATGCGAGGACGGCATGGCGGTCCTCTGGTCACATCCGTGGTGGCAACTCATCCCGGTCGACCGTGTTCTGGAACTGACGGAGGAACGCGGCATCGTCACGGAGATCCGCATATCGGTCGACAGGGACACTGTTTGGCGAGCGGTGCTCGCCGAACCCGAGCAGGCCGAGATTCAGACGTACACCCGCGACGCCGACAAGGGCAGCTGGTCCATGACGTCCGAATTGACCGACATCCCCGGTCCAGGGCTCCCAGTGTCACACCAGTCGATCCGCCCGATGGACTCGCCAGAACCACCAAAGCCGCCTCTATCGAATCTGGCATACGAGAACATCCGGCACTTCCAACTGCGGTTCGCCCGCGACGGCCACGTGAAGACGGCATCGGTCCCAATCGCCATCATGAAGAGCTCTGAGATAAAGCAGCCGACGATCTACCAGATTGGAGACGGACACGGCATCCGAATTGGGAAAGACGACGATTTTTTCTACGCCGAAATCAGCGG
>Ga0209021_1001088_pt1 | contig 29347 bp, 25 predicted proteins | sample PinacodermFT_FD_187299 | JGI IMG/M metagenome (GOLD analysis project Ga0209021, IMG submission 187299) | Host-associated microbial community of the marine sponge Aplysina aerophoba from Gulf of Piran - sponge pinacoderm, lysed by freeze-thaw... | ecosystem: Host-associated > Porifera > Sponge >... | reverse complement strand
CCGCGACGGCGGCTGCATCGGCTGCGGCGCCCACCACAAGATCTGCGAAGTCCACCACCTCAAGCACTGGAAACACGGCGGCGAAACCACCCTCGAGAACACCTGCCTGCTGTGCTGGCGCTGCCACCACGTACGGGTCCATCAAAACGGCGAAGAAATCACCCGCCACCCCGGAGGCAAACTCACCCTCGCACCACCCGCCAACCCGCCTCCCGGACCTGCGGGCCCGCGAGATGGCAACCAGACAGACCGGCACGAACCGCGAACGCGCGAACCCGGACACCGCCGCGAACCCGGAGACCCCCGCAACCACCACGCCCCGACCAGCGGGCACCACGCGCCGACCACCGACCACCACGCGCCGACCACCGACCACCACGCGCCGACCAGCGGGCACCGCCGCTCGCCCAGCGTCCCGCGGCACGAACCACCCCGGAGCCCAGCCAGCCCCACAACCCTGCCGTTCCCGGATCCAAGAACGGTCACAGCACCCCATGCCGAAGACTGAACGCCACGCCGGCCCGCAGGACAGAGGCTCGGGGCTAGTTCTTCTCCAGCCAGCGGGCCAGGAGTTGGCGGGCGATGACGAGTTTCTGGATCTCGTTGGTGCCCTCGCCGATGATCATCAGCGGCGTGTCCCGGTAGTAGCGCTCCACCGGGTACTCGGTGGTGTAGCCGTAGCCGCCGTGGATGCGCATTGCGTCGGTGGCGATCTCGTAGGCGGCCTCGGAGGCGAAGAGTTTCGCCATGCCGGCCTCCAGATCGATGCGATGACCCTCGTCGTAGCGGCGGGCCGCGTCGTGGGTCAGCAGCCGGGCGGCGTGCAGTTTGGTGGCCATCTCCGCCAGCATGAACCGCACCGCCTGGTGCTCGAAGATTGGCCGCCCGAAGGTCTCGCGTTCCTGGGCGTAGCCCATCGCGGCGTCGTAGGCCGCCTGCCCCACGCCCACGGCTCGGGCCGCAATATTCACCCTGCCCAGCTCGAGGGCGGTGAGCGCGTAGCGCAGACCGTTGCCGAGACCCTCGGAGCCGCCGAGCATGTTGGCGTCGGGGACGCGGTGATTCACATAGGTCATCTCCACGGTCTCCACGCCCTTGTAGCCCAGCTTGTCGATCTTGCGGCTGATCGTCAGTCCCCCGTCGGATGGACCGGGGGTCTTCTCCACGATGAAGCACGTGATCCGGTCGTCGGGTGTACGGGCCAGCAACATCACCACGCCGGCGCGCATGCCGTTGGTGACCCACATCTTCGTGCCGTTGACGATCCACTCGTCGCCATCGGGGGTCGCCCGGCAGCGGATGTTCTGGGCGTCGCTGCCGGCGTCGGGCTCCGACAGCGAGAAGCAGGCCCGCAGCGAGCCGTCCACCATGCGAGGCAGGAATCGCCGCCACTGCTCCGCGGTGCCGGAACGGCTGATCATCGCCACGGCCAGCTTGTGCGAGTTCAAGATGCCGGCAAGGGACATCCAGCCCCGAGCCAATTCCTCCACGATGCGGGCGTACGTCAAAGCGTCGAGCCCGAGACCTCCGTACTCCGGGTCGATATTGGCGCCGAACAGACCGAAGTCGCACATCTGGGCGAACATCGCCTCCGGGAACTCGTCGGCTTGCTCGAGTTCACTCGCCGCCGGGACGACCTCCCGATCCACCCAGGCTGCGATGGTCGCGACGAGTTCGTCGGCAACCTCGGGATCCACGCTCACGCAGCGCAATGTTACGCGGAGTCGGCGCGGAGTCGGCGCGGAGCCGGCGCCAACCGCTTGCGACAGTCGGCACACCGACCCGCCGCGGGCCGCAGCGCTCCGCGCGGGACACACCGGTACCCCCGCGGTAGCCTGCACTCATCGGGGACTCACGATGAAGCCTGCCGTGTCCGGTGATCCGAACGTAAGCACCTCGGACTACCGACTCGACGACCGGTACCTGCGCGACGAGGGCAGGGTCTTCGCCTCGGGCGTGCAGATCCTGGCCCGGCTGCCGATCGAGCAGTTGCGCCGGGACCGCGCTGCAGGCCACAACACCGCCGCGTTCGTCTGCGGCTACCCGGGCTCGCCGCTCGCGATCTTCGACGCCGAAGCCACCCGCGTGGCGGACCTGGCCGAGTCCACCGGACTGCAACTGGTCCACCAGCCCGGGCTCAACGAGGAACTGGCGACCGCCGCGGTGATGGGCAGCCAACTCGTCAGCGGGTTCAACGACCGGCTTCGGGACGGTGTCCTGGGCATGTGGTACGGCAAGGCCCCCGGCTTGGACAGGGCCTGTGACGCCATGCGCCACGCCGTGCTGACCGGGACGTCACCGCTCGGCGGCGCCGTGATGCTCGTCGGCGACGACCCCTATGCCAAGTCCTCGACAGTGGGCAGTTCCTCCGACGGCACCCTCGTATCGCTGCGCATTCCCTTCCTGGTTCCCGGCGACCCGCAGGAAACTCTGGACCTGGGGAGACATGCCATCGCGCTCTCCCGGTCGTGCGGGGTGGTGACCGCTATGCGGATCGTGGCAGCGGTGGCCGACGGAACCGGATCGGTGGACCTGCGCGGGGACGGCTGGAGCACCGTGGCCGGCCTCAGCGGCACGCCGTACCGCCTGCCAGTGCTGCCCGGCCACGGCGGCCCACCCGAGCCGTACCAACATCAGCCGGACGGCAATCTCATGCCCCCGTACACCACCACCATCGAGCAGGACCTCGTCGAGACCCGCCTCGAGTTGGCCCGAAGCTACGGGGCCCGCAACGGACTCAACCGGCTCACAACCCCCGACGGCCCGGCGCGGGTCGGAATCATCGCCTCGGGCAACTGCTACATCGAGATGCTCGAAGCGCTGCGGCTACTCGGTTTGGCCGGGATCTCCGACATCGCCGGCGCCGGCATCCGCTTGGCCAAGTTCTCGCTTCCCTACCCGGTTGACCCGGGATTCGTGCGCAGCTTCGCCGGCGGCCTGACCGAGATCATCGTCCTCGAGGAAAAGGACCCGTACCTGGAGCTGTTCGTCAAGGACGCCCTCTACGCGCTGGCCGACCGGCCCGTCGTGGTGGGCAAGCGCGACGACCGGGGAGAGCCATTCCTGGGGCGGCACGCGGGCCTCGACGCCGACGAACTCACCGGACCGCTGCACCGGCGCCTCTCGACACACCTCAGCAGCGACCGGTTGAGGCAACCACCGGTGCTACCGCGCCGGAGGAGTTCCCTGTCGGTGAGCGCCCGCAGGACCCCCTACTTCTGCTCGGGGTGCCCGCACAATTCCAGTACGCGCGTCCCGGAGGACTCGCTCGTCGGCGTCGGCATCGGCTGCCACGGCATGGTCTCGCTGATGGAGCCCGAGCGTGTGGGCCAGTGGAGTTCGGTGTGCTCGATGGGCGCCGAGGGCGCCACCTGGGTGGGCATGTCACCGTTCACCGAGCGGGAGCACTCCATCCAGAACCTCGGCGACGGCACCTTTGCCCACTCGGGGCAACTGGGCATCCAATTCGCCGTGGCGGCCGGGGTGAACATCACGTTCAAGCTCCTGTACAACGGCGCGGTCGCAATGACCGGCGGTCAAGACCCCACCGGCATCGTGGGCGTCCCGGAGATGGCTCGAATCCTGCTGGCCCAGGGTGTGCGACAGGTGCTCGTCACCACCGAGGACCTCGGTCGTTACAAGGGCGTCACCATGCCGACCGGAGTGGAGGTGTGGGACCGGAAGCGCCTGATCGAGGCGCAGGAGCGCCTGCGCACCGTCGAAGGCGTGACCGTCCTGATCCACGACCAGTTCTGCGCCGCGGAACTGCGACGGGCGCGGCGCCGCGGGCAACGGCCCACGCCCAAGACCCGCGTGCTTATCAACGAGCGGGTCTGCGAGGGCTGCGGCGACTGCGGCGACGTCAGCAACTGCCTGTCCGTGCAGCCGATCAGCACGCCCTACGGCCGCAAGACGAAGATCGATCAGACGACCTGCAACTTCGACTACTCGTGCATCGACGGCGACTGCCCCTCGTTCGCCACGGTGCGCCCCGCCCGCGCCGGCCGGCAACGCCGCATGGCCCGCAAGCAGGCTGCGATGGCCTCCGCAGTGCGGGTCCACCCCCAGCCACCCGAGGACATCGCAGAGCCGCCGGCCTCGGTACCTCCGAACATGACCGTGCGGATGGCGGGGATCGGCGGAACCGGCGTCGTGACCGCCTCGCAGTTGCTGGGAACAGCGGCCCTGCTCAGCGGACGACACGTGCAAGGTCTGGACCAGACCGGCCTGTCGCAGAAGGCGGGGCCGGTGGTGAGTGACGTGCGCATAAGCGCCACCGAGCCGATCGCCTCCAACAAGGCCACCGCGGGAATGGTGGATCTCTACCTGGCGTTCGACCTGCTCACGGCCGCCGCCTCCGAACCGCTCGCCGGCGCCTCGGCCGAACGCACCTTGGTAGTGGCCTCGGTCACGCCCACGAGCACGGGCCGGATGGTCGTGCACCCCGAGCAGGGCTACCCCAGGACCGAGGACCTCCGCTCGGTCGTCGACTCCACGTCGCGGGCGTCGGAGAATCGCTGGGTGGACGCAGGCGCCATCACGCGCCGCCTCTTCGGCAACACCACCTCCGCCAACGTCTTCCTGATCGGCGTCGCCTACCAGTGCGGCGCCCTGCCGATCACGGCGACCTCCTTCGAGTCCGCGATCGAGTTGAACGGCGTCGCCGCCGAGCGCAATCGCGAGTCCTTCAGGTGGGGCCGGCAGTGGGTGATCGACCCCCACGGCGTGGAACTGGCGGCCGCGAACGCGGATTCGATCGGCCCTCCCCCGCCGCCGGACGACTCGGCCGGACACATCAAGATCGACAGCGGCGAGACCCTCGCCCCGCCGCTCCGGCAGCTGCTGGATCCGCTCGCCGCACGCACGGGGCTGGGCCAACTGCTCGAGATGCTGGCCGCCGACCTCACCGGCTACCAGTCAGCGGGCTACGCCGGGGACTTCCTCCGGTTCGTGGGCGAGGTAGCCGACGCCGAGGGTGACCTCGACGGCTGGGAACTCACCGAGACCGTGGCGCGGAACCTGCACAAGTTGATGGCCTACAAGGACGAGTACGAGGTGGCCCGCCTGCTGCTCGAGCCGGCCGCGGAGACAGGAGCAGAGACGGTCGCCGGACCGGGCGCCAGGCTCGTCTGGCACCTGCACCCTCCGTTCCTGCGAGCGCTCGGCGTGTCCCGCAAACTGAAGTTGGGACCGTGGGCCCGTCCCCTGCTCGTGATGCTCCGCGAGGCGAAGCGGCTGCGGGGAACTCCGCTGGACCTCTTCGGCTACGCGGCGGTGCGCCGCTGCGAGCGCCGGCTTCCCGGCGAATACCGCGAGGCGATCCGGGCAATGCTGGGAACCCTCGATGCCGTCAACAGGGATGAGGCGGTCGAGATCGCCGATCTGGTGGATGGGGTCCGCGGCTACGAGGACCTCAAGATGCGGCGTGTCGCGGCGTACCGCAAGGAACTCAGCGAGCGGGTGGAGGGTTTCCGCGCCGCCGTGCCGGCGGGGAGCACCGCCTAGGACCGACGGCGAGCAACCGGGGATCAGGCCTCGGTGTCCTCCAGCGATTCCACACCGAGGTAGCGGCGCTGGGCGTCAGCGTCCTCCAGCAGTTCCTGCGAACTGATCTCCGTCTCGATTTGCCCGGAGACCATCACCACCTGACGTTCGGCGATGGCTGTGGCCACGCTCAGGTTCTGCTCCACCAGCAGGACCGCGATCCCCTCGGTCACGAGGCGGCGGGAGGTGGCCACGAGTTGCTCGACGATCGTGGGCGCCAGACCCTCCGACGGTTCGTCCATGAGCATGAGGTCGGCGTTCAGCAGCAGCGCCCGCCCGATGGCCAGCATCTGCTGCTCGCCGCCGGAGAGGCTTGTGGCGCTGAGCTTCTTCCGCTCAGCCAGGCGTGGGAAGAGTTCGTAGACCTCCGTCGGCGTCCAGCGCTTGCCGCGCGCCTGGCGCGCCAGCATCGCCAGGTGCTCGTCCACGGTCAGGGAGGTGAACAGGCGCCTGCCCTGAGGGACGTAGCCGATGCCGGTGGCGGCCACCTTGTACGGCGCCAGCCCCACCAACTCGATGCCGCGGAAGCGGATGGAGCCGCTCATGACCGGTAACAGACCCATGATGGCGTTGCAGAGTGTGGTCTTGCCCATGCCGTTGCGGCCGATGACCGACACGGCCTCCTGGCCCATCCGGAGGTCCACGCTGTGCAGCACCTGCGCCTGGCCGTAGCCCACGTCCAGGTTCGAGATCTCCAGGAGCGGTTCACTCATGGCTGATCCCCCGTCCCAGGTAGATGTCGTGTACCTGCGAATTGGCGCGGATCTCGTCGGGCGTTCCCTCCACGATCTTGACGCCGTCGTGCATCACGACCACACGTTCGGCGACACGCAGCGCCACGTCCATGTCGTGGTCGATGAGCAGCAGCGTCACGTCGCGTTCCAACGACAGCAACAACTCCGTGAGCCGTTCGCGCTCACCGCGCGACAATCCCGAGGCCGGCTCGTCGAGCATCAGCACCCGGGGTTCGGTGACCGTGGCGAGGCCCAACTCCAGCTGGCGCTGCTCGCCGTGGGACAGGTCGGAGGTCAGCGTGTCGAGGCGCCCCTCCAGCCACACGTTGGCAGCCGCACGCCGGGCCCGGCCGCGGTAGGCGGCATCCCGGCGTCCCATGCGCAACCGGAAGCGCCGACCCTCCTTACCCAACACCGCCAGGTAGAGGTTCTCCTCCACCGTGAGTCCGGCGAACAGGCGAGACCGCTGATAGGTGCGTGACATCCCGAGTTGCGGCCGGCGCCGGGCCGGCAGCTCCTCCACGTTCAGGCCGTCGATCTCGATGGTGCCCGCGGTGGGCCGCAGGTCGCCGGCCACGACGTTGAACAGCGTCGTCTTGCCGGCCCCGTTGGGCCCGAGAATGACGAGGCGTTCGCCCTGAGCGACATCGATGTCGATATCGCTCAGGGCGCGGACGCCACCGAAGGACATGCTGACGCCCTGCAGCCGCAGCACAGGTGCTCCGTTCGCTGCCGTCGCCGTCATGATCGGTGGCGTCCCTCTACCTCGTGGTCAGTGCGTGCCGGCTAGTTCTGGAGAACGCCGTTGACGACCGGGGTGGCGTTACCGATCCACGGGAGGTCGCCTGCCTCGCAGGGCGGGTAGTCCCTGCTGGGCGACGGATCACCGCTGAACGTACCGCCGAAGGTCTGGTCGACCTGCGGGACGAACGCCACCGTGCTGGAAGCCATGTTGCCGTCGTCGTCCAGGTAGATCCTCCCGACGTACTGGTCCTGGATGGCCGTACGGTTGGAGTCCAGACTGATCTCGCCGAACGCGGCGTCGAGCGTCACGTTGCTGATCGCATCCCACAACGGCTCGTGGCCACCGGAAAGGTCGGCCCCGATCGCCTTGAGGCCCTCGATCAGACCCCAGGCGTTGTTGTAGTAGTTCATGTAGAAGGCGTCGAAGTACGCGGCATCCGCCGGAGCCGGCGAGCCCGCGAACGGGATCTCGTCGAAGTGGCTGTTGATGATCGCGCGGAACGCCGCCGCCTTCTCGGTCTGCAGGTCGGGCGCATTGCCGAACCCACCGGAGTAGGAACCGACGACGCGGGGCCCGATGGCGGTGAACACGTCGGGGATACCCCAGAAGAGGTTGCCCATGTGCTGCTCGCCCACGACCTCGCCCTTGGCGTCCTCGAAGGCGTTGAGGGCCGGAACCAGACCGGCGCCACCAACGGCCCAGAAGTAGCCGTCGACCTCGTCGGGGCCGGGCAGCTGCTCCACGAAGCCGGAGTAGTCGGTGGTGTTCAGCGGCGGGTACACCCGGCTGATCACGTCGCCGCCGGCGGCGCAGAACTCGGCGATGAAGCCCGCGGTGGAGGTCCAGGCGAAGCTGTAGTCGTCACCGATGACCGCTGCGGTCTCCCACCCCAGGGTGTTGTGGGCAATGTCGCCGAGACCGGCGTTCCATTGCGCCCCGTCACCGTTGAAGCGGAAGAAGTTGGGCGCACGGACCGCCATGGTGGAGTCCTGCGCACCCGACGTGCCGTTCACGAACGTCTGGTTCGGGTGGTCCTTGGCGTAGTTGGCCACGGCGATGCTCTCGTCACCGGACAGCGGGCCGATCATGATGTCGGCACCGATGTCCTCCATGAGACGGCGCGTCTCGCGCAGGGCGGCCTCGGCGGTGTCATCCGCACAGCCGATACCGACCAACTCGATGGGAACGCCATTGATGGAGGCATTGCTGAAGCCCGCCTGCGGGTTGTTCCGGTCGTTGACCGTGGCGCCTGCGTGCTCGGCGAATGCGGTGACGACACCGGCGATGTCCCTGTCGTGGAAGGCCCCGAAGGCTCCCTCACAGTCCGACAGGATGGCGAGGTTGATGACCTCGGTGGCCATGTCGTCCATGTCGTCTTCCTCGACTGCCGCCGCGGGCGGTGGCGCCGCCGCGGCCTCAGCGGCCTGCTCCTCGGCAGCGGTTGCCGCCTCGCGGGCCTGCCGGGCCTCGTCCTCGGCTGCCGCAGCCTGCGAGCGCGCGTCATCGGCGGCTGCTTGGGCGTCGGCCAGAGCCGCCTCGGCGGCGGCCACATCGGCCGCGTTGCCCGCGGCGGTCGCCTGCGCCAACTCTGCTGCGGCCTGCGCGGCCCCGGCCGCAGCCAGTGCAGCGTCCGCTGCCGCAGCTGCTGCCGCCGCGTCGGCCAGAGCCGTCGACGCTTCGCCCCGAGCACCCTGCGCGGCGGCAAGGGCCGCATCGGCATCCTCGGCGCCACTGTCGCTGGCACAGGCTGCCGCCAGCAGGGCCAATGCCATGGCCGCTACCGACAACCTCAACCAGGTTGATTGCTTTCGTACTGTTCGCACTATCTCCTCCTTGTTTGTTCCAGTGCTGTCTTGGGTGTCCTCGGGTGCGCTCGTCATGTCACACCCGAAATCCTTCACAGGGCGGAGGTTCCGCCCCGCATTCGTTTTGTGTATCTCGGTCTGGTCGATGTGGCCTTGTCTCTATCTATCCGGTCGTCCCTTCGTGCTGCTTCCCTCCCCCATGTTCATGTTCGGTTCGCTCGCTCGATCCTGCTCATCTCTTCGGCCAACTCTCCCCTCGACTAGTTCCGGGCTGGAACCCGGCCGGTGGACAGCAGCTTCGACCAGACACCGCGGGCGGTGTCCCGATGACCCGCCAGCCACCCCACCAGGCCGGCCGCGCCTATGCCGGCGACCGCGCCCACGATGACACCGGCGATGGCACCGCGGTCGCCCTCCTGCAGGCCCCCGACAACGCCCCAGACCGCAGCGCCGACCAGCGCCAGCGGCAACGCACCGCGCACCTTGCGCAACCCGACGACGCCGTCCGGACACGCCAGCACCAGCACCAGCACGATGGCTCCGATGAGCGTGCGGAAACGGGACTCCTCGATGAAGTTGTTGAGGAAAACCACGTTGCGCACATAGTTCTCGAGCGCCACGAAGATGAACGCCCCCAGCCAGGCCCCCTCCAGGACGAGCACCCCACCGATGATGGCCATCACCAGCAGGTTCAGGATGCCGCCCAGATTGATGGCCGTGGGGGCAATGGCTCGCTGCTCCCAGACGTAGAGCACGCCCCCCAGGGAGGCCACGAAGGCGGCCAGTGTGAAGGCCCACGTGCGGTGCATGGCGACGTTGTAGCCGAGGGAGTTCATGCGCACAGGGTCGTCGCGCACTCCTTGCAGTGCCAGGCCGAACGGCGTGCGCGACACATACCGCAGCAGTAGGTAGACCACCACCGCGACCACCAGGCTCGAGTAGAACAGGCGCTCGGGGTTGGTGGCGTCGGTCGGTTCGCCGATGAAGTCGGGCGCGCGCACCTGGTTGACGCCGCCGAAGCCCGACAGCACCGTGACCTGCACGAAGAAGTAGTAGCCGATCACGCCGTAGGCAAGCGTGATCATGAGGTAGTAGAGCCCGCTGGAGCGGCTGGCCAGGAGTCCCATCAGGAACCCCAATGCCGTGGTCACGCCGATTCCCAGCACGACGCCCACCCAGGGGTTCCAACCCAGGTTGAGCCCCTTGCTGCCGCCGGTGGTGACGGCGTTGCCGATGGTGAAGGCGCACACGCCGTACATCAGCGTCTGCGCCAGGGAGATCATCCCCCCGAAGGCGGAGAGGAAGACGATACTGGCCGCGGCGACGCCGAAGATGAGCGACCGCGTCAGCACCACGTCGACGAAGTAGTGCCGGAACGGGTCGGGTGTGATCCCCTGGAAGACACCCACCAGCGCGAGTGCCACGAGCAGGATCAGCGCCAACCGGCGAGTATTGCGGGAGTAGTCGCTCGAACCCGTGCCGCCGCCTGCGGGGGCACCGCCGGCACGGTCTCGCAGGCGGGAGAGAATCACGCCGGCCTTCCGAACAACCCGTAGGGCCGCACTGCCAGGACCAGCGCCAGAATCACAAAGGTGGCGATGATCGAGTAGTAGGCGTAGTCGGTTGGCAGGTAGACGGGTGCGAGTGCGGTGGCGAGGCCGTAGAGGAGCGAGCCGGCCGCAGCGCCGCCCAGCGACCCCATGCCGCCGATGATCACGACCACCAGCGAATGCAGCAGCCACTGCCCGTCCACGCCGGGGGCCAGGGTGGTGACCGAGGAGCCGGCGATCACCCCTCCCAGGCCGGCCAGCGCCGAGCCCAGCACGAAGGCCACGGCGAACACCTTCTGCACGTTGATGCCCAGGGCCTGGACCATGGGAGTGTCATCCACCCCGGCGCGGATCACCATCCCGGTGCGGGTCTTCTTCAGCAGCAGCCACAGCCCGCCGCCCACGCCGAGAGCCATGCCGATCACGAACAACTGGTGGATGCCGTAGCGGATACCGGCGAAGTTCACGTAGCCATGGATCTCGTGCGTCAAGGTGATCGGCTCGGCAACGCCGCCGAAGTGCTGGATCATCTGGTCGCCCAGGACGATGGAGATGGCGATCGTGATCAGTGCCTGGCGGAGGTCCTGCCCCTGGTTCCAGCGCAGGAAGACCTGCTGGATGAACAACCCGAGACCGCTGACGATGACCACCCCGATCACCAGGGGCAGCCACCAGTCGCCCCAGCCCACGATGCCACGGTCCGGCGTTCCGGTCACGCCCAGGAAGTCGAGTTGGTACTCGAGGGCGAAGTAGCCGGCCAGCAGGAACAGCGACCCGTGCGCCATCTGCACCGTGCGCATGAGCCCGAAGACGAGCGTGAAACCCGAGGCCACGATGAAGTAGATCCCGCTGATGGTCAGCGCGTTGAGGATGCTCTTCAGGAACTCGCTGGGAGCGCTGACAGCAGAGCCCGCGGAGGTGCCCGAGGCCAGGACCACGACCCAGACGATGACGAAGGCGATCGCCGCGATGATCACCAAGCGCGCCAGGCTGCGATGCCAGGGCACGTTCCTGCCGCGGCGCCCCAGCAGGGCGTTCGCAGCACCGCTCATGACGGCCGTCACAGGCTGTGCACTCCCATCTGCTGGTCCCTCCCCGGTCGGTACCGCAGCCGGCTCAGCCGCCCAGGGCGGCGATCACCGAGTCCACGTCCGTTACCGTCGAGACGTTCTGGAGAGCGTAGTTGATGGAGGCGTTGTGCCAGTCGGCGCTCATCGTGGAGCAGCCGTTCTCTGGCACGACCATGTAGTAGCCCTTGTCCGCGCCCGTGCGGGAGGTGTGCTCGATGGACATGTTGGTCCAGGCGCCCGTGACGATGATGGTGTCACGCCCGGTGCCGGCGAGGAGGCTCTCCAGCTTGGTGCCCTGCCAGGCGCTCATGCGCATCTTCTCGACGATGAAGTCGCCGTCCTGGGCTTCCAGGCCGTCGACGGGGGCGGCGCCCCACGAGCCGCGCTCCAGCCCGTTGGTGTCCTTGAGGCCCTGGAAGAGCGGGGCGTTCAGCTTCAGACCGGGAGCCCCCTGCTCCACGATGTACCACACGTGGATGACCGGCACGCCGAGGCCGCGGCAGGCATCGGCGAGACGCGCCACGTTGGCCACGACGTTCTGCTCGATGGCGTGTTGCGGAGACCCGGACTCGCCGAACGCCCCGCCCTCGGTGATGACGTCGTTCTGAAGGTCCTGGATGATCAGGGCGCAGCGGCTCGAATCCAGTGAAAGGTCGCTCATCGGACTCCCCTATCGGTCGGTTTTCGGAACTGGCTCGGTCGTTGTCCCGGCGGGTTGCCGGCTCAGCCCATGTACGGCTCCCGCCGCGGACCCACCCGCGTGCGGAGGGTGTACAGCGACGTGCACGACGGCATGAACAGGGTGTGCCAGTCGGCGCCGCCCCAGGTGAGGTTGCCGACGTTCTCGGGCACGGGCACGGTGCCGAGTCGCTCGCCGTCGGAACTGATGATCCAGACCCCGCCGGGACCCGTGACCCAGATGTTGCCCATCTCATCGCACTTCATTCCGTCGGGAATGCCGTCCTCGATGACGCCGGTGCCGATGCCGTCGAAGAACAGCCGCTCGCCGCTGAGGCTCCCGTCGGGGTTCACGTCGTAGACGTCGATGAGCCCCCGCATCGTGTCGTTGATGTACATGAGCGACTCGTCGGGCGAGAAGCACAAGCCATTGGGCTGGTCGTACGTGTCGCGGCCCACGACAAGTTCGATCCCGCCGCCGGGGGGAACCCTGAACACACCCTGCCAACCCAGATCGCGCTCCCGCTCGAGACCGAAGACGGGCATGCGCCCGAACCACGGGTCCGAGAAGTAGATGGAGCCGTCGGAGCCCACCACCACGTCGTTGGGGCTGTTCAGTTCCTTGCCCTCGTAGTGGCTGGCCACCACATCCCTGGACCCGTCGGTGTTCTCGCGCACGAGGGAGGACGTGACGTGCTCGCAGACGACGAGGTTCAAGTCGGCGTCGTAGGTCATGCCGTTGCACTTGTTGGAGGGCCGCATGACCTCGGTGACGGTGCCGTCGGGGGTGTACTTGCGGCGAACATCACCGGGCATGTCGGAAAACAGGAGGTGCTGTTCGGTGGGATGCCAGATGGGGCCTTCGGTGAAGGTGAAGCCGGTTGCGGCCTGCTCCACCTCGGCGTCCTGATCGACCAGGTCCCAAACTGCATCGGAGTGGGCTTGAACGTTTGCCACCGGTTCCTCCTCGTCGTGTTGGCCGGCCACCGGGCGCGCCGCCCGCGCAGCCGCCCGCAGCGGAAGTGAGCGACAAATTAGCGGAATCTTCGTCCTGCGGCCAATACATCCCAGAGCGGGTGACTCTTACTACGGCGATGCGGCGTCCTCGCTGCACGAGAGGCTCCCTTGCTATAGTCCGGCCACCTCGAAAATCAGCGAAGGGAGCACGTCATGGGGTCCACCGCGGAGGTGATCCGGCCTGTTTCGCCATCCGAGGCTGCCTCGGCGTTCGGTGACGGTTCGGGGGTCGCCGTCCTGGCAGGCGGCACGCTCCTCGTGCCCGACCTGCACTTCGGCCGGGCTCGTCCCGAGCGGGTCATCATGTTGGGAGACGCCGGACTGAACCACGTCACGCGCTCGAACGGCACGGTGACCATCGGCGCCACGACTCCGGTCGCCGCCCTGGTCGGCGAATCCTCGCCGCTCGGGCCGTGCGCCGCCTCGATCGGCGACAACGAGATTCGCGCCCAAGCCACCGCCGGGGGAAATCTGTGCGCCCCTGCGGGGTTCGGCGACCTGCAAGGACCGCTGCTGGCTCTGGGCGCCACGGCCCGCTCCGCCGGCGCCGGTGGCGAGCGCAGCGAGTCGCTGGAGGACTTCCTGGCGGACCGCTCCGGCCGGCTGCTGCTCGACGTCAGCTACGCCGAGCCCGCCGCGGGCGCCTTCGCGAGCCTGGGACGACCGCACGCCCACCACTACACCGTGATGGCCGTCTCCGGAGTGCGCACCACCGACGGTGCCACCCAGCTCGCCGTCGTCGGCGCCGGGGCGGTCGGATCGAGGCTCCGCAGCGCCGAAGCGCTGGCGGCTGACGCCGAGGCCGCGGGCGAAGCGGCCGGCGGTGCAGTGAATCCATCCGACGATCCGCTGGCGTCGGGCTGGTACCGGGCGCGCACCCTGCCCGCCCTGGTGAGGCAGGTCCTCAGCGAGTTGGAGGCAAGCGCGTGAACATCGTCGTCAACGGCAACAACCGGACGGTGGAGAGCCCACCGCTCACTCCCCTGCTGCACGTGCTGCGGGAGGAACTGGACGTTCTCGGCCCCAAGGCCGGCTGCGAGAACGGCGGATGCGGCGCCTGCACGGTGCTCATCGACGGCGCCCCGCGGCGCTCCTGCCTCACGGCAGTGGGGTCGATCCCCGATGCGGAGGTGACCACCGTGGAGGGGCTCGGAGCGCCCGAGAGCATGTCGGATGTGCAGCAGGCGTTCGTGCACTACTGCGCGGCGCAGTGCGGCTTTTGCACGCCCGGGATGATCATCGCCGCCACCGCGTACCTCGAGGGCGGTGGCAGCGCCGACCGGACCGAGATCAGCGAGGCGCTGGCCGGCCACGTTTGCCGCTGCACCGGCTACCTGAAGATCCTGGACGCCGTGGCGGCAGCCCGCGACGGCAACTTCGACCTCTCCACGACTGCGGAGAGCCCGCACACCACCGTTCTGACCTGACCACTCCAACAGACGGACGACCGCCACCGGCGGTTCGGCCGCCGCAGCACAACAAGATCCCGCTACAGAAGGCGAGGGGCACGACATGAAGGCAGTAGGAGCACGTCTACCTCGCTACGACGGGGTCGGCCACGCCACCGGCCGCACTGTCTACGTGGACGACGTCCGCGTGAACCGCATGCTGCACACCAAGGCGCTGCGCTCGCCGCACCACCATGCCGCCATCAAGCGGCTCGACACGTCGCGGGCCGAACAGATGCCCGGCGTTGCGGCCATCGTCACGCACACCGACGTGCCGCTGCTGACCTACGGCCACCTGTCGGCGCTGGGAATCCCCGCCGACGAGCCGCTGCTGGCCTCCGAGGACGTCCGCTACAAGGGCCAGCCCATCGCGGTGGTGGCCGCCACCGACACCGACGCCGCGCAGGCCGCGGTGGACGCCATCGACATCGAGTTCGAAGAGTTGCCGGCGCTGTTCGACATGCGCAAGTCGTTCGACGACGACGCCCCGCAGATCCACCACTGGGGCACCATCTACCCCCACTTCGAGGGTGAGATGAACGTCCGGCAGATCCGCAAGGGCAACGTCGAGCAGGCTTTCGAGCAGGCCGATCGGATCATCTCGGGCGTCTACCGCCCCGCCGCCATCGAGCAGATGCCCCTCGAGACCCAGGTGGGCTTGGCGGTGCCAGAGCCCGACGGGCGCATGACGATCTACTCCTGCACGCAGGCGCTGTACTTCTCCATGGGAGTCGTGGCGGCGCACCTGCAGTTGCCGCTGAACAAGCTGAAGTTCGTGGGCGGCACCGTGGGTGGCGGCTTCGGCGGCAAGGTGGACACCGCCACCGAGACCCTGTGCGCCCTGCTGGCCCAGAAGTCCGGCCGTCCCGTGAAGTGGCGCTGGACCCGCGAGGAGGAGTTCCTGTGCTCCAGCACGCGGGCGCCTTGGCACATGGAGATCATCGACGGGGTAACCAGCGACGGCTGGATCCTGGGTCGCAAGATGCTGACGCTGCACGACGCCGGCGGGTACGCCCGCTTCTCGCCCTACGGGGTCACCAAGCACAGCTTCCACCACACCGGCGCCTACACCATCCCCAACCTGCACTTCGACGGCTACGTGTGCTTCACCAACCGCACGCCCACCTCGGCCATGCGGGGCTACGGCGTGACCTCGGTGTCCTTCGCCGTGGAGACCCACATGAGCCGGATCGCGACCGAGCTCGGCGTCGACCCGTACGAATTGCGTCTCAAGAACGCAAACCGCATCGGCGACACCTCGCCGAACGGCATCCGCTACATGGACCCGTCGACGGTGGACGTGCTGCACGCCATCGCCGACGCCACCGACGCCGAACTGGCGGCGCCCTACAGCGACGCCACCCGCGAGATGCGCGAGGGCGAATGGCTGCCCGAGCATCTTGTCGGCCAACTCAGCCACTCGGAGGATCACTGATGGCCATCCACACCGGGCGCGGCATCGCGTCCATCGAATACCCCACCGGCATGAATCAGAACGGCGACCCGTCGCAGGCCTGGATCAAGGTCAAGCCCGACGGCCGCATCGACGTGTTCAGCGGCACGAGCGACATCGGCAACGGCTCGAAGACCATCCAGTCACAGATCGTGGCCGACACCATCGGGGTGCCGTACGACTGGATCACCTATGACAACTCCAACACCGACTCCTCGCCGGTGTGCACCGGCACCTTCGCCTCACGCGCCACGTTCGTGGCCGGCAAGGCGGTGCTGAAAGCCGCCCAGCGCGTCCGGGAGCGCATCCTGGAGGTGGCCGGCCAGGAGATGGAGATCAGCCCCGAGGACCTCGAGATCGACGACGGCGAGGTGATGGCCAAGGGCGCTCCCACGAAGAAACTGAACGTCGGCGACGTGGCGGCCGCCGCCACCTGGGGCCACGGTGAGCTCATCACCGGCACCGGCGCGCAGTTGAACCCCTACGCCGCCATTTCGGACCCCACTACCGGCGAGGTGGACGGTGTGCCCCACGCCGCCATCTCCTATGCCGCCTGCGCAGCGGAGGTGGAGGTGAACGACGAGACCGGCGAGATTCGGGTGGTGAATCTGACGCAGGCCTACGACGTTGGCAAGGCCATCAACCCGGCGCTGGTGGAGGGCCAGATCGAGGGTGGTGCCATCATGGGCCTCGGCCTCGGGGTGCTGGAGGACAGTTACCCGTACTACCCGTCGGCGGAGCACCGCGGCGGCGACTTCGGCAGCTACTACAACCCGTCCAGCGCCGACCTGCCCGAACTGCACAACATCATCATCGAGAACCCGTCCGCCGATGGGCCCTACGGCGCCAAGGGCATCGGCGAGATGTCCAACAACGCCCAGCCTGCGGCCATCGCCACTGCCGTGTACGACGCCATCGGCGTGTGGGTGACCGAGTTGCCCATCACTCCCGAGCGGGTGCTGAAGGCCATCGACGCCCGCGACGCCGGTGGCGGGCCCCGCCGCGAGGGCAAGCACGTGATCTTCGACGAGGAGTTGTCCATCAACACCGTCGGCACCGGCAAGACCTGGACGGCGGGGGTCTGAGCGGCCACGCGAAGGCGGCGCCGGCGGCCCTGGAGATCCGATGAGTTCCGACGACGCCACCCCGTCACCGTTCCGCACCTGGAACGGTGTGGAGGCGCTCGAATTCTTCCCCGGCGTGCACCTGCATGCCATCGGCGGCGAGCAGGTGCTGCTCTGCCGGGTGACGTACGAGCCCGGCACCACGGTGGCCCGCCACCACCACGAGGCCACCGAACAGATCGTGGTGCTGACCGAGGGCGAGATGACCCTCATGATCGGCGACGAGGAACGTCACCTGGTCGCCGGCGACACCGCCGTCATGAACCGCGGCGTGCCGCACGAGTTGTACTCCGAGACGGGATGCACCTTCATCGAGGCCCTCGCCCCGGTGCCGCGGGACCACGTCCCCGACTTCGACCGCGACCTGGTGCTCGGAGAGTTGGGGTCCAGCCTGCACGTGGAGCGCTAGACCTGCCCCACGACCACACCTGACCTGCCCCTCGACCACACCTGAGTTCGACCGGCGGCTCAGCCCCGGGTTTCCGGCCCCGGATCGAGTCCGGGGCAGGCTCTTCGCCGGAATGCCGGCCAGTGGAACCGGGGCACCGGATCAGGCCCCTCGAAGGACACGGGAGAGACGGTAGGCGATCCGGGCCTCGCGGTCGGTGCGGTACTCGCGGTCGTCTGCGGCGCGCAGGATACGGCGACTGGATCGCACACCCAGCCAGCGGAGCGGTTCCGGCTCCCAGACTCGGGTGATGGATCCCACCCACGGCAGGCTGGTGCGCTCGGTGTCCGCCCCCAGGATCAGCTCCGCCATCGTCCGCCCCGCGAGGTTGGCGCAGGCCACGCCGGTGCCGACATAGCCGCCGAAGACGCCCAGTCCCGATTCGCGGTGGAACGTGAGGCCCGGCAGCCAGTTGCGCGGAATCGCCAGCACGCCTCCCCAGCGGTGGGTGATCCGGGCACCGGCAAGCTGCGGCAGCAGTTCGACCAGCGTGTCATGAATGAGCCGGTGTGACGGTTCGTTCAGCTCGGTCCGCTGGTCGATGCGGGAGCCGTACAGGTAGGGCACGCCGCGGCCACCGAAGGCGATGCGGTCATCGGCGGTGCGTTGGCCGTAGATCACCATGTGGCGATCGTCGGAGAAGGTGGGGCGGCCCGCCAGGCCGATCTCGGCGATCACATTGGGCGGCAGCGGCTCGGTCGCGATCATCAGGGAGTACACGGGCAGCAGCGCCCGGCGCTGACCGGCGAGGTCGCGGGTGTACGCCTCGGTGGCCCGCACGACGACATCGGCGGTGACTGTGCCGTGCTCGGTGAAGATGCGGCCCGGGCAGAGTCCGGAGACCGCCGTTCCCTCGTAGATCGCCACGCCGGCGGCTTCGGCGACATCGGCGAGTCCCCGGACGAGCTTGGCCGGGTCGAGCGCGGCCGACGGCCCCAGCTGGATCCCCGACCGCACCTCGGTGGCGTCGAGGTACTGACGCGCCTCGCCGGCGTCGAGCAAACGGATCTCGTCGTCGGTGAACCCCTGGGCGCGCGATTCGTCGATCTCTTCGCGCTGGCGCTTGGCCTGTGGCTCATTGCGCGCCACGCGGATCGTGCCGCCCTTGGCGTAGTCGCACCGGATTCCCTCGGCCCTCGAGACGCGCTCGATCTCGTCGACGCCATCGAAGACCGCCCGGATCAGGCGCATCGCCTCTGCGTGCGAGGACCGGCGGGCGTAGCGAGCGATCGTCCCCCCGGTGGATCCACCGAGTTCACCGCAGGCCCAGCCGCCGTTGCGACCTGATGCCCCGAACCCGCAGTAGTCGCGCTCCAGCACAGCGATGCGCAGTGACGGATCCGCTCGGACGAGGTAGTACGCGGTCCACAGCCCGCTGAACCCTCCGCCGACGATGGCGACGTCGACCTGCCGGTCACCGTCGAGCGCCGGTCGGGGCCGGATCGGCGGATCGAGCCGGTCGAGCCAGAGTGAGGTGGGCGTGGCGTTGGCGACTGTTGACATCGTTCGTGACGGTAGATCGCTACTGCTCGGATAGCAAGCCATCTGGTGACTACTATTCGGAATCCATTGTAATGATGCACCGATGCCTCGGTTTTGGTAGTGTGCGGACCGGGCAGATCGGCGCCCGGCGATCCGCCCCCGGAAGCGAGGCAGCGTGGGCTCGATCAAACTTGTCATCGACGTTCCCGGCCCGAACCGCCGTGCTCTGGTGAAGCGGGATGCCGTGGCCGTCTCCGCCGGCGTCGCCCAATTGGTCATCGCAACCGGCAAGGCTCGGCCGTGATGGACAAGGCTTTCGCAACCGCAACCCTCCGGCGGAGCGCTGCATGAGAAGGCCGCCACTGCGGGTCCTGGACGCCGCGGGATCGCCGGGAGAGATCGGCGCTGCGCACGGCCGGGCCCACGCGGCGGAGATCAGGGCCTACGCCGCAGACCGCGTGCAGATCGTGGCATCGGGGATGTGGACCGGGACGCCGCTGACACGAGCCGACGTGCTCGACATCGCCCACTCGATGCTCCCGGCCCACGAGTCCTTCGACGGCGACCTCCATGCCGAGATGGAGGCAATGGCGGGTGCCGCCGGGATCTCGCCGGCCGAAGCCATCGTCGTCGGCGGATTCACCGACTTCGTCGACACCGTCCGGGCCGTCGCCGGCAAGGTCGAAGCCGCGGTGGCCACCGAGGACGGCTGCACCGCGGTGCTGGTGCCCGACGGGCGCGCCGGCGGAGCCGGCTTCCTGGCCCAGACCTGGGACATGCACGCCTCGGCCACCGACCACGTGCTGATGCTGCGACTCCGCCCCGCCGGCGCCCCGGCGGCGCGCATCTTCACCACCACCGGGTGCCTCGGCCAGATCGGCATGAACAGCGAGGGGCTCTGCGTCGGCATCAACAACCTGGCCGGCACCGACGGGGGCCGCGGGGTTGCGTGGCCGTCGGTGGTGCGGGGGATGCTGAAGTGCGCCACCGCCGGCGAGGCGCTGGACCTCCTGCTCGGCGCCGAACTGGCAGGCGCCCACAACTACCTGATCCTCGACCGTCACGGTGACGGTTTCAGCACCGAGGCCATGCCGTCGGTGCGGCCGGTCCGGGCGCTCGGCGACGAGCCGCTCGTGCACACCAACCACACGCTCGACGCCACCGCCGGGACCGTGCAGGTCGACCGGGACCCACGGCTGCTGCAGAGTTCATATGCCCGCCTTGCCACCGCCACCGACCTGCTGGCGGACGGGGACGTGAACGCGGAACGCCTCTTCGACCTGACCCGCGAGCCGTCGGCCATCTGCGTGACGGCGAAGGCGCCGTTTCACATCGAGTCCAGTGGGGCAGCGGTGATGCGACCCCGGACCGGCGACTTCTGGGCCTGCTGGGGCCGGCCGGCGGAGAACGACTTCCAGCGGATCGAGGCTCCCGGTGTCTGACCCGCACATTGTCATGGTCGGCGAACGCTCCGGGCTCGGCTACGCCCACATCCACCGCGAGTGGGCCGCGGACCTCGCCGCCCTGGAACTCGCCTCGTACCCGACCGCCGATCCCGGCGATCTCTACGACGAGCCGAGCCTGCTGCTGCTGGCAGAGGACTTCGCAGGCGGCTGCTTCGCGGCGTTCGACGGCGACCTGCTGGTGGCGATGGGACTGGGGGTCCGGACCCATTTCGACCTCGACGACCCCCAGCACACGATCGGCGACATCGTCCCGCACGACAACAGCGGCAGCGGGCACGTGCCCGACGGCGACTGGTACTACGGCACCGGAATCTCGACCCGCCCCGAGTACCGGCGCCGGGGCGTCGGCTCGGAGCTCTACGTGCTCCGCAAGCAGGTGTGCCGCGACCTGAATCTGCGCGGAATCGTGGCGGGCGGCGTGATCCCCGGCTACGCCGCCCACAAGGACCGGATGAGCGCGGACGCCTATATCGCCGAGGTGCGCGCCGGGCGGCTCTACGACCCCACCCTCAGCTTCCAGCTGAGAAACGGCTTCGAGGCTCCGTGCGCGCTGGCCGGCTACATCGAGGACCCGGCGGTGGACAACTTCGCGGCGCTCATCATCTGGCACAACCCCGACCACAGTGCAGCCGCGAGCGGGAGGGTCGCATGATCGACGAGACGGACCGCGAGATCATTAAGTACCTGCAGACCGACGGCCGCATGGCGTACTCGACGCTCGGACGCCTGATCGGGCTGTCGGATGCGGCCACCCGCCAACGCGTCCGGCGGCTGACCGCGGGCGGCGTGATCGACATCGTGGCGGTCACCGACCCGGTCAAGATCGGCCTCGGCTACCAGGCACTCCTCGGCATCACGGTCACCGACGACGCCCGGAAGCTGGCCGCCGAGATCGGCGCCCTGGACGACGCGGTCTACGTCGTGATGACCGCCGGACGCTACGACCTGATCGTGGAGCTCGTGTGTGTCGACGGCGACACCTTCGTTGCCCACGTGAACCGGATCCGCACCATGGACGGCATAGAGGGCGTGGAGACCCTCCCGTACCTCGGCATCACCAAGCAGACCTACGACTGGGGCGTGGGATGAGCACCGAGCGCCTCGAGGGCGACCAGGCGTTCCGCAGTTCGGAGCTCACCGGGCGCGAACCGGAGATGACCTACGGGGGCGCCAACTCGTTCCTGCGCCGCAAGTACACCCGCGACATCGCCGAGGCGGATGTCGTCGTGTCAGGTGTCCCCTACGACACGGCGACGTCCAACCGTCCCGGCGCCCGGCTCGGTCCCCGGGCGATCCGGGCTGCATCGGTGGGTCTCGCCGAACTCGAGGCCTACCCGTTCGGGTTCGACCCCTTCGACCACCTGGCCGTGGCCGACTACGGCGACTGCTACATGGACTTCGGCCACCCCGAAGCAGCCGTCGAGCGCGTCGAGGCACACGCGGACGAGATCCTGGCCGCCGACGCCATGATGGTGACCCTGGGGGGTGACCACTTCATCACCTATCCCCTGCTGCGAGCGCACGCCAGGAAGTTCGGGCCGCTGTCGCTGGTGCACTTCGACGCCCACTGCGACACGTGGCCCGATGACGGCGACCGGCTGGACCACGGATCGATGTTCCTGCGCGCGGCCCGCGACGGGATCATCGACCCGGCCACCTCGGTGCAGATCGGGATCCGCACCCACAACGACGACACCCACGGCTTCACGATCCTCGGCGCTCCATGGGTGCACCGCGAAGGCATTCCGGCCACCGTCGAGGTGATCCGGGAGGTGGTCGGCGACGCCAAGGCGTACCTCACTTTCGACATCGACTGCATCGACCCGGCGTTCGCGCCCGGCACCGGCACGCCGGTGGCGGGTGGGCTGACAACCGCGCAGGCGTTGGACGCCATCCGGTCGCTGGGCGACGTGGACCTCGTGGGCATGGACGTGGTCGAAGTGTCGCCGCCCTACGACGTCGCTGAGATCACCGCCCTGGCGGCCGCCACGCTCGCCCACGACTTCATCTGCACCCAGGCCGTGCGGGCCGGCGCCACCGGCGCCGACTACGGGCGCACCTGAGGAGACACCAGCGATGACAGACCTTGTCCCCGCCGTCACCATCTCCGGCATCACCAAGCGGTTCGGCGACGTCACCGCCGTCGACGACATCGACCTCGCAATCGGCGACGGTGAGTTCTTCGCCCTGCTGGGGCCGTCGGGCTGCGGCAAGACCACCACGCTGCGGATGATCGCCGGGCTGGACTTCCCGACGATGGGCAGCCTGAAGATCTTCGGTGACGAGGTGGGCACGCTGCCGCCCAACAAGCGCCCGGTGAACACGGTCTTCCAGGCCTACGCCCTGTTCCCGCACATGAACGTGGCCGACAACGTCGCCTTCGGCCTGAAGATGCAGAAGGTGGATCGGACCGAGCGTGCACGGCGCGTGGCCGAGGCGGTGGGCCTCGTGCAGCTCGGCGGCATGGAGAACCGGCGCCCCAACCAGCTCTCGGGCGGGCAGCAGCAGCGGGTGGCGCTGGCGCGTGCTCTGGTCAACCGGCCGAAGGTGCTGCTGCTGGACGAGCCGCTCGGTGCCCTGGACCTGAAGCTGCGCCAGGAGATGCAGTTGGAGCTCAAGGCCCTGCAGCGCGAGGTGGGCATCACGTTCGTGTTCGTCACCCACGATCAGGAGGAGGCCCTCACCATGAGCGACCGCATCGCGGTCATGCACGAGGGCCGGCTCCTGCAGGTGGGGACGCCGGAGGACATCTACCAGCGCCCCGCCAACCGGTTCGTGGCCGACTTCATCGGGCGGACCAACCTGCTGGAGGCCACCGTGGCCTCGGCCGATGAGGTCGTGTTGAGCAACGGCATGCGCGTGCAGGCCGCCTCGGAGCTCGCCTTCGGCACGAAGGTTGCGGTGAGCCTGCGTCCCGAGCAGGCCTTCCTGGACCGGCGCGGCGACTCCCCCGCCGGCTGGCCGAGCATCGACGGCCTGCTACGAGAGGTGACCTACGTCGGCAACGCGCTGGTGCATTCGGTGGCCGTGGACTGGATCACCATCGAGGTCCGCACGCCGTACCGCTCCACCGAGACACCGCTGCATACCGGCGCCGAGGTGAGCGTGAGCTGGGAGCCCGGTGGGATCACGGTGGTGGGCGACTGATGACCCTCGCCGAGGTGCCCCCGGATCGATCGGCCGCCGCCGAGGCCACGCCGGAGTTCGAGCGGGCCGCGGCGAAGGCGGACTCGCGGCGGGGCTTCCTCCTGGCCGGGCCCGCCTACCTCTACCTCCTCATCTTCTTCGCCATCCCGCTGGGGATCGTCTTCGCGTACTCCTTCGCCAGCCGCAACCGGTTCGGCGAGGCGGTGTTCACCGAGACCGGCCTCGACGCCTATCGCCGCCTCGCCGCGCCGATCGTGCGGGACATCCTGTTCCGCTCGCTGTGGCTGGCCCTGCTCACGACGGTCATCTGCCTTGTCGTCGGCTACCCGTTCTCGTACTACCTCACGACCCGCAGCTCGAAGGTGCGCAACATCCTGCTGGTCTTCGTGATGATCCCGTTCTGGTCCAACTTCCTGGTGCGCAACTACGCCTGGCGGGTGATCCTGGGCAAGGACGGCGTGATCAGCCGCATCACCGACTTCCTGGGCTTCGGCGAGTTGGAGATCCTCTTCACACCCAGCGCGGTGGTGCTGGGCCTGGTGTACGGCTTCCTGCCGTTCATGATCCTGCCTCTCTATGCCTCCATCGAGCGCATAGAGATGTCGCTCCTGGAGGCGGGGCGCGACCTGTACGCCTCCGGTTGGCAGAACTTCCGCCGGATCCTGTTCCCGCTGTCCAAGCCAGGGGTGATCGCGGGGTCGATCCTGGTGTTCGTCCCCAGCCTCGGCGCGTATGTGACCCCGGAGATCCTCGGCGGCGCGAAGACCACGCTGCTGGGCAGCTACATCGTGACGCAGTTCCTCACCGCCCGGAACTGGCCGGTGGGCGCCTCGCTGTCGTTCGTGCTGATGGCCGTGATGCTCGTCGCAACCATCGTGTACTTCCGATCGGGAGGACGGAACCTGTGAGCGCCACGACCCGCCGCGTGCTCACGAGCGAGGGCGCCCAACGTGTGCGCCGGTTCTCCCGGGGCTGGAGCCCCACGCGAGCCGCGCTCGGCGCCAACGCCTGGCTGGTGTACGCCTTCTTCTACGCCCCCATCGCCCTGCTGGTGGTGTTCTCCTTCAGCGCCGACCGCAACGTGGGCCGTTGGGGCGGCTTCACGCTGGGCTGGTACGACGACTTCATCGCCAATACGAGCATCCAGAACGCCATCTGGGTGTCGGTGCGGGTGGCGCTGCTCTCCACGGTCATCTCGGTGGTGTTGGGCACCCTGGCCGCCCTGGCCATCGAGCGGTTCCGCTTCCGGGGACGGCAGACGTTCGATGCCCTGCTGTACCTGCCGATCATCATCCCCGACGTCACGATGGCGGTGATGATGCTGCTGTTCTTCTCGGAGTTCTTCGACCTCCTGAACATGCTCTTCGGCACCGACCTGCGCAAGGGATTCGCCAGCATCACCGTCAGCCACATCGCCTTCAACATCAGCTTCGTGTCGGTCGTGGTGCGGGCCCGTCTCGCCGGCATGGACCGGCGGCTGGAGGAAGCCGCCCTGGACCTGTACGCCAGTCGCTGGAAGGCGTTCCGGTACGTGACGCTTCCGCAGATCGCCCCCGGCGTGGCCGGCGGGGCGCTGCTGGCCCTCACCTTGTCCCTCGACGACGTCGTCGTCACGCAGTTCGCGGCAGGCCCCGGCGCAACCACGCTGCCCGTGTACGTCTTCGGGCTGATCCGCCGGGGCGTCACCCCGCTCATCAACTCCGTCTCGGTCGTGATGCTGATCGCCTCGATCGGCCTCGTGATCCTCTCGCTGCTCGTTCAGCGGTCCCGGGGCGGTGCCGCGGCCGGGCCGCAGGGAGCGGTCGCCGGCGGCCGCGGTCGCCGAAGTTCCTGATCAAAGGGCAGAACAACAACACAACCCAACACAAAAGGAGACACCACCATGTCGACCAAATCCCTTTTCCGGCTGCTGGCCGGGATTCTCACCGTCGTGCTCGTCGCCGCGGCCTGCGGGGGTGACGATGACGAGGGCGTCAGCGCAGCCGACTGCGATGTCGGCGAGACCGACGGCGACCTCGCCATCTTCAACTGGGCCGAGTACATCGACGAGGAGCAGTTGGCCGCGTTCAGCGACGAGTTCGACGTGAGCGTCACGATGGACGTCTACGACTCCAACGAGGCGATGCAGCCGATCATCGCGGCGGGCAACTCGGGCTACTCGCTGATCGTGCCCTCGGACTACATGGTGGCGATCCTCATCGCCGGTGAGGACATCCAGCCGCTCAACAAGGATGCCATCCCGAACCTGTCGAACGTCTCGGCGGACTTCCAGGGCCTGGTCTACGACCCCGAGGGCGACTACACGGCGCCGTACCAGTGGGGAACCACCGGCATCGCGGTGGACACCGCCGTGGTGGGCGCCGACTTCCCGCGCACCTGGGGACTCATCTTCGATCCCGTCATCGCCGATGAGTACTCCGGGCGGATCTCGCTGCTGAACGATCCCCGCGAGACCATCGGCGCGGCGCTGAAGTACCTCGGCTACTCCCTGAACACCACCAGCCAGGACGAGCTGGACGAGGCCACAGCCCTCGTCGCCGCCAGCCGCGACCGCCTGGCGGCCTTCAACACCGACTCGTCCGACGAGTTGCTGACCACCGGCGAGACGGCCGTCGCCCACGGCTACTCCGGCGACATGTTCACGCAGTTCCTGGAGACCGAGGACCCGTCGCAGTACGTGTACTTCGTGCCCGACGAGGGCGGCACCCGCTGGATCGACAACATGGGCATCCCGTTCGACGCCCCGTCGCCGTGCACGGCACACACCTTCATCAACTGGCTGCTGGAGGGCGAGAACGGCGCCTGGCTGTCGAACTGGAACTACTACGGCACACCGAACACGGCCGCCTACGACCTGCTGGACGAGGAGTTGTTCGACTTCATCTCCGACCCGGCGACCGCACCGGTGGCGATCCTCGAGGAGATTGTGGACACCGGCGACTTCGAGGTGAACTACTCCGACGCCTTCACCGAGGCCAAGGGCTAGTCCGGGCCCTTCGGGCTCTTGCGATCGGGGTCCGCCCTGCGCGACCCCGATCGCCCGCGAGGTCCCTCAGGCACACGAGGTCGCCGGTCCGGATCACCCGGGAGTTCCGGACCGGCGACCCGCGACTCAATAGACGCGGGGGATGATCCTGTAGGGGACCTCCTCGCGGTAGCGGTCCCACAACGCGCCGTACTTGGCAGCGCAACGGCGCTCGTCGGCGCGCTCGCGGATCAGCATGAAGGGGATCATGAAGGCCGCGTAGAGCCACGGCCAGACGCTGGCGAAGTGTCCCGGCGCCAGGGCCAGGCCGAGGCTCATGAGGATCTCGCCGAGATAGTTCACGTGGCGGGAGACGCCCCAGAAGCCGCTGTGAAGCAGGCGGCCCCGGTCGTCGGAGACCGCTTGGGGCTGAATGCCGAGGAATGGGCGCTCCGGTGACCGCTTGAAGCGGTACTTCTGCAGATTGGCACCCCTCGACAGCACCCAGCCCGCCAAGAACACGACGGCGCAGGCCGTAAGCCACCACCCGCCGGCGCTCTCGACCAGTGACGACGCCGGCAGCCTGGCCGTCCCCCACGTGCCGACGGCGTAGAAGTACGGGTAGAACGCCAGGCAGCCCCAGATGATCTTGGCGCCGAGCCGTTCGGCGAAGATGTCGTAGGTGTACAGGTGGACCCGCTCGAAGACCAGGTAGTCCACCACGAAGAAGCTCAGGAGGGCGGCGTGCAGGTACACGCCGGCATTGGCCTCTGAGCCGTAGCGGTCGGCGTGGTAGGCGGCGGAGGACCAGGCGTTGAGGGCCAGAAGCACCGCACCGAAGACGTAGAGGTACATCTTGGTGTCGATCCGCCCGGCGAACGTGAAGTTGTCCACGCGGCCCAGGTAGAAGTCCTGGATCCAGCCACCGAGACCGGACGAGCGGGGTCGCGCCACGGCTCGTCGAGGTGGCGTGAACACGAACCACGCCGTTGCCAGCGCCCCGAGCGCCGTGGCACCAACAGCACCCCACCAGAAGTGCCGCTGCAACCAGCCCCAAGCCAGCCATCCGGTGGCGCCCGCCGCCAGCCATCCGCCGGCCGCCGCGACCAGCACCAGCAGTCCGTTGAGGCGGTACTTGTAAGGGCGCCCCGTGGCCGGGTCGGTGACGTATCCCGTGACGCGGCGGGCGGGCAGCGCCACGTGCAGAACGAGCAACCCGGCGCAGATGATGAACGGGGCGAAGAAACCGCTCATCACGACCGCCGCTCGACGCTCGCCTAGTAGGTGGCTCGGCCTCCGGAGATGTCGTAGACGGCCCCGGTGGAGAAGCTGCAGGCGTCAGAGGCCAGCCAGGACACCAGGTCGGCCACCTCGTCGACGAGGCCGAGGCGCCGCATGGGGATCTTGGAGATCATGTATTCCAGCACCTCGGGCTCGGTGTCGGCGTTCATGGGCGTCGAGATGACGGCGGGCGCGATGGCGTTGACGAGCACACCGTCGGTGCAGGCCTCCTTGCCGACCGACTTCGTGAGGCCGATCACGGCGGCCTTGCTGGCCGAGTAGGCGACCATGTTCGGGTTGCCCTCCTTGCCGGCGATGCTGGCGATGTTCACGATGCGGCCCCAGCCCCGCTGCCGCATGGCGCCCATCGTGGCCTTGATGGTGTTGAAGGTTCCGGTGAGGTTCACCGCCAGGGTCTGCTCCCAGGCCTCCAGCGGCACCTCCCAGATGGGCAGCTGCGGGCCGATGATGCCGGCGCAGTTCACGACCACGTCCACCTGGCCGATCTCGGCCACCGTGGCTTGCACGGCGGCGAAGTCGGTGACGTCCAGCGTGTGGACGCTGGCCACGTCGTCCACGATCTGTTCGAGTTGGTCGGTCTGCAGATCGGCCGCGGCGACGTGAAGGCCCTCTGTGGCCAGACGTACGGCACAGGCCCGGCCGATGCCGCTGGCGGCGCCGGTCACGAGCGCGATGCGTTGATCAAGATGTCTGGGCATGTTTCTCTCTCCTTGCCTGCTGGAACCCCGGGGCGACCGGTCAGAGGACCCCGAAGCGCTTGAACGCCTCACCTGGCGGCATGCCTTCGCGCACCGCCTGGCGGAAGCGGCTCTCGCTCGTTGTCTTCTCGATGGCGGTGCCGACGACCTCGTCGATGAGCGCCTGCGGCACGATCACCACCCCGTCGTCGTCGCCGACGACGAGATCACCGGGAGCCACGGTGACGCCGTCCATCTCGACGGTCACGTTGTGGGCCACCACCTCTCCCCTGCCGTTGATGTCGCGGGGGTCGGCCCCGCGGCACAGCACAGGGAACCCCAGGCTCCGTATCACGTGGCGATCCCGGACATAGCCGTCGACCAGCGCCCCGACCGCACCGGACGTCATGCAGGCCGTCGAGAGGAGTTCGCCCCAGAGCGCGGCGTCGCGGAACCCACCGGTCGCGCCGACCCACACCTCGCCGGACCCGATGGCGTCGAGGGCCGCCAGCAGCCCCACGTAGGGCACGTCGGGGATCTCGTCGGAGGCCTCGAGCCGCGTGGGGAATGCGTAACCCACCAGCACCTGATCGGCTACCAGCGGGCCGTAACCCGGCGGTAGTGACTGGTGCCGCAAGCCGGCTTCGTCCAGGGCGTCGGAGACCAGCGAAGAGCCGATCCGGGTGCCCACC
>Ga0209021_1001087_pt1 | contig 29353 bp, 30 predicted proteins | sample PinacodermFT_FD_187299 | JGI IMG/M metagenome (GOLD analysis project Ga0209021, IMG submission 187299) | Host-associated microbial community of the marine sponge Aplysina aerophoba from Gulf of Piran - sponge pinacoderm, lysed by freeze-thaw... | ecosystem: Host-associated > Porifera > Sponge >... | reverse complement strand
GGCTGTTGGTCCCAGGGCAGTGTTTCCCGGGTCAACGGTGCGCTGGTATCGGTGGCACACGTCAGCAATTCGGCTGCCGCATCGATCCGGACAACCGCCAGCAGGATGACCTCCGATTCACCAACGGTCGCGGCGCGCACGACCTCACCGACCGAGTTGCCGCCCGTGTCCAGGAGGGCGGTGCCTATGGCAGGCGTTTGCCGCAACATCCCGCTGAAAAGGAACACTCGGCGCTTGACGGCTCCCAGGTTTTGCGTGCGGGCAACGATCTCCTGACCGGGATAGCAGCCCTTGTCGAACGACACGGCACCCAGGCGGTCCAGGTTGAGCATATGCGCCGTAAAGCGGCCAGCCACTCCCGGTACCAGGTTCATAAGTCCCAGCAGGATTTCCTCGGCAGCCGCAGATTCGGCAGACCCATTCATGCAGCCGTCCTGAACGGCCTGCAGTCCACCGCGCGGCGCGAGCACGTAGGAAATCCGCGGGCCGATTCGGACAATGCGAGTTCCGTCCTCGTCAGTCGCAGTGTCGCCAGGTTGATTTCCCGGTTCGGCAAACGGTGGCGCCGTCAAGGATCGGGTACTTCCGACCACCGCCGCGACGTCCCAGTCCTCAGCAGCATTGCGCAGACGGACGTCGTCACGCAGTACGAACAACTTCATGCGCCGGATCAGACCTTCGCTATCGGTCCCCTTTGTCAGCAACAGCCAGCACTGGCCGGTCCACAGAACCCATGCCAGCGCCAGGACCCGGCCCCTGGCGTCATGCCAGCCGGCCAGCGTCGCCCGCGTCGGGAATCCCGTTTCCACGTTGCGGCTGAGTTGCGCGTTCAGAAACGCCTCCGCATCGGTGCCGGTGACTTCGATCGTGCCCATGTCGGTGAGTGGGCAGAGGGCTGGTTCGAAGCGCTCTCGCAAGGCGGTTTTCGTCTGCATCGTCATGATGTGCCGTTTTAGCAGCCAGGGCCTGCTAAAGCTACCCGAGATGGTGCTGTGGGCTCGGTGGCGACGCCAAACAAGGCGTTCGGCGCACTCGATCCGGCGGAATTCGCATTGCTTGCCGCGAATCTCGTTGTTTTTCGGAGAATTGCGCCTTTCCGCAGACCAATGGCTGCGAGATATTCGTGGTAGTCTTTCGAACCATGGCGAGGCCGTTCATGAACAAGGAAATGTATACCATCATCGGCGTGGGGGTCATGCTGGCGGCCATCATGCTGACCTCGCAGGGGGCGATGCGCGCCGACATGCGGTCGGAACATGCCGCGCTCCGCGCCGAGATTGCTTCGCTTCGTACTGATATACAGGAAGTGGACGTGTCGCTTCGCGCTGAAATTAGGGAAGTGGAAGCGTCGCTTCGGCCTGAAATTCAGGAAGTGGAAGCGTCACTCCGAGCCGAGATGCGCGCAGTGCATACGTCGCTGCGTTCTGAGTTTCAGTCAGAACTCACCGCGCTCAGATCGGATATGAGGGAAGACTTTGCCGCCGTACGCGCCGGCATCGTGGACCTGGGGGAGCGGGTGACCCGCGTCGAGGTCACGCTCGACATCTCTATCGCCGACCAGGTAAGCGCGGAACAATAGTTCGTTGCCGATCGATGCTCGCCGAAGATCGGTGCACCAGTGCTCCATCCAACTGATCGATGCAAGGGTTTGACTTCTGGTTATTGTTTGGCCGCCTGCATCCGATGGTGCTGCACTTTCCCATCGCCCTGCTGCTCACGGCGGCGATCGCGGAACTGGCGCGTTTGAGGTGGCGGCGGGACTGGCTGGAACAGTCCGCACTGGCCCTGCTGATGCTGGGGACAGCATCGGCTGTACTGGCTGCGTCTATGGGATTGGCGCTGTCGGTGGCCGACGGCTACGCCGGCGATACACTGCAACGTCATCGTGCGTTCGGAATTACCGTGGCGGTGACTGCCTGTGCCGCGCTCTGGTTGCGTCTTCGACCGACCCGGATCGTGACGCGCCCCCGCGCGGTTTATGGCGTTGCGCTTGCGCTTTGTGTCTTGGCGGTCATTGGCGCCGGTAACTACGGTGGTGCGTTGACCCACGGCAGAGGTTTCGTCAGCAGCGCGATGCCCCGTCTTCTTGTCGGTACAGAAGCCCCGATCGACCGAGCAATGCTTGAACAGGACCATTTTTTCACAACGATCGAACCGATTCTCCAGCGGCATTGCTACCGCTGCCACAGCGACGAAACACAGGAAGGCGGGCTGCGGCTGGATCGGCGCTACACTGCAATGGCGGGTGGTGACAGCGGACGTCAGGCCATCGTGCCGGGAGCGGTCGACGACAGTGAAATCGTACGCCGACTCTTTTTGCCGCGGGACGACGAGCATGCAATGCCGCCCGAAGACCGCGAACGGCCCGATTCGGCTGAACTGGTCGCACTGCTCGACTGGATTGCAGCCGGCGCGCCCTGGCCAGGCGATGCGCCGATGCCGTCTCGACTCCTTGCCGATATGCTTGGCGAGAGCGCTGAACCCCCGAGCGGGGATGCACTGGCGGGGCTTCTGAGGGTCGGTGCCCGCGTGGAGGCGTTGTCAGAGGCAAATCCATTGCTTGCCGTTGATCTATCGATGTCGATAGAGCCAGCCTTGCGGATTGCCGAAGCATTGTACGCCGCGCGCAATTCGGTTGCGTGGCTGGACCTGTCGGGCACGCTGGTCGACGATGGTCTGCTCGATATAATTGCCGATATGCCGAATCTGACGCGACTCGATCTTGCCGACAGCGCCATCGTTGACGATCGCGCCTTGCGCCGCCTTGGCGCGCTTGAGACGTTGGTTACTTTGAACCTCGCCGGTACCGCGGTCACGGCCAGCGGGGTGCGGCGACTGAGAGACAACCCGAACCTGTCACAGCTATTTCTGTGGCGCACGGCCGTTACGGAGGACGACCGGGAAGTCCTGCGTGAGGATCTGCCACAGGTGCGCCTGAATTTCGGTGCCCGGCTCGCCGAGCCTGCGCCCGCTGCGGACGACGATGGCTAGTCGACATCTGCTTCGCCTTTTCACTGGCGCTGCAATGCTTGTCGCAGCGTCGGTTCCATTCATGTCCGACACGGCAGCGCAAGAGCCGGCGTTCAATCGCGATATCCGGCCGATCCTCGCCAACAATTGCTTCGCTTGCCACGGTCCCGACTCCGCCGCGAGGGAAGCCGATCTCAGCCTGCACATCCGCGCCGGGGCGACGAACGAACAACGAAACGGCGGGCCGGCCATCGTGCCGGGCGACGCCGATGCGAGCGAACTGGTTCGGCGCGTGGCCCATGCCGACCCGGCCGAGCGGATGCCGCCGTCGGACACCGGGAAGCGTCTCTCGAGCGATGAAATCGAAGCGCTGCGCCGCTGGATTGACGCCGGCGGCGAATACCAGCCGCACTGGGCATACATCGTCCCGACCCAGCCCGAATTGCCCGCGGCCGGCAACGATGACTGGGTTCGCAACCCCGTCGATGCCTTCGTATTGCAGCGGATTCGGGACGCCGGGCTCGAACCGGGCGACGAGGCGGACAAGCGGACCCTGATCCGCCGCGTCAGCCTCGATCTCATCGGCCTGCCGCCGACGCTCGAGGAAGTTTCCGCATTCGTGGCCGACGACAGCCACGATGCCTACGAGCGCCTGGTCGAGCGGCTGATGACCTCACCGCACTACGGCGAGCGCCAGGCGATACCCTGGCTTGACGCCGTGCGCTATGCCGACACCTGGGGTTATCACGCCGACCAGTATCGCAGCGTCTGGCCGTATCGCGACTACATCGTCAAGGCGCTCAACGCCAACATTCCATTCGACCGGTTCACGATCGAGCAGCTCGCGGGCGATTACATCGACAGGCCGTCGGTGGACCAGATCGCGGCGACAACATTCAATTTCATGAACAAGCAATCGGCCGAGGGCGGAGCCCAGGACAAGGAGTACCTTGCCAAGTACATGGCAGATCGCGTCAGCACTGTGGGTACAGCCTGGCTCGGACAGACCATGGGTTGCGCCGAATGCCATGACCACAAGTTCGACCCTATTTCCGCAAGCGATTTTTACAGCATGCAGGCCTTTTTTGCCGATATCGAGGAGTACGGCAAGTGGGCCCACCCCCGGTCGGGATTTGCGGCCGAGCAGGAGTACCCCGTCGTCTACGTCGGCAGCGATGAACAAATGGCCGAACTCGAGCGCCGCAGGCAGGCGCTCGAGGCCGCAATCGACAATCTCGCCTACAGGAAGGTCCGCGATCTGTCTTCCGTGGGCTTTTACGGAAATCAACCGCTCGACGATGAACGCTTCTTTGAAGGCTTCGAACCATGGCTCGACGATCTCGCCGCCAGGGCTGACGAGCCGCTGTTCCGCCAGGTCAGGGTAGGGGAAGCCCGGAGTACTTCCCATCCGCCGGCCGTCGTCACCGAAGCAGGAGGCGTGTCGTTTACGGGCGACTGGAGCGAAGGGCCGGGTTCCGTCACGGTGACCGCTGGCGGCGAACTCCCACAGCAAATCACCGCGCTGCAGCTCGAATTCGACACTCCGGTTGCGGCGGCGATCGAGGCGATCGCACCCTTCGTCCTGGATATCGTCCATGCAAGGATTCGATACCCAGATGGCAGGAGCGCCGAAACGAAGGTCGAATACCACTTCGTCAACTGGGGCCCGTCGCCGCCGAACCTGCACTACTACGGCATCATTCGCGAAGAGGCGCCAAGTTACTACGGAGAAGTCCGCATCGTATCGTTTCACAAGGACCTGGAAGACAGGAAAATGCTCCTCTACCTCCAGGAGCCTCTCGACTGGCAACCCGGAAGCGAGCTTGAGGTGGAGTTTGTTACGGCGCTTGCCGATCCTGTCCCCGGGGCGGCCGTGGGGACGATGTTGCCGTTCGTGCTGTCGGTCACCGACGCCGTCGAACCCGGTTCGGACCTCGAGAAGATCGTCGAACTCGCCGCCAGGGGTAAAGATGCCTGGACCGAAGAGGACGAGCGGTACGCCCGAAACTACTACCGTGCTCACGGCCCGCGGAACATGTCGGCCTGGCGCCGATTCCAGGCGGCCGAACTCGCCTATCTGAGCTATGCCGAAACGGTGCCGAGCACCTGGGCGGTGACCCGGGTTGAGGAACCGCGCGCAATTCGTGTCTTGCCGGGTGGCGACTGGCAGGACGAATCGGGACCGGTCGTCGAACCGGCCGTTCCCGAGTTCCTTGGCACGCTGGATACGGCGGGGGCGCGAGCCACGCGCCTGGATCTGGCCCGCTGGCTCGTATCCCGCGAAAATCCACTGACCGCGCGCACGCAAGTGAATCGTCTGTGGGCACAGTTCTTCGGGCGCCCGCTGTCTCTCGTTCAGGACGATCTGGGAGTGCAGGGGCACTGGCCCAGTCATCCGGATCTGCTTGACTGGCTTGCCGTGGAATTCCACGACAGCGGCTGGGACCCCAAACACATGGTCAGGATTCTCGTCACCTCGGCGACCTATCGGCAGTCGTCCGTGGTCGATACCGCGGTGCGCGGCAGGGATCCGGAGAATCGGTTTTTCGCGCGCCAGGCAGCGATACGACTGCCGGCCGAAATTATCCGCGATAACGCGCTTGCGATCAGTGGGCTGCTGAATCCCGACATCGGCGGGCCGAGTATTCGCCCTTATCAGCCCGAGAGTTACTACAGAATCCTGAACTTTCCGCGCCGCGTGTACCAGGCCGACCGCGGATCCGACTTGTATCGCCGTGGCCTGTACATGCACTGGCAGCGCACGCGGCTGCATCCGTTCCTCAGGGTGTTTGACGCCCCGACACGCGAGGAGTCGGTTGCAACGCGTCCGTCGTCGACGACTCCGCTGCAGGCGCTGGCTTTGCTCAATGATCCGACAGCCGTGGAATTTGCACGGGCTTTCGGCGCCCTGATCATCGCGACCCCGGGATTGGCAGGCGACGATGAGCGACTGGGCTGGGCATTCGAGCGTGCGACCGCGAGGGAGCCCTCCGCCACCGAACTCGGGATACTGCGCGAAGCACTGCAGGAATCACGCGAGCACTTTGAAGCCAATCCGGGTCAGGCCAGCGCGTTCCTCGCGCTCGGCGAACTGGAAGTGTCTACCCGGGCTGATCCACCTGAACTTGCGGCCTGGTCCAGCGTCGCCCGCATTATTCTGAACCTGCACGAGACCATAACGCGGTCATGAGCGAGGCATGGTTGCAATGAACTTTTCACGACGGTCATTCCTCGCCCAGGCAGCCGGTGCCGGACTGGTCGCTTGCGCACCGGGTGTATTCGCCCGGACGGGCAGCGACGGCATACTGCTGACCCGTCACCATACGCCCAGGGCAAAGCGCATTATCTGGCTTTACATGGCGGGCGGTCCTTCGCAACTGGAGTTGTTCGACCACAAGCCGACGCTGGAAGAGTACGACGGCGAGGCAATGCCCGAATCCCTGACGGAGGGGCAGCAGATCGCCCAACTGCAAAACCAGGAACTCAAGGTCAAGGCGCCCGTCTTCGGGTTCCGAAACTACGGTGAGTCCGGCATCGGGCTCGGCGAACTGTTGCCGTACATCGGTGCAAACGTGGCCGACAGGATGACCCTGATTCGCACGTTGCGCACGGAGCAGATCAATCACGATCCCGCCCATACGTTCATGAACACCGGTGCACGAGTGGCGGGCCGGCCGAGCCTGGGCTCATGGTTGCATTATGGCCTGGGCGCGCAGACCGAAGAGTTGCCGCCTTTCGTTGTCATGGTTTCCGGCACCACCGAAGCACAGCCGATTTCCGCGGGGCAATGGCACAGTGGATTCCTGCCGAGCCGGTACCAGGGTGTCGAGTTCCAGTCGGGTCCGCAACCTGTCTACTATCTTGACAGTCCGGGCGTCAGTGCGACGCACCAGCGTCTGGTCGTCGACAAGATACAGGCGTTGAATACGGCGGCGGAAGAGCGCCTCGCAGACCCGGAGATCGCAACACGCAATATGTCCTACGAACTCGCCCGCAAGATGCAGATGACACTCCCCGGCCTTGCCGACACTGACTCGGAACCGGACTCCATCAAGAAGCTCTACGGCATCGGCCACGGCGCCGACGAATTCGCCCGCAATTGCCTGCTGGCACGCAAGCTTGTCGAGCAGGGCGTATCGATGGTGCAGCTATACCATCGGGGCTGGGACCTGCACGACGGCATCACCCAGTACCTGCCCAGGCTCTGTCACGAAGTCGACCAGGCCACCGCGGCCCTGGTGCTCGACCTCGAACAGCGCGGATTGCTGGACGATACGCTTGTCGTCTGGGGCGGGGAATTCGGCCGTACGCCCATGTCGCAAGGGCGGGATGGGCGCGATCATCACATCAACAACTTTTCGATGTTCCTGGCGGGCGGGGGCGTGCGTGGCGGCCATGTGCATGGCGTGTCGGACGACTTCGGCTACAACGCCGCCGAAGATCCGGTCCATGTGCATGACCTGCACGCCACGATTCTGCACCTGCTCGGCATCGATCACGAGCGGCTGACCTACCGGTACCAGGGCCGGGATTTTCGCCTGACCGACGTGCACGGGCACGTACTCACCGACATTGTCGCCTGAGGTTTTGGGTCCAGGTGTAGGGGAGACAGCGCCAGACCGTACGCGCCCTGCAGCCCAATGACCACGCGACATGCAGGCCAGGCTCATTTCTGGCAGACTACGGTCCGCGCGGCAGCCGCGTAAATGGCAACGCCGGTCGCACGCCAACCCGACGAAGAACACGGATAGTCAAACTATGGACAGGGTCGAACGACCGTTGTCACCGCATTTGCAGGTCCATCGACTGGAGATCACCAGCGCTCTGTCGGTCCTGCATCGGGGTACCGGGCTTGTCCTGTCCGCAGGGTTGCTGTTGCTGGCCTACTGGTTGATGTCCGTAGCCAGCGGCCAGGCGGCGTACGCCGAGGCCTCTGCGTTGCTCGGCAGCATCTGGGCCAAGATCTTCTACACGGGCTGGTGTTTCTGCTTCTTCTACCATCTGGCCAACGGAATCCGGCACCTGCTCTGGGACATGCTGATCGGGCTTGAGCCCTATCAGTATCGAATCAGCGGCTGGGCGGTGGTGCTGTTTACCGTCGTGGTCACGGCGGCGTATTCGCTGCTGGTGATTTTCTGAAGGGGTTGCGCCGATGCGGTTAGTCAGCCCGCTCAATCGGGTTCTGGGTCTGGGTTCGGCGAAGACCGGCGTGGAGCACTGGTGGGCGCAGCGCCTGACCGCCGTCGCGCTGATACCGCTCGGGCTGTGGTTCGCCATGGCGCTGGCCGGTCCTGACGAGTTGAACTACGCAGCCGTGGTTGCCCTCATCCAGGTGCCGTTCAACAGCGTGATGTTGATACTGGCGTTGTTCGCCCTGAGTTATCACTCCCACTTGGGCGTGCAGATGGTGATCGAGGACTACGTGCATACCCCCGCCGTCAAGGTCTTCTCGCTGGTGGCCGCGTTCTTCGCGCATATCGCCGTGGCGGTCGCCGGTATCTTCGCGGTTCTCAAGGTCGCGTTCGGGGCCGCGCCATGACCCGGGAATACGAATTCATCGACCACAGTTGCGACGTGGTCGTGGTCGGTGCGGGCGGCGCCGGACTGCGCGCCACCATGGGGCTGGCCGAGCAGGGGCTTTCCACCGCGTGCATTACCAAGGTTTTCCCGACGCGCAGCCATACCGTGGCCGCCCAGGGCGGGATCAGTGCCGCGCTGGGCAACATGGGGCCGGATGACTGGCGCTGGCACATGTACGACACGGTGAAGGGTTCGGACTGGCTGGGCGACCAGGATGCCATCGAGTACATGTGCAGGGAGGCCATGGCGTCGGTCATCGAACTGGAGCACTACGGCGTGCCATTCTCGCGCACGGACGACGGACGCATCTACCAGCGCGCGTTCGGCGGGATGACGACCCACTATGGCGAAGGTATTGCGCTACGCACCTGCGCGGCCGCCGACCGAACGGGGCATGCCATGCTGCACGCCCTGTATCAGCAATCCCTGAAGCACGATGCGGAGTTCTTCATCGAATTCTTTGCCGTGGACCTGATCATGGAGGACGGCGTCTGCCGCGGCGTCGTTGCCATCGATCTGGCCGAGGGCCGCCTGCACCGGTTCAACTGCCGCATGGTCATCCTCGCCACCGGCGGTTACGGACGCGCCTACTTCTCCTGTACATCGGCGCACATCTGCACCGGCGACGGCAACGGCATGGTTCTGCGGGCCGGGTTGCCCTTGCAGGACATGGAGTTCGTGCAGTTCCATCCCACCGGCGTCTACGGGGCGGGCATGCTGATTTCCGAGGGCGTTCGCGGCGAGGGTGGTTTCCTGCTGAACTCCGAAGGGGAACGGTTCATGGAGCGCTACGCCCCCAACGCCAGGGACCTGGCGTCGAGGGACGTGGTCAGCCGGTCGATCACCATCGAGGTGCGTGAAGGGCGCGGACTCGGCCCGGACAAGGACTACGTGCACCTGCACCTGGACCACCTGGACCCCGACGTCATCGCCGAGCGTCTGCCGGGCATCGCCGAAACGGCCCGCATCTTCGCCAACGTGGACGTGACGAGGGAACCGATACCCGTGCAGCCCACCGTGCACTACAACATGGGCGGCATACCCACCAATTTCCGCGGTGAGGTCCTGACCACCGACGAGGCTGGAGACGAGGTGGTGGTGCCGGGGCTCATGTCGGTGGGAGAGGCGGCTTGCGTCTCCGTGCACGGCGCCAACCGGCTGGGATCCAACTCGCTGATCGACCTGGTCGTCTTTGGCCGCGCCGCCGCGGAGCGATGCGGCGAACTGATCGACCCGGGCGATCGTGCCGCGCCCCTGCGCAAGGATGCCGGCGAGGAAACCGTGCAGAAGATCGACCGGCTGCGGCATGCCGACGGCGGGCACCCGACAGCGCAGATTCGGCGGCGGATGCAGCGCGTGATGCAGGAACACGCCGCAGTCTTCCGTACCGGCGAAACGCTCCAGGAGGGTATCGAAAAGCTGAAGCCCATCTTCGAGTCGTTTGAGGATGTTTCGGTGGCCGACCGCTCGCTGGTCTGGAATACGGATCTGATCGAAACGATGGAACTTGAGAATCTGCTGGCTCAGGCGGTGGCCACCATCGAGTCGGCGGCCTACAGGACCGAGAGCCGGGGGGCGCAGGCCCGAGAGGATTATCCGGACCGGGACGACGAGAACTGGTTGAAGCACACGCTGGTCTGGGTCGACGAAGGCGGTGACGTCCGTTTCGGCGATCGCCCGGTACAGTTGGAGACGCTGACCGACGACGTTGAAACCGTAGGGCTCAAGGCCAGGACCTATTGAACACTTCGAGAACGGGGGGTTAGCCCGCGATGGCACAGTTCAGGCTACCAGTTAATTCCCGGGTCAAGCCCGGCAAGACGCATCCGGCCGAAAGCGGCGCGGGCAACCCGCGCACGTTCAAGGTCTACCGCTACGATCCGGATGGCGGCGGACCACCGAAACTGGATACCTACGAGATCGACATGGATGCCTGCGGGCCCATGGTTCTGGATGCGTTGATCAAGATCAAGGACGAGATCGACCCGACCCTCACCTTCCGCCGTTCCTGCCGGGAGGGCATCTGCGGATCGTGCTCGATGAACATCGGCGGCACAAACACGCTGGCCTGCACCAAGGCGGTGGAGGATTTTCGCGGAACGCTCAAGATCTATCCGTTGCCTCACATGCCGGTGGTCAAGGACCTGGTGACGGATCTCACCAACTTTTACGCCCAGTACGCCTCTATCCAGCCGTGGCTGGAGACTCGAACCGCCCCGCCCCCGGACCGCGAGCGGCTTCAGTCCAGGGAAGACCAGGAAAAGATCGACCTCCCATCGGCGTGCATCCTGTGCGCCTGTTGTTCCACGGCCTGCCCGAGCTATTGGTGGAACCCCGAACGCTACCTGGGTCCGGCGGCGCTTCTGCAGGCCTATCGCTGGATCGTGGACAGCCGTGACGAACACACCGGCGAGCGCCTGGACGCGCTGGAGGATCCGTTCAGGTTGTACCGCTGTCACACTATCCTCAACTGCACCGAGGCCTGTCCCAAAGATCTCAACCCGGGCAAGGCGATCGCGCAGATCAAGAAACTGATTGCCGAACGGCGCCACTAGGCGATGAGCCCTGGTGACCACCGATCCCTCGTGGCCGCCGACCCCTCCCGCAGGCGACCGACGCCGGGGGCCACCGTGTCGTCTTCGATGAACGAGGAAAACGGCGAGCGTACCGAACGCGCACGCCTGCGGTGGCGCTGCCGCCGCGGTACCCGCGAACTCGACACCCTGCTGGTGGGTTTCTTCGATCAGCGATACGAGTCCCTGTCGAAGTTGGATAAACGGCTATTCAGCCAACTTCTGGAACTTCCCGACCCTGATCTTCATGACTATCTTTTGGGGTGGTATGAAGCAGCTGACCCCGGAATGGCCCGACTCCTCGAACGAATCCGAGGTCTTTAGCCCGTGCCCCTCGATGTTGCTGCGATCCTGGTGGTGCTTCCTGCACGGCCTGGCGGTGCTGGCCGTCGCCGTTTCTGCTCTGGATCTCGGGTGGAAGTGCCTGATCGTGGCCGGCGTCCTCGCTCACGCCCGGTGGCGGCAAGTGCCCCGCGTCCCGGAGTTTGAAATGATCCGCCCCGGACGCTGGTCGGTGCCGAGCCTTGACCGGCATGAGTTCGTTCTCACGTCGCAGAGCCACAACGGGGGCTGGTGGCTCAGGCTGGTGATGGAAGATCGGCAGGGGACGCTCGAATGGGTCCTCTACCATGACCAGTTGCCGCCTCACAGTTGGCGTTTTCTGGCAGGTAAAGTGCGTACCGCCGTATGCGGCGCCTCCGAAAACCGGGTTAGAATGCGCTGAATCCCACCGGGCCGGGAAGGAATAATGCACCAAATCGAACTTTCCGCGCCGCGAGCAGTCTATGGAGAATCAACGACACGCATCCGTAACGGATCGTCCCATTAGCGAGCGCGCCGCTGATCTGGCCCTCATAAAAAGGGTCCAGCAAGGCGATCGTTCGGCTTTTGATGTGTTGGTGATCAAGTATCAGGCCAGGATACTCAAGTTGATCATGAGGTACGTAAGGGACCCGGCAGACGCCATGGACATTGCGCAAGAGGCCTTCATCAAGGCCTACCGCGCAGCCCCCTCCTTCCGCGGCGACAGCGCGTTCTATACCTGGCTCTACCGCATCACGATCAACACCGCGAAGAATCATCTCGTTGCGGCGGGGCGCAGGCCCCTTCACTACGACTTGAACACCGACAATGCCGAGCAGTTCGAGAATTTCGCGAAGATGAAGGATATCGACACTCCGGAAGGGTTGACGCTTTCGGAGGAAATTCGCCAGACCGTAAACAAGGCGATAGCGGACTTGCCGGAGGACCTCCGAACCGCCATCATTCTGCGCGAAATCGAGGGAATGAGTTACGAGGAGATCGCCCAGACCATGGAATGCCCGGTGGGCACCGTGCGGTCGCGTATCTTCAGAGCCCGGGAGTCGATCGACAAGCGCGTCGGTCCACTGCTGTAGTAGGATTCAACAACGTTTTCCGGTGACAGAATGAGCGAACAGATCCAGGATCAGATTTCGGCGTTTACGGACGACGAATTGACCGCGGAAGAGTGTGCTTTCCTGGTACGGCGGTTGGAGCGCGATCCGAAGTCCCGAGACAGGGTGTTGCGCTACTCGATCATCGGGGCCGCAATGCGGGGCGAACTCCCGAACCCGGCCCCCGATGCCCTGCTCGGCAGGGTGCGGGCGGAACTGGACGGCGTGGATTCGGTCGAGAGCGCACCGGAAACCCCGCCGGGGCGGACGCGCTTGTTCCGGCCTGCCATCGGTTTCGGAATCGCCGCCGGCGTGGCGGTGGCCGCGCTGGCGCTTCTCAATGTCATGAACAACCCGGCCGGCATTTCCGATCCGGTGCCGCAGGTCGCAGGCACCCAGACCGGTCTCGGGCCGGAGGGCGACCCCAGTTACATCGTGCCAAGCGAAGCGGCCGGTCCGCTGACAGTCGGCAATGCCCTGTCACCGCCGCCGATTCGACTGACGAACTACCTGATCACCCACGGCCAATACGCACCGGGTATCCGGCGCACCTCCATCCACACCCATGTCATCAGCAACGAGGGAACCTCCGTACTGGTGACACCGCTGCCCGTTCAGGAACCGTAAGTGAAACGTCCCTGGTCACTCCGCTCCCTGGCCGGAACCGTCGTGGGGTGCGCCACGCTCCAGGCGGCGGCTCAGGACGCGCAGCAATGGCTTGACCGCATGACCAGAGCGGTCGAGGACTTCAGCTACCAGGGCACGTTCGTGCACCTGCTGGGCGACGAGGTCGAGACGCTGCAGATCTTTCACCTTAACGACGACGGGCGGATCAGCGAGCGCATCGTGTCGATGGATGGCGTCGGCCGGGAGATCATCCGTAACGAGGACGAGATCTACTGCATTCTTCCCGACCAGCAGATCGTGCTGTTTGACAATCGCCGCGAAGTCAGTCCGCTGGTATCGGCGTTGCCCAGCGTTTCCGAAGACCTGGTGCAGTCTTACGAAATTGCCCTGCTGAACGTGGAACGAGTGGTGGACCGGGACGCGCAGGTCGTGGCGATCCATCCCAGGGACGAGTATCGCTACGGGTATCGACTCTGGCTCGACAGCGAGACGGCAATGCCGCTCAAGTCCCAACTCAGGGACGAACAGGGGCGGACCGTCGAACAGATGGCGTTCACCCGGATCGAAATCGGCGAAGATATCCCGCCTTCCGCGCTGGAGCCAACCATCGACTCGCAGGGCTTTGAGGTGATCACCCCGCCGGATAATGCCGTGGCGGAAGAGACGCCGCAGTGGCGGGCGACCCAGTTGCCTGACGGATTCCAGCTTTCGGTGGCCACGCTGATTCGCATGGCCGGTTCCGAGCACCCGGTGGAACACCTGGTCTATTCGGACGGTCTTGCAGCCGTGTCCGTGTTCGTCGAGAGCCCGGACAGCGAACCCGAAGTGGCCGGCGGATTGTCCCGGATCGGGAGCACCAACGCGTTCTCGTTCGAATTCAGCGGCCGCCAGATCACCGCCGTGGGGGAAGTCCCAGCGGTCACGGTCGAGTCCATCGCGACGTCCCTTGCGAGTCCCTGATCAACCTGGTCTTATCGGCGATATCCCCCTGGAACCCATGCGCACGGATGTCCCGCCTTCACCTGCGCCCGAATGCATGACGGCGCGCGCCCGCGTCCGGCGGGTTGAGAGTGGTCGCTGGATTGACCTGGCCATCCTGCCCGCGCCCCGCTGCAGCGGTTGCGAGGGTGCCTGCATGTGGGGTTGGTCGCCGCCGTCCTCGCTTCGACTGCGCGACTCGGGTCGTCATCGGACGGGCGACCTGGTGTCGGTGTCGCTGCGGAATCGGCATGTGTTTCGCGGCGCGCTGCTGATGCACGGGATGCCGTGGGCGGGCTTGTTGGCCGGTACAGTTGCGGGTGCCGTCATGCTGGGGGGCGACCTGGGAACGCTATTCGGCGCGGTTGCCGGCCTTTCCCTGGGCGTGTCGGCCGGCAGGCGCCTGCAAGGCCGCTTGCGTGTCAGTCCGGAACTGGTCAAGGCGGACGATTCATGAAGGCGCTGCATCCCGCAATCCGCCTGTCTACGGGCGTGGGCCGATCCCTGCCTGTATTGCAGACCCCGATGAAATGCCCAATACTCCGCCTGAGCCGTCTCAAGTGAGAGGATAATCTTGGACTTTGCGCTCATTCTCGTCGTTGCCACCGTCGTTTCAGGGCTGATTTGGGCCTTTGACGTCGTTGTGCTCAAGCCGCGCCGCATCACCTGGACGGGACCCGATGGTGCTGCCAGCGAACCGGTGGTCGTCGAATACGCCCGCACGTTCTTCCCGATACTGGTGCTGGTGGTGGTTCTGCGTTCGTTCCTGTTCGAGCCGTTCCGGATTCCGTCCGCCTCGATGATGCCGACGCTGCTGGAGGGCGACTTCATCTTCGTCAACAAGTTCGCCTATGGGCTGCGATTGCCGGTGGTGAATACGAAAATCCTCGACATCGGCGAACCGGAGCGGGGCGACGTGATGGTGTTCAGGCTCCCGTCCGACCCCAGGGTCAACTACATCAAGCGGGTGGTGGGCCTGCCGGGTGACGTGGTCGCCTACGATGCGGGCAGCAAGCAACTGTCGATCAACGGGGAGAACATCGAGCTTGAGCTGGTCGGGCCCTACGAAGGCAGCCGGACGTTGCAGTTGGGTCGCGAACAACTCGGCGAGCGCGAACACGAATTGCTGCACACCCGGGGCATTCTCAGCCGGGGCGGCACCTACCAGGTACCGGAAGGACACTATTTCGTGATGGGGGACCATCGCGACAACAGCCAGGACAGCCGCTTCAACCAGGTTCGTTTCGTCCCGGAATACCGGCTGGTCGGCAGGGCGGAGCGCATCTGGATGAACTGGCGCTGGCCGGGAGACGGGGGGCCGATGTGGGGCCGCATAGGAATGGGCATCAGGTAGCCGCCCCGGGGTCGTTACCGGCGGCCGCAACAACCGGCCGCTAGAACGTCACGCGTCCTTGGATTCAGCCACGCAACAATCCGTTTCCGCGCCCGCGGCGCAGGCACGTTGGCAATGGGCCAGAGAGCGCCTGGGTCATCGATTCGAATCCGTGCAACTGCTCGAACAGGCGCTGACGCACCGCAGCGCATCGAGAACCCATAACGAACGGCTCGAATACCTGGGCGATGCGGTATTGAACTTCGTGGTCGCCGCGCGACTCTACGACCGCTACCGCGATGCGCGTGAAGGCGATCTGAGCCGGCTGCGCGCGGAGCTGGTCAAGGGCGAAACCCTGGGCGAAATCGCGCAGGAACTGGGAGTGGCGCAGCACCTGATCGTCGGTCCCGGGGAACTCAGGTCCCGGGGAATCGAGAGTCCAAACATGCTGGCCAACTCGCTTGAAGCGCTGTTGGGCGCTGTTTACCTCGACGCCGGGCTCGACAAGGCAGAGCAGTGCGTTCATCGGCTGCTGAACATTCGACTGGAGGCGCTACCGGAAGCCTCAACCCTCAAGGACCCAAAATCAAGGCTCCAGGAATGGCTCCAGAGCCGGGGACTTGATCTGCCCCGTTATTCGGTCGAGTCCGAAACGAAATCTCCGCAGGACCCGCGGTTCGTCGTGACATGCCGGGTCGAACAGCGTGACCTTGAAGTAAGCGGGCAGGGATCGAGTCGCCGCGGCGCCGAGCAGCAGGCGGCCAAGCGCATGCTGGAAGCCCTGACCGGTGAATGACGCCCGGGAAAAGGGTCGCGTCGTGCAGGAAGACGACGACTTTCGGACCGGCTACGCGGCCATCGTGGGACGACCGAACGTCGGCAAATCCACGCTCCTGAACGCCCTGATCGGTGAGCGTGTGAGCATCGTCAGCGCCAAGCCGCATACCACGCGTCATCGCATCCTGGGCGTTCTGAACCGGCCGTCGCGGCAGGTCATCTTTGTGGACACGCCGGGGCTGCAGCGCGCTTCGCACGGGCGAAGGGGCCAGGCGTTGCGGCGCCTGATGGCGAGGACGATTCACCAGGCCATTGCAGACGCCGATATCGTGCTGATGATGGTGGATGCCCAGCGGGTAACGGTCGAGGATCGTCGGCTCGGAGAGCGGTTGGCCGAGCGGGCGGACGATACGGTGCTTGTATTGAACAAGATCGACAGGATTCATCCCCGAAGTGCCTTGCTGCCCCTGCTCGATAAATTGGCCAGAGACTTTGCGTGTTCTTCATACGTACCTGTTTCATCGACCAGGGGTACAAACCTTGACAGATTGGTCGAGGTCATTTCCGAGCGGCTGCCCCCGGGGCCAGCTCTGTTTCCCCCGGACGCAATCACTGATCGCGGGGAACGTTTCAGGATTGCCGAGTTCATCCGGGAAAAGCTCCTGTCGGCGCTGCACCAGGAAGTTCCATACGGTCTGACGGTGGAGGTTGAGTACTTTGGCCGGGATGAGGAGCAGTGGCTGGTTCACGCGATCATCTGGGTGGAGCGCGCCAGTCACAAGCACATCGTCATCGGCAAGGGAGGACGTGTGCTGAAGGCCGCCGGGCAGGCGGCGCGGGGGGACCTGGTCAAGCTGCTTGACGGGCGCGTTCATCTTGAGCTCTGGGTCAAGGTCCGGGAGCATTGGGCCGACAGCGAGCGCGAGCTGCGGAGTCTCGGGTTCGATACGTAATGGCCGAACGGGAGCGAGTGCAGCTTGAGCGCGGTTTCGTGCTGCACCATCGCGCTTATCTCAATACCAGCCAGCTCCTTGAGTGCCTGACCGAGCACCACGGCGTCATCGGTCTGGTTGCGCAGGGTTCGCGGCGGCGTTCGTCCGGCAAGCGGGCGGTGCTGCAGCCGTTCTTCCCGTTGCGCCTGTCCTGGACACGGCGAACCGACCTTGGGCGGTTGATCGGCGTGGAGGCGGCCGGGCCCGCATTCGAACTCACGGGCAACAACCTGTTTGCGGGCTTCTACGTCAACGAACTGTTGCTACGGCTCATGGGCCGGGGAGACCCCAATGAAGAGGTCTATTCCTGCTATAGTCGCTGCATGGCGGCACTTGCGACCGCATCCGCCACCGCTCGTTCGGTGAGACTCTTCGAATTGCGGCTGCTGCGGGCTCTGGGATACGGCATCGAGTTGGAACACGACGTGGAGACCGGGCAACCTATCCGCTGCGATGGCCAATACCGGTTCCAGCCCGAGCACGGCTTCAGCCTGTGCAGCGGCTCTGCGGACAGCCCGGAATCGTACGGAGGCAGGGAGTTGATCTCGTTGCGTGAAGAACGCCTGGATGATACGCGGAGTCTGCGGGCGGCCAAGCGGCTGCTGACACAGTCATTGAACGTCTACCTGGGTGAACGGCCATTGCGCAGCCGGTCGATCCTGGAAGACGTCTTCGCACGGGAGTTGAACTGATGGCTCGACCCATAGCCCTGGGCGTGAATGTCGATCATGTGGCCACGCTGCGACAGGCACGGGGGACCGCTTATCCGGATCCGGTGGCTGCTGCACTGGCTGCGGAGCGCGCCGGAGCGGACAGCATTACGATTCACCTGCGGGAAGATCGGCGCCACATCCAGGATCGGGACCTGGAGATCATGCAGCGTACCGCGCAGACCCGGGTCAACCTGGAGATGGCCATCACCGATGCCATGCTGGAAATTGCCCTGAAAGTGCTTCCCGAGGACTGTTGCCTGGTGCCGGAAAAGCGCGAAGAACTCACCACGGAGGGCGGACTGGACGTCGCAGGCCAGGTGGACGCCGTCGCCCGGGCGTGCCGGCAGCTTGACGTCGCGGGAATTCGGACGTCGCTCTTCATCGATCCCGACCCGGCGCAACTGGAAGCGAGCGCCGCCTGTGGGGCGCCGGTGGTGGAACTGCATACGGGTACCTACGCCGATGCGTGCGACCGCATCGAGCAGGCCCGTGAGCTGGACAGGATACGTGCGGCGGCGGAGTACGGCGACCGGCTGGGTCTGACGATCCACGCCGGCCATGGCCTGCATTACCACAACGTCCAGCCCGTTGCCGCCATCGACGAAGTGGTTGAACTGAATATCGGCCACGCGATCGTCGCCCGGGCCGTATTCGACGGGATCGACAAGGCCGTGGCGGACATGAAGGCCCTCATGCTGGCTGCGCGCGCACCGTGATATTCGGCATCGGCATGGATGTCGTGCAGCAGTCCAGGGTGGAAAAGGTCTGGAACCGCTTTGGCGCGCGTTTTCCAAACCGGGTACTGCTGGATGCGGAGCAGGAATACCTCGCACGAACGGCCAACCCCGTGCGCTTTCTCTCCATGCGCTTCGCGGCCAAGGAAGCCATCGTCAAGGCCATGGGCACCGGTTTCGCCCACGGCATGTGGGTGAGGGACGTGGGCACCGTTCCCAACGACTGGGGGCAGCCCCAGATCATCTACTCGCCACGCGGCGAGGCGATGCGCGAGAAACTGGGGATCGGCGACGGCCACCTGACGTTGACGGACGAGGCGGGACTGGTCGTCGCGGTCGCGGTGTTGATGAGGTCGGAGCCCGTGTCCTGATGATGCCCCCGTCGAAACCCTCGTGAAATAGTTGCCGTCATCCCGATGTGATCGGCGCCAGTCCATTGATGAACCCGGAACCCTTGCATTGAATACCCTTGTCTTCGATATTGAAACGATTCCCGACACGGATCTGGGCCGCCGCCTCTACGGCGTCGAGGACCTGGACGACGCCGACGTGGGCAAGATCATGTTCTTCAAGCAGCGCCAGGCCCGCGGCACGGAGTTCCTGCCGGTCTACCAGCACCGGATCGTTGCCATCTCGGCCGTACTGAGCACTCGTGACGATCTCCACATTTTCACCCTCGGCGACGAGAGTGCCTCGGAAAAGGAGATCGTGCAGCGGTTCTTCGACGGCGTGGCGCGTTATTCGCCGGATCTGGTGTCGTGGAACGGCCAGGGGTTCGATCTGCCGGTCCTGCACTACCGGGCGCTGCTCCACGGCATCAATGCCGAGCGCTACTGGGAGACCGGGGACAGCGACCGGGAATTTCGCTACAACAACTACCTGAGCCGATTCCACTGGCGCCACCTGGATCTCATGGATGTGCTGTCGGGATTCAACCCCGGCGCCCGCGCCTCGCTGGACAATACGGCCACGCTGCTGGGCCTGCCCGGCAAGCTCGGAATGAGCGGCGACAAGGTTTGGGACAAGTACCTGGCCGGCGAGTTAACGGCCATACGCGACTATTGCGAAACCGACGTACTGAATACCTATCTTGTCTACCTGCGCTTCCAGTTGACGCGGGGCGTGCTTGACGAGCCTCGTTACCGGAGGGAGCTTGACCGGCTAAAACACAAGTTGAGCCGATCGGACAAACCGCACCTGAAACAGTTTCTCGAGGCGTGGCAGCCGGACGATGATGACAGTTGAGGTCGAGTCCAGGTCCGGGGCCGGGACCGGGACCGAGGTCGGGGCTGAGGTCGCGGAGGTGATCGACCTCAGCCACGACGCGTGCGGCATCGCGCAACTCGGCGAGCGGCGCATTTTCGTACCCGGGGCTCTGCCGGGCGAGCGGATCCGCGTACGGCCCCGCAAGCACCGGCGCCAGTACCGGTTGGGCGACCTGGTGGAGATCCTCGAACCGTCCGCTTCGCGTGTGGAGCCTCCCTGCGAATATTTCAACCGCTGCGGCGGTTGTGCCGTGCAGCATCTGGACTACCCCGCACAAGTGTCGTTCAAGGAGTCGATGGTGCGTGAAGCGCTGGGGCGCATCGGGGGCGTGGAACCGGAAACCTGGCTGGAACCCATCACCGGACCCCAATGGAACTACAGGCGCCGAGCCCGCCTGGGCGTCCGCTACGTCAAGGGCAAGCAGCGTGTGCTGGTGGGATTCAAGGAGCGCGCCACCCGATACGTCACCGACATGGGAAGCTGCATGGTGCTGGTGAAGCCATTCGATCAACTTCCCGGGCCGCTGGGCGAGATGATCGGGCAGACGAGTCTGTGGCGCCGATTGCCCCAGGTCGAGGTGTCGGCCGGGGAGACCGCCCGGGCGGTGGTGTTCCGTGTGCTGGACGAGCCCGACGAAGCGGACCTGGCGTCATTTGCCGAGTTTGGTCAGCGATGGGACCTGGACGTCTACCTGCAGCGGGGCGGTCCGGGTACGGTCCGGCCGCTCGACCCTGACAACACGCGCCAACTCTCCTATCGGCTGAAAGAATTCGACGTTGAACTGCAGTTCAACCCAACCGATTTTCTGCAGATCAATGCCAGGGTCAACGAACGCCTTGTTGCACAGGTGTTGCGATTGCTTGAACCACGACCGGCTGACCGCGTGCTGGACTTGTACTGCGGTCTGGGCAACTTCAGCCTCCCGCTGGCGCGCAGCGCCGGATCCGTGCTGGGCGTGGAAGGGGATGGCGGGCTGGTAGCCAGGGCTGCCGCCAACGCCCGTCTGAATGGCCTGGACAACGCCTCCTTTGCCGCTTGCGACCTGAACGAACCGGGGTGGGGCTTCCTGCGGGAGGCCTGGGACGCGGTGGTACTCGATCCGCCCCGGTCGGGCGCCGACACGGTGGTGAAGCAGATGGCCGAAATGGCCCCGAGGCGCATCGCCTACGTCTCCTGCCATCCTGCAACCATGGCCCGCGACGCCAGGACGCTGTGCGAAACGCAGGGCTACCGGCTGCAGGCTGCCGGCGTCGCAGACATGTTTCCGCACACGCACCATGTGGAGGCAGTGGCGCTGTTCGAAAGGCGCTGATCCGGATGTCCCCGCAGTCCTCCACAAGGGAATCGGGCCGTCGGGGCCCTGTTATCATTCCGGCGTGTCGTGAAAGGCTCGGTGCCATGGGCGAGCGGCGGATTCGCGTATCTCTGGATGATCAGCAACTGGTCCTGATGGACGGTGGCGCCGTGTTGAAGTCCTACCGGGTCTCGACATCCAGATACGGTGCCGGAGAGCAGTCCGGCAGCTATTGCACACCTCGGGGTCGGCACGTGGTGCGCGCCATGATCGGCTCAGGCGCACCGGCGGGAACCGTCTTTCGCGGCCGGCGCAAGACCGGGGAGATCTACTCCGACAAGTTGGCATCGCAGCATCCCGACCGGGATTGGGTGCTCAGCCGCATTCTGTGGCTGTCGGGCACCGAGGTTGGCAAGAATCGTCTTGGCGATGTGGACTCCATGCGCCGCTACATCTATATCCATGGCACGCCCGCGCGGCACAAGCTCGGCACGCCCGCTTCCATCGGTTGCATCCGCATGAGCGACGAGGATGTCGTCGAGCTCTACGACATGGTTTCGCCCGGAACGGTCGTGGATATCGAGGGTTAGCCGGATTTCTTCATCGCATGAATAGCGGCAGTGGCAATGTGCCTCTGGGGCCCCTGATGATCGATCTCAGGGGGCCTGAAATCGACGCCGACGAGCGTTCGTGGTTGCAGTCACCCGCGGTTGGCGGCGTGATCCTGTTCACGCGCAACTTCCGGGATCTCAAGCAACTCTCCGAGCTGGTTGCCGGGATCCGCGCCGCCCGCAATCCACCGCTGTTGGTGGCCGTGGACCACGAAGGCGGTCGCGTGCAGCGTTTCCGCCGGCCGTTTACGGAATTGCCGCCGATGCGGGCGCTTGGGCATCTCCATGACCGGAATCCACCAGAGGCGTCGGCGGCCGCGCGTGCATTCGGCTGGCTCATGGCCTCGGAACTGCGCGCGCTTGATATCGATCTGAGCTTCGCGCCGGTAGTGGATCTGGACCTGGGGATGGCCGAGGTGATCGGCGATCGGGCGTTGCATCCCAGCCCGGCGGTCGTGGGCGCCCTGAGCGCCGAGTTCTCCGCCGGCGCCAATGCGGCGGGGATGGCCATGACGGCCAAGCACTTTCCGACCCACGGGGGAGCGCGCGCCGACTCGCACACGGCGCTCGCGGCCGATGACCGGGAGCTGGACCAACTGACCGACGATCTGGATCCGTATCGCCACCTCATTGCCAATGGGCTAGAGAGCGTCATGGTCGGACATGTCATCTTCCCCTCGGTGGATCCACTGCCCGCCAGCCTGTCTGCGTTCTGGATGCGGGAGCAGCTACGCGACCGGCTCGGATTCGACGGTGCCGTGCTTTCGGACGACATGAGCATGGCGGGAGCGGACATCGGGAGCGACTGCCGACAACGAATTCTTCGCTCGCTCGAGGCGGGATGCGACATGGTGCTGCTGTGCAACGCTCCGAGGGAGATCCCCGGAGCCATCGAAGCGCTGGCGGACTACTGCAACCCTGCATCAGAGCCGCGCCTGGCGCGCCTGCGCGGGGGCGCGCAGCAAACCTGGAACGAGTTGCGCGCCTCGGATCAGTGGCGTGTTGCTCGCAAACAACTAAATATGCTTGTAACGGGGTAGCGCTGGACTCAACCCGCCGAGACGGTTAATCTGCTTTCGGCTGCCATCGAATTGAAGCTGTAATGGCTTGAAATCGGGCGACTTGATAACAAGCCCGCAGTTTTTTCATATCCGTAAAGAGGGGAATTCTGGATGTTCAATAGATCCCGTGTCTTATCCGCAGCATGCCTGTCGGTTCCAGCTGCTCTGCAGTTGTTTTCCGGAGCGGCCTTCGGCCAGGAGTTGGAGGAGGTCATCGTCACCGCGGAACGCCGCGAGTTGAATCTTCAGCAGACCCCCATCTCCGTCACGGCCTTCAATCAACTGGAGCTTGATCGGCTCGGCCTCCAGAACGCCGAAGACATCGCCAATTTCATTCCGAACGTCAGTGTAGGTACTGCGTTCGGCTCCGGCGATTCTGTCGCCACGTTCTCCATCCGCGGCGCCGGACAATTTCGTAACACCACGTTCTTCGACCGCGGCGTCGGGCTCTATATCGACGAGATGTACTACCCGCGCAACGCGGGCGCCATACTGCGCGTCATGGACGTGGAACGGGTGGAGGTTCTGCGCGGGCCCCAGGGCACGCTGTTCGGCCGCAACAATACCGGCGGTGCGATTCGCTACATCTCGCAGAAACCGGAGCAGGAGTTCAACGCCGACGTGGAACTGACCGGCGGAGAATACAGTCGCTTTGATATCAAGGGCCATGTCAACGTGCCACTGAGCGACGCGGCGGCTTTCCGGTTCACCGGTGCGAGTTTGTCGCGGGACGGCTATATCTTCGGGGAAAACGGCCAGACAAAGGGAAATTTGGATACGACCGTCGCGCGCGGTCAATTCCGGTTCGCGCCTTCGGATGATTTCGACCTGACCGTTGCGTATTCGGTGGACGACAGTTCGGACAATGGTCGCACGGGCATTTACGTGGGGGTGGACGAGTTCGATCCCAGCATCCTCGCGGACGGCATGGGCAGTCCCGAAATCCGCGAACCCTTGATGGTGCACCCGGACGGCAGAATGATTCAGAGGGCACTGTTGATCTACGAAGAGCCGACGTTCGGGTGTTACTGGGCCGGGGGCATGGGCACGCTGACCGGGCCCTGTGTGACCCCGGGTTTCAATCCCAACGACCCGTCGACTTACTACAGTGACGAATATGCCACCGCGCCCGGCTTCTACAACTACGTGGGCGGGGATTTGGATTCGCGGGGCTCGTCAAATGAATTCACGACGTTCGAGTTGAACTGGGGATTGTCCGACAGCATAACGTTCACGGCGGTGGGCGGCACCATCGACGGCGCCCAGGACGACACCTACGACAGTGACATGACCCCATTGCCGATTCTCTCCAACATCACCGATGAGACCTGGAACTCCGAAAGTATCGAGCTTCGTTTTTCCGGCGAACACGAGCGGATAAGCTGGACAGGGGGCTATTACTGGTTCGAAGAGGAGGCGTCAAGCTACAACTTTGCAATGAGCTATGACTGCAGCCCCATGGGCATGAACATCGATCTTGACTCGTGCGCGACGGACGACAGTGAAGTGACGGAATTCATCGACAGTGCCGCGACCGGTTTGTTCGGTCAAGTCGTATTCCATGTCACCGAGAGGATGAATGTGACCCTGGGATATCGTTCCACGGAAGACGAAAAGGGCGCCGGAGCGGTGATTCTGAACAGTGCGAGAGTGGCGGCGCAGTTCGGCACGAATCCGCTGGTCATATCCGCGGATCCGGCGACGAACGATGCCACGGTATTCCGCGACAACTCATGGACGTCGGACGATTACCGATTCGTGATCGACTATCAGTGGAACGACGACATATTCACCTATCTCTCATGGAGCACCGCCTACAAGGCGGGCGGGTTTGCCGACTTCATCAATGACGATACCCGTTCGGCCGCAGTGCTGGAGGGCCGCGATGGTGTTCCGGGCACCGGCGATGAAATACAGGCCCGATTCGGCCTGATCCCCTATAACCCCGAGTACGTGACAGGTTACGAGCTGGGGCTGCGTTCGGAATGGCTCGACCGGCGCCTGCGGTTCAACGCGGCCATCTTCGACAGCCGGTTCACTGACCGGCACATTCGCTCCCAGGACAGGTTTTTCCAGAATCCGCCCTTCACGACCAACGCCAGTCAGCTCGACATAAACGGCATCGAGTTCGATCTGATGTACGCGGTCACGGACAATCTGAGGCTCACTTCGTCGGTCGGCACGCTGGATTCCATGTATTCCGGCATCGATCCATCGGCGACCGGCGGCGTATTCAACGAGACGCCCCGCGAACGCATGCCGGGCATCAGTGCCACGCTGGGACTGCGCCATACATCGAACCTGGACAACGGCGGGGAGTTGGTGTTGTCCGGAAATGCCGCATTTACGGACGAGTTCTATAACGGCAGCTCTTCCAACCACCAGGCGCTCATCGCCGCCTACACGTTGCTCACGCTACGGGGCGAGTACTGGGCACCGGACGGTAGCTGGCACGTGACCGTATCGTGCACGAACTGCATGGACGACGAGGTCGTGAGAGGCGCCACGGACATGGCGGGCCATCGCATACTGCCGGACGGTTCCATCGGCGGCGGCGGCGCCGGCGTCGGCTATCACCGCTGGGAAGTTGGGCCACCGCGCATGATCGGGGTGAGTTTCGGGTATCACCTCAACTGAGCAAGAGCCCTGTCAGGGCCCTGTTGACGCCGTCAGGGATGGTGGCGTCGAGCCCCAGGCCCTGTTAACGCTGCTGGAATGGTGGCGTCAGGTGCCAGGTGTCAGTTGACGCCGCCCGGGATGGCAGCGTCAGGTTCTGGTCCCGCTGCGGCGCCCTAGTCGGCCCCCGGCGTTCGCCAGTTCAGCAGTGTGCCGTCGTCCTTGACGATCTCGCTCCACGCGCCTGCCGGGCGGCCGTCGCGCATGGGGCGGGCCGTGACCGTGATTCTCGCGCCCGGCGGCAGATCGCTCTTGCGCACTCCACCGTGCATCAGGTCTTGCGGACCTTCCGCCTCGAATCCCCAGGTCGTGGTCGTGCCGTCCTCGTTGTCGATGTCGACGATCAGCCAGGAGTGTGGATTGATGTATTGAAACTCCTTCACCGTTCCGGTCAGGGTGACAGTCATTTCGCGTTCGAACATTTCACCGGAGTGATGCGCGCTGACCGGGATGGCCAGCAGCGTTCCGGCCGCTGCCAGGAGTGTGCCCGCTGTTAGCGGCATGCTTCCGGCAAGTCGTCGTTTCATGAGTTTCATTGTCCAGCTCCCTGAGTCGGTTGATCGTCCAAATCGGTAAAGTCGAAATCCAGGAATGTCGTGCCACCATCACCGGTGGGCACGACGAGATTGTTCTGGCTGTGGCAGTTCCACCAGTATTCGAGCCGCAGGGGTGAGCCTTCCTCCTGCTCAATCAGCTTGTAGATCTGGCGTGTATACCAGGGCTCTTCGAGTGCTTCGGGATCGTAAACCCAGACGTCGGCCTGGATCGTCTCATGATCGATCATCCGCCACACGTCGACACCGTCGAGTTGCGTGCTGAAGTAGGGCATTACGCGCCCGATCCAGCCGCCGTTTGTGTACATGGTGTGCGCCACCAGTGTATCGCCGTCCCAGAAACCGATGGAGTCCCCGTGCGGGGTCTCGTACGCCCAGTCCGCCGGCGTGTGCCCGCGGCCGTCGGTGTAAATCCGGCGCACCTCGTTTCTCGCCTGTCCAAGGTGCCAGGTCTGCTTTGGCGTGACGGCGAACTCGTGGGGACGGCCGTTCTTCAGCAAGCCGGGATAGCCTCGCGGCATGCCGCAACCGGAGTGGGGATCCCAGATGAGCCCTTGCTCGGCGTTGTCGATCTGTTCCTGCATCATCTGCAGGTATTCGCCCTTGAGTTTCGCCGTAATCCGGTTTCCTACCCGGTCGGTATCGTACGACATTGGCCTCCCCTGACGCTCCCAGATTCCGCTCCAGTCCGGAACCTCTTGTGGCGGAGCCATGGCGCGATCACCGGCGTCGGCCTTGAATGCCAGATAGAGTTCCCAGGCCGAGGAGTAACGTTTCCCAAGTTCGATGTTCGCCTGTTTCTCGGCCGCCCAGTCGCTCGATTCCACATGCGCCTGGGCGCGCAAATCGGACCACGTCAGCGCCGCCGAGCAGAAGGCCAGTGACATGAAGACAACACCGTTCATTCGCTTTTTCATGGTTTTTCGCTGTCGTCACGGGTGTTGGCGTATCTTGCGGCAAATTGTGGTGTTTCGGCAAGTGCATGACCCGGCTACAGTGCGGTTCTGTCTATAATCGCGTTGGTTTCCGAAGGGCCAGTGCAGGAGTCGGTGAAGTCCGTGGCAATATGACTTGGAAGGGATATCCGGACATAACTCCGGGCATAAGGACATGAACGCCGCACGCGACAGCACACTGGCCGAAGCGATCCGGGTTCGCGAAACGGCGCGGCAACTGGTGGCGCCGGCCCAGGTCAGCCTGGCCCTGGATCGAATGGCGGCAGCCGCATCGGAGGTGCTGGCGCACGAGAATCCACTGATACTGACGGTCATGAACGGCGGCGCGTTCACCGCCGTAGAACTTTGCCAACGGTTGAGCTTTCCCCACGAACTCGATTTCGTGCATGTCACCCGCTATGACGGGGATCTGGTGGGCGGTGAGTTGAGCTGGCGCGCCTGGCCCGAGCGGGACCTTTCGGGACGCACGGTTCTCGTGGTTGACGATATCATCGACCACGGCGAGACGCTGGGTGCGATCTGCGAGCGGCTGCGACGTGCCGGGGCCGGGAACGTGTATGTGGCGGTGCTCGTCATCAAGCGTCTTGACCAGCCTCCGGTTCACGTGGATGTGGATTTCGCGGGACTGGAGGTCGAGGATGTGTACGTGTTCGGGTGCGGAATGGACTACAAGGGCTACTGGCGCGGCCTGACCGGGATATACGCGGTCGATACAGAGGCGCCCCGGGAAGAAGGCGGGTAGGGCGTGGCGTCCGGCACGCTGGGTCTCATCCTCGGCAGCGTCCATGACGGACTGCCGCTGGACGTCAAGGCCAGAAGCCCGGGCAAGACGCCTTACGGGGTGCCGTCCAGTCCTGTCCTGTGGGTTGAATTCGCGGATCGCCGGATCGCCTGCCTTGCCCGGCACGGCGAGCGGCACCTGATTCCGCCGCATCTGGTCAACTACCGGGCCAATCTCTGGTTCCTGCAGCAGCACGGCGTGCAGCGGTGTATCGCCCTGAACACCGTCGGCACCATAGCCGCGGATTTCCCGCCCGGCGAACTGGCGGTTCCGGATCAGGTCATCGATTACACCTGGGGGCGCGAGCACAGCTATTCAGACGGCAGCCAGGATGAAATCGCCCATGTTGACTTCACCGAGCCATTCGATGCCGAGTTGCGCGGACAGATCGCCGCTGCTGCCCTGGGGACGGGCTGCAGTATCCGTTCGGGCGTTTGCGGGGTGACACAGGGCCCGCGGCTGGAAAGTGCGGCGGAGGTGGATCGTCTTGAGCGTGACGGTTGCACCATGGTCGGCATGACGGCCATGCCGGAAGCGTCGCTCGCCCGCGAACTGGACATGCGCTATGCAGTCTGCGCGCTGGGCGTCAACCACGCGGCGGGGCGGGGGCCGGGGGACTCGTCGATCCACGCCCAGCTCGAGCGGTATACCGCCGAAGGGCTGAAGCGGCTTGCGGCGGTACTTGAGCGGCTGGTTCCGGCGATCGGCTAGGAGTTTTCGCTCCGCCCGCCGGAGCGAAAACTGCTAGGCCGAGATTTGCCGTATGCGCACGAGTGTCGCCGGCACCCGTCCGTAACCTCTTCTACTAGGCCGCGGGACCACGCGGCGGACTCAGCGGGTCGTCGGCGTCGTCCGGCTCCACCGGTTGCGGCCTGACGATAACCAGCAGCCCGATGGCAGGGTGGTCGAGGTAGTTCACCTCAGCGCTGCGAACCCGGCGCTGGGTGCGCAGCGCATACCGCAGCGGCAGATTCAATTCACTGAGGACGCCGTCCGTGATTGGAGCCGCCTGCAGGGGCGGCGGCACGGGAGGTGCGCGGTACACAAGGTCGACGGTCACGTGCAGAAATCTGCTGAGATGCAGTTGCACCGTGCCCACCGGATTTGTCGTGCCAAGCAGCGAAATGTCGACGGGAATCGCCAGATCGGGAGGGTAGGCTGGCTGAATCCAGCCGCCGTGGGCCAGCGGCGTGTAATCGGCGTCTCTCTGCAGTCGCAGCAAGGCGGCGCGCAATTCAAGTTCGTCCGAGCGCAGGACCCGAAACCTCGGGCGCGGTGTTGAACTTGCAGGCTCGGGCCTGTCTGCATCGATTGCGCCGGGGCTGATCGCGTCGTCGCCCAGCGGGTTGGAATCGCCCGCATCCAGTCCAGGCAGCGGTGGGCTTTCGGGAATCGGATCGAAAACGAGCGGCACCCTCGACTGATCTTCCAGAGTCTGAAGCGACGCGATGAGCCGCTGGAC
>Ga0209021_1001073_pt1 | contig 29570 bp, 16 predicted proteins | sample PinacodermFT_FD_187299 | JGI IMG/M metagenome (GOLD analysis project Ga0209021, IMG submission 187299) | Host-associated microbial community of the marine sponge Aplysina aerophoba from Gulf of Piran - sponge pinacoderm, lysed by freeze-thaw... | ecosystem: Host-associated > Porifera > Sponge >... | reverse complement strand
TGCTACGTGCCGGCGGGGTGGAGGGCGCCCGGTTCTGCCGGTTGCATGCTGCGGCGGCGCTTGGCGCGCCAGGCGGCGATGGACTCGGAGAGGCTGTCGAGGCTGTCGTAGGTGACGGGCACCACGATCAGCGTGAGTACCGTCGCGACCGTGAGGCCGAAGATCACCGCGACGCCCATCGAGGCCCAGAACTGCGAACTCTCCCCGCCCGTCGAGACGGAGAGGTTGAAGAAGTCGATGTTCAGGCCGAGCGTCAGGGGAACGAGCCCGAGAACTGTGGTCACCGCGGTCAGCAGCACCGGGCGCAGCCGGATGGACCCCGCCTCCACCACCGCATCGTGCCGGCTCAGGCCGCGCTCCCTAAGTTGCCGGACGAAATCGCAGAGCACGATCGCGTTGTTGACGACGATCCCGGCCAGTGAGATCACCCCGATGCCGGTCATGATGATCCCGAACGCGGTTCCGGTCAGCATCAGCCCCCAGAGCACGCCGATCACCGACAGCGCCACCGAGGTGATGATGGTGAGCGGCAGGATCAGCGAGTCGAACTGGGTGACGAGCACCATCAGGATGAGCAGCAGCGCGATGACGAAGGCCCGTGACAGGAACGCGGTCGCCTGCATTTCCTCCTCGTTGGCGCCGGAGAACTCCCACCGGTAGCCGGGGGGCCACACCATCGCGTCGAGTTCGCCCGCGACTTCGTCGCGAACGCTCGCCTCGGTGCGTCCGGATTCGCGGACCACGTCGCCCTCGATGGTTGCCACCCGGTTGAGGTCCACCCGGCGCACCGCGGCGGGACCGACGCCGTGCTTCAGTTCGGCGACCGTTCGAATGGGCACCGGGATTCCGTCCTCGTCGGGAACGGTGAGTTCGCCGATGTCGTCCAGGGATCCCCGCGCATCCGGGGTCAGCCGTACGCGAATGTCGTGTTCGTCCTCTCCGATCCGGTACTTCGAGGCCTCGGCGCCAAGGATGCCGGTCTGCACGGTGGCGGCGATGATCTGGGTGTTCACGCCCGAGCGCATCGCCTCCTCGCGGTCGACCTCCACCCGGAGTTCGGGCTTTCCGCCCTCGAGGTCGTCATCGAGGTTGACGAGCCCGTTGATACCGCGGATCCGCGTCTTCACTTCTTCCGCGAGCCGCTCGATCTCCTCGAGCTCCTCCCCGAGAATCCGCACCGAAACCGGGGCGCCGGTCGGCGGGCCGTCCTGGGGAGCGTCCACCTTGATGTTGGCCCCGACGATGTCGGCAAGCCCCGCCCGCACCACCTCCATGGTCGTGAAGGTGTTCCGGACCTCCCGCTCGGACCGCTCGTGCAGATAGAGCGACACCTGGCTCCGGTTCGGACTGCCGCCGCTCCCGCCCGGACCCATGCTGACTCCGGTGGAGCCCACGTTGGCCACCTGGTGCTTCATGTCCGTCGTTCCGGTGGTCAAGTCCTCGATGCGCCGGACCACTTCGTCCGAGGCATTCAGGCTGGAGCCGCCGGCGGTCTCGACATCAATGGTGATCTGCCGCGGCTCGACCTCCGGAAAGAGCTCCACTCCCTTGCCGACCACTCCGTAGACCCCGACCGTTCCGACCAGGACCGCGCACATCATCCAGATCCAGCCCGAACGATGATCGGTGAGGTAGGGGGTCCAGCCGAACGGGCGCCGGATCAGGCTCCAGACGAGCCAGAAGACTCCCTGCAGTACGAACGCCAGCACCCCGATGCCGGCAAAGCCGGCCACCGCGGGCAGCAGAGCGTTCGTCTGGAAGAACATGCCACCAAGCGCGAGGGACGCCCCGAGGCCCAGGAAGAGTACGAAAGCCGCGGGAAGCGCCCAATTGCGAAGGAACCAGGAGCGGGTTCCGGCGTCCGGGCCCGGACGGAGCGACCACTCGAGAAGCCGCCGGTAGCCACGCCGGAACGGATGCTCTTCCGCCCGGTCCTTCGGCGCGCCGCGCCGCGGCGGCTTCATGAGGTGCGCGCAGAGCGTCGGATTGATGATCAGCGCCACGACCAGCGACGCCGACAGGCCGATGATCAGGGTCACCGGCAGGTAGGACATGAAGTCCCCGATGATCCCGGGCCAGATCAGCAGCGGCGAGAACGCGCAAAGCGTGGTGATTGTGGAGGCGATGACCGGGCGGGCGACTTCGGCGGTGGCCTCGTAGGCGGCGTCCGGTCCGGCGTCGCCGTGTTCGCGGTGACGGTAGATGTTCTCGACGATCACCACCGCGTTGTCCACCAGCATCCCCAGCATGAGGATGAGGCTGAACAGCACCATCATGTTGAGCGTGTAGCCGATCCAGCCCAGCACCAGGAACGAGGCCATCATCGAAAGCGGGATGGCCACTCCCACGAAGAACGAGTTCCTGAGACCCACGAACGCCATCAGGCAGCCGACGACCAGGAGCAACCCCGAAATGACGTTGTTCTCCAGTTCGTTCACCATGCGCCGGATCTCGACGGAGATGTCACCGACCACCGCGGTGTTGATGCCCTCGGGCAGCATCTCGTCCCAGCGCTCGAGTTCGGCGTTCACGAGGTCGGCAACCCCCACGAGGTTGGCGCCGGTGCGTTTTTCGATGCTCAGCGTGACGGACGGCTCCTGGTCCACCCGCGAGAGGCTGGTCTGATCCTCGAACCCGAAGACCACGTCGGCCACGTCGCGGACGAAGACCGGTTCGCCGTCGCGGACCTTGATCACGAAGTCCTCGATCTCCGACGGCTGCCGCACCTCGGCGGGGAGACGGACGAGGTACTCGAGTCCGCCCACCGCAATCTCGCCTCCCGGAACGTTCCGGTTCTCGCGCGCCACCGCGACGACGACGTCGGAGAGGCTCAGCTCGAAGAAGGCCAGGCGCTTGGGATCCACCTGCACGTGGACCTCCCGCTCCCGGCCTCCGATCACGTTCGCCCGGTTGACCCCGGGGATCGTTTCCAGATCCTCCTTGATGTCCTCCGCGACTTCCGTAAGGCGCTGACTTCCCACCGGCCCCGACAGCGTGATCACCATGATGGGGACCTGGGAGAAATCCATGTCCTGGACCCTGGGGTCCTCCGCCTCGGGGGGCAGGTCGGATTTCGCGAGATCCACCTTCTCGCGGATGCTCGCGAGCGCGGTTTCGAGATCCGTTTCCGGGTTGAACTCGACCGCGATGCTGGAGAAGCCCTCACTGGTCGTGGAACTGATCTCCTTGATCCCGGAGACCGCCTGGATCTCCGTTTCGATGGGCCGGGTGACCAACGTCTCCATGTCCGTCGGACTGACGCCGGGATAGATCGTGTAGACGAGGATGAAGGGGACCTTCACCTCGGGGAACGACTCCCGGGGCATCGAGACATAGACCCCGATCCCACCCAGGCAGAGGATGAGGATCAGGAAATAGACCGACAGTTGATGCCGGATCGCGTACTTCGTGATGTTCACGGCCCGTTCTCTAGCAGCCTGTGGGGAAGGTGAGGTGAGCACCGAGAACGGCGAGGCGCCCGGCTGACAAGGCGCGTGAGGGAGGAATACCAGGTGTATTTCGACCGAAACGCAACGATGAGGGCCGCGAAGCGGCCCGTTTCAGCCGGGATGCATCGCTGTTCGAATGCCGCATGACTTTCTCCATAGGCTGCTTGGTTCAGTTCGCCCGGGACACCACGCGCACCGGCTGTCCGTCGAGCAGGTTCCGGTGTCCCTTGGTGATGAGCGTCTCTCCGACCTCGAGACCGGAGGTGATCACCACCCGGTCCCCCTCGTCGGGGCCGAGCGTGATCGATCGGAGGCCGGCGGTTCCGTCCTCGAGGACGAAGGCGTGCAGGATCCCGTCGCGCTCCACGAGCACGTCCCGGGCGACCACCACGGCGTTGTCGAACACCCGGCGCTGCAGCCGCGTCCGGACGATCAATCCGGAACGCAGCGTGCCGTCGGCGTTGGCGATCTCCACTTCCGCCTGGAAGTTCCGGCCGGGACGGGTGGCGCTCGGCGCGATGTAGGCGATGCGGCCCTCGAAGGACCGGTCCGGATAGGCGTCCATGCTGACTTCCGCCGGGCTTCCCACCGAGAAGAAGGCGATGTCGGTCTCGGGAATGCCGATGGTGGCGCGGAGCACCGAAGTGTCGTGCAGCACGGCGACGGGACTCCCGGGCCCGAGCACTTCACCCGGCTCGAGGTCGCGCTGGACGATCACACCGGAGGCGGGCGCGGAGATCTCCGAACGGGACAGCCGAAGGCGCGCCGCCTCGACGCGGGCCTCGAACCGCTTCAGGTTCACTTCGGCCCCCAGGAAGTCCTGCTTAGGACTCGCCTCGCGCTCCACGAGCATCTTCGCCTGGGTGTAGTCCAGTTGCGCTCCCTCAAGCTCGGCCTCCGCTTCGGCGAGCGCCGCCCGGAGCAGGTCCGAACCGACCCGGGCCATGAGCGCGCCCTTCCGGATGCGGTCTCCCTTGTCGAAGCGGACGTCCTCGACCGCCCCGCCGAGCTCGGAAGAAATCATCACTTCGGCTCGTGGCTCGAGACGCCCGGAGATCTCCAGCACGTCGGTAAGGGATTCGGAAAGGATGGGTGAGGTTTCCACCGCAGGCCGCAGGTCGGCGGCGTCCGGCGCACCCGTTTCCGGTTCGGCGGCAAAGCCGTCTTCCTGGCCGCACCCGGCGCCCGCCAGGAGCAAGAGAGCGGTCCCGGGCACGAGCAGCAGGGCTCCCCGGCGGAACCGATCGCCGATCGGCGTCTTCAGGTTGGCGGTGACTGTCACCGTTCTTCCTCCAATTCGGGCATCGAAAGCCCGGCTTCTGCTTCGTCCGCGGCGGCAACCGGCATGGTGTCGGAGATCACCGAATGCGGAGCGTTCGCCGGATAGCCGACGAGGTATTTCAATTCCGCGAGGGCATTCAGGGCATCGTGGGTGTGCCGCGCCCGCTCGAGCTCCACGTCCCGGCGGGCCTGCGTCGTCTCCATGACCAGATAGGCGGTCGCGGCTCCGGCGGTGAGTTCTTCCGAGGCGACCCTTTCCGCTTCGATGGCCTCTTCCAGCGCGAGCGTGGCCTCCTCGATCGCGGTGAGCGCCGCCTCCCAGTTCGCGGTGGCGTTCCTGAGCGTCACTTCGAGGGTGGATTCGTACTCGTTCTGCTCCCAGTCGTTCTGGGTCACCTGCGACCGCAGGCTGGCAACCCGGGAACCGCTGCCGAACCCGTCAAAGAGGTTCCAGCTCAGGGTGACCCCGGCGTTCCAGTTGTGCAGTTGCAGGTCGTAGGTGTTCTCGAACGTGAAGGTATTGATTCCGTACGAGGCGCTCGCGCGGATTTCGGGACGCGCGTCGGCCAGCGCCAGGCTGGTCTGGGCGTCGAGCAGTTCGCGGTCGAGCCCGAACTGGCGCACGGTGGGGCGCTGCTGGCTGGCGAGTTCCATGAGCGCCTCCGCCGGCAGTACGCGCGGCAGGGGTTCGGGCAGTTCGAGCCCGTCGAGAACCTCGATGGCCTTCGACTGCTCGCGGCCGACCAACGCGTTGATTCCGGCGCGTTCCACCATGAGCACATCCTCCGCGTCCGACAACTGGCGGCGGAGGCGGGAAAGCTGGACCCGGGCCCGGAGGACATCGAGACGCGCCCCGGCGCCGAGTTCGAGCCGGTCGCGCGCGATGTCCAGTCCGCGTTCGCTGGTTTCGACGGCCTGCGCGAGCACGTCGCGGGTGCGCAGACCCAGCAGATAGGAATAGAGGCGGGTAACGGTGTCCCGCGCGACCCGGTTCTGCACTTCCTCGAGATCCGACTCGACGCGCATCCGGCCGACCTCAACCCCGCGAAGCGCCGGCCGGATACCGAAACTCCACAGCACCTGGGACGCCTGGAAGTTCCACAGGTAGGTGCCGAAGGTGAAGGCGCCGCCGAAATCGCCCGCGCCGCCCCCTCCGAACGGAGACGAGTCAGGATCGTCGATGAGCCGCGAAAAGAACGGGCTGTTCCGGAACCCGGGATCCCGGGTCTGGGCGAACTGCAGGTTCAGGTCGAGCTGGGGCAGGTAGGGCGAGCGCGCCTCCCGCACCAGGCTCGGGAACTCCGCGAGGCGCTCGCGATTGAGACGCACTTCGGGGTGCAACTCGGAAGCGACGTCCACCGCCTGCGAGATGGTGAAGGCGAGCGTTTCCTGCGCGAGGAGATCGCGGTACTGGTCCAGCACCCGGTCGGTGACGGCGCTTTCCCGCTGCTCTCCCGCACTCTGGGCGACGGCCGCCACGGGCAGCAACGCCAGCAACGTCGCGGCGCCGCACAGCTTCCACCGGCGGTTGCGACGCACATCGAGAGATTTCATCGGTTCTCCTTTCGGCGGTTTCCGTCCTTCCGCCGAGCCCGGTCGGGCACGCTCCAGAAGCAGCGAGAAACCTCCTCCTCGTCCGGTCGCGGGCGGCTCGCCCGTCCCGGACCCCACCAGCCACCAGAGCAACGCACGATCAGGTAATGGGGATCAACGATCCGGACCTTTCGTGTGTTCCGCCGAAACTTTAGCCCGGTGCCGGGTTCGAGCGGGAGAACCGGAAAGAACCCACGCCCTGACGTGGCGCACCAACGTTTTCCACATTTTCCGCACGCTGCGGAAACTCGTTTTCCACATCGACCCCCGTTTCCGTAACACCAACAAAACCAGTCAGGTATCCATCAGAGCGCCGCACCGGAGATCAGCCGTTATCCCCACGGCCCTGTGGAAAAGCGACGGGAGGGAGCGCCGGCACCCGCGGCCCGAGATCGGAGCGCCGGGTTCCCGAGCTACGAGGGATGGATGCCGGCTGGCGCCGCCTTCCATCCCTCGTGCTCAAGGGGTCTCCGCAGAGCTATCGCTCTGCTCCGGAAACCAGCCGGCATCGACCGGCGAGAGGCGGTCGAAACCGCACGATGCCATCCACCGGCGCAGCAGACGCAGCTCGACTCGCCACCCCCCGGTCACCACGAAGCCCCCAAGCCCCCTTCCAGCCCCGTCACCGCGTTATCTTCGGCACCCCGCTACCCCCCATGACCGCCCCACACAACCGCATCCGGATCTTCGAAGGCGACATCACCACCCTCGCCGTGGGCGCCATCGTCAACGCAGCCAACGAAACCCTGCTCGGCGGCGGCGGGGTGGACGGCGCCATCCACCGCGCCGCCGGACCCCGCCTCCTCGAGGAGTGCCATACCCTCGGCGCCTGCGCCACCGGCGACGCCAAACGGACCCGCGGCTACAACCTTCCCGCCACCTTCGTCATCCACACCGTCGGTCCGGTCTGGCGCGGCGGAGACCAGGGGGAGGCGAGACTGCTCGCCAACTGCTACCGGCGCTGTTTTGCGGTCGCCGAGGCAGCCGGGGTCCGGTCCATCGCGTTCCCCGCGATCAGCACGGGCGTCTATGGCTACCCGCTCGATCAGGCAACGCGCATCGCCCTCACCGAAACCCGCCGTCACCTCTCAGGCGACAGCGCCATCGAAGAGGTCGTCTTCGCCTGCTTCGGCGCCAAAGCCAGCCGGACCTACCGCGAGGTCCTCGACGAAGTCTTCGGCCGCCGTTCCTGAACTGCGTCGCGAACGGGTTGCGCCTCCGTAAACTCGCTCGCAGCCATGGACCAGTCCCCGGCGGCGCCTCCCGAGATCCCCTTCGCTCCCGGCGCCCGGGTCCTGATCCGCGACGCGGAGTGGGTGGTCCGCAGCGTGGACCCCTCCGCCGCCGGCGGCCAGCAGCTCCTCTGCGTCGGCGTCTCGGAACTCGTTCGCGAGCGGGAGGCGATCTTCCTCACCGCGCTCGAACCGCAGATCGAGGTGCTGGACCCCGCGAAGACGACCCTGGTCCCGGACCGGTCCCCCGGCTTTGCCGACAGCCTGCTCTTCATGGAAAGCCACCTGCGGCAGGCCACGCCGAGCGACGAACGGGTCCACGTCGGACACACCGCCGCCATGGACCCCGTCCCGTACCAGTTGGAGCCCGCCCGCCAGGCGCTCCGCCAGCCGCGACAGCGCATCCTCATCGCCGACGCGGTGGGGCTCGGGAAGACGCTCGAAGCGGGGATCCTGGTCAGCGAGCTGATCGCCCGCGGACGGGGCCGGCGGATTCTCGTGCTCGCCGTCAAGAGCATGTTGACCCAGTTTCAGAAGGAGTTCTGGAACCGCTTCACCATCCCGCTCACCCGCCTCGACTCCATCGGCATCCAGCGTGTCCGCAGCCGCATCCCCACGAACCACAACCCCTTCCACTACTACGACAAGTCCATCATCTCGATCGACACCCTGAAGCAGGACGCCGAGTACCGGACCTACCTTGAGAAGGCCTATTGGGACGTGATCATCATTGACGAGGCGCACAACGTCGCGGACCGCGGCACGCGCTCGCTCCGCAGCCAGCTCGCGCGCCGGCTGGCGCGCCGCTCGGACACCCTCATCATGCTGTCGGCGACCCCGCACGACGGCCGGGCGCGCAGCTTCGCCAGCCTGATGAACATGCTGGACCCCACCGCGATCAGCGACCCGGAGCACTACACCCGGGAGGACTTCCGCAAGAAGGGCCTCGTCATTCGCCGCTTCAAGAAGGACATCCAGGCGCAGGTCCGGAACGCCTTCCGCGACCGCGAGATCGTCCATCGCCGGTTCGCGGCCTCCCCCGCCGAGGAGGCGGCCTACGAGGCGCTGTTACAGGTACAGGTGGCCGGAGGTCCGCGCCAACCGGGCGACCTGCTCGGCGCGGCGCCCGGCCCCGCCCGCCGCGACCTGTTCCTCGTCACGCTCGAGAAGGCGCTCTTCTCCAGCCCGGCGGCCTGCCGCGCCACCATCCGGACGCGCCTCGCCAAGCGGGAGCGCGAACGGGACGGCGGCGAAACCCCCGCCGTCGCCGCCGAGGTCTCCACCCTCCGCGCCCTCGACGAGGCGGTGGAACGCATCGGGGCCGCCGAGTTCACCAAGTACCAGGCGCTCCTCGCCGCGATCCGCGGCGGTCAGCCCTTCCGTTGGCGCCCCAACGATGCCGAGGACCGGCTCGTCCTCTTCACCGAGCGGATCGAGACCCTTCGCTGGCTCGAACAGCGCCTCCGGAAGGACCTCAGCCTGCATCTCGGCCAACTCGCCACGCTCCACGGAGGGATGTCCGACGTGGATCAGCAAAGGGTGGTGGAAGCCTTCGGTCACACGAAGTCGCCGGTGCGGCTGCTGGTCTGTTCCGACGTCGCCTCCGAAGGGATCAACCTCCACTACTCCTGCCACCGGCTGATCCACTTCGACATGCCATGGTCGCTGATGGTCTTCTCCCAGCGGAACGGCCGGGTGGACCGCTACGGACAGGAGCGCACCCCGCGGATCGTCTATCTGACCGGCGAGAGCGCGAACCCCGTGATCCGCGGCGACCAACGCATCCTCGAAGTGCTCCAGGAGAAGGACGACCAGGCGTACCAGAACATCGGCGACCCCTCGGCCTTCATGAACGTCCGCGACATCGAGGCTGAGGAGAAGATCACCGCCCACGCGGTCGCCGGCGGCGAGGACGCGGAGCGATTCGACGAGCGTCTCAAGCGCGGCGCGGCGGAGGGCAGCGAGGGCGACGACCTGCTCGCGCTCTTCCTCGGCGAAGACGGCACCGCGGCCCCGGAGGCGGAGACCGCGCCCGCGCCGGAGGCCCCGCTATCCCTCTTCCCGAACGAGTTCGCCTGGTGCGAAGCGGCCCTCGAACGCCTGCGCGTCCGGGACGGAGACGCCGTACCCCACTTCGAGGCGCACCGCGAGTCCGCGACGCTGACGCTCGACGCCCCCGAGGATCTGAGGCACCGTTTCGCATCCTTTCCCCGCGAGGTCGCCCCGAAGAACTGGCGCTTCACGCTCACCACCGACCGCCACCGCATGGCCCAAGCGATCACGGAGAGCCGCCGGGAGGAGACCGCCTGGCCCGCCGTCCACTATCTCTGGCGGCTGAACCCGGTGGTCGGCTGGCTCGGCGACCGGATGCTCGCCGCGTTCGGCCGCCGCGAAGCTCCGATCCTCGCGGGCATCCCGGGGCTCGCACCCAATGAAGCCGTCTTCGTCGCCTCCGGTCTCGTCCCGAACCGCAAGGGCCATCCCCTGGTGTACGAATGGGTCGCCGTCGCCTACCAGAGCGGTCGCTTCGAGTCCCTGCTCCCCTTCCGGGACCTCCTCGACCGCACCGGACTCGGCCGCCGCGAGATCCCGAACCGCGGCCTCCTGGTGGACGAAGAGGGACTGCGGAAGTGCCTCCCGGACGCAGTCGAGCGCGCCCGGCGCTGGTTCGCCGACCGCCGGACCGAGTTCGAGGACGACATCAACCCGAAGCTGAACGAAGAACTGGCCGCCCTCGACGAACTCAAGCGCCGCCAGCACGCCCGGATCGAAGCAATGCTGACGGAGTCCCGGCGGCCGGAGGCGCTCAAGCAGCGCCTCGCGGTCCAGCGGCGCGAGCAGATCGACGAAATCTTCGGGGAGTACCTCGACTGGGTTCAGGACACCATGACCACCGAAAAACACCCGTGGATCAAGGTCCTCGCCGTCCTCACCGGCGACGGCAACGCATGATGAACGCGCCGGCGAGCGAACGCCGAAGTCCGCCACGCCATCCGACGAGCCTGGGTGTGAGGCGCCGACCGGCTCGAATCGGCCCTTTTCGATCTCGGCGCGGAAGCGTTGACAGCTTTCCACAGCCGGGGCTACCCTCGGAGGACGACGCCCGGCGAGGCGAGCGGAAAACCCCATGGCGAAGAGAATGGCAGCAGTTCTGGCCGGCATCGTGAAGATTGATGTTGATCCGTTGCTGTATTCCCTCGACCCGCCGAGGAAGCACCAAACGGCATCGGAAGCCCTCCGGGGCGACTGGGAGCGCGTCGGCGGGGACCTCTGGAAGGGAGTGGCGGGTGAAGAGGCCGACCAGGAAGCGAGGGGGCTCCAGATCGCCCCAACCGAAGAAGACCCAACCTCGGCCACCTCCGGGCGCTGATCCCCCGGGCGCAGCGGTCGCCCGGCCAGACGGAGCCCTCGTCAGCGCTCAATGCAGCGGGCCTCTCGCCCTACCGTCACACTTCAAGCACTACGGGCGGATCCTCCCTGGCGCCGCCGATCGCATCGTCAAGATGGGCGAGGCAGAGCAAGCGGCACTCAACTCGAAGTCCTTCCCACCATCTTGGGGCTAGTCCGGCCAACACCACAAGATGCTGTGGGTTGCTCCTCCCAGCGTTTCTCGATGCTACATTCCGTCCTGAAATGGAACAGTGGTTACTTCCCGGTGTTGTACTGGCGCTGGCAGTCCTCATTTGGAGGGCGGCCCGATGGACCGGCAAAGTGGATGCCGACTTGGGGACACTCAAGGACTTCATGGAGGAAATTCGGGGCGACATCAAGAAGATCTTCGCGAAGATCGGGCCACCGCTCGTGGCTGACGACAGTCCGCTACGCCTGACGGAATTGGGAGAGAAGGTTGCGGAATGCCTCGATGCCCGTGCTTGGGCGGCTCGCGTGGCACCTGATCTCCTGCCGGAGATCGAGGGGTTTCAGCCCTATCAGATTGATGATTTCGCCGATACGCATGTGACGGATCACAACTCTGAATGGGAGCAGAAGATCGCGGAGTGCGCCTTCAAGTTCGGCCTCAAGCGGGAAGACGTTCCGGCCGTTCTTCGCATCGCGCTGCGAGACGAGTTGCTTCGACACACCGGCCAGACTCTCGACGACTGACTGTCTTCAAGGTTGCCCCATGAGGCAGCTCGCTGCCGCTGTGAATCCGGCTTCTTCATCACAGGGTGACACGCCGTCCCCGCCGCCCGACTGACGTGCCGCCTCCTACCCCCGCCGCCTTTACCGGCATCCACAACGAGAACGAGTTCTACAGCCACCACTACCTCTCGGAGATCTTCACCCGCGACATCGCCGACACCACTGCCGCGTGGCGCAAGGACGCCGCGAACGGCGACAAGCCCCCCCATGAGCAGCTCCGCGCCCTCGCCGGCGAGTACCACCGCAAACGCGACAAGTACCAGCGCGAGCGCGACCCCGAGTCCCGCCTGAAGCTCCAGCGCGCCTGGCTCCACACCCTCCTCCTACCCCTCGGCCACGGGTGGAAACCTGGCGACCACATCCTCGACGACGGCAACCCGTTCCCGGCGCTGGCCGCCGACGGGTCCCGCGACGGGTCGGCGCAACTCTTCGTCCTCGACGCCCTCGACACCGAGAACGAGGGCGACGACCCCCTCACCCTCCGCCCGCACGCGGCCCAGTTCGACGGCGAGGCCCCGCCGCCGAAGGAACTGCTCGACACCACCTGGAACGACATCATCACCCGCGGCGTCTTCGGACGGGAATTCCCACCGCGCTGGGTTCTCCTGCTCACCTTCGACCGCATCCTGCTGATCGAGCGCGGGAAGTGGACACACAACCGCCTCCTCCGCTTCGACCTCGACGAGATCCTCGGCCGCGGCGAGGACGCCACCTTGAAGGCGGCAGCGGCGCTGCTCCACCGGGATTCCCTCCTGCCGCCCGACGGCCAGAGTCTGCTCGACCGGCTGGACGAGAACAGCCACAAGCACGCCTTCGCGGTCTCCGAGGACCTGAAGTACGCGCTGCGGGAGGCCATCGAAGCCATCGGCAACGAGGCGATCCGGTACCTCCGCGAGGTCTCGAAGGACAGGGTGTACGACCTCGACGACGAACTGGCCGGGGAGCTCGGCCTCGAATGCCTCCGGTACATGTACCGGCTGCTGTTCCTGTTCTACATCGAGGCGCGCCCCGACCTCGGCTACGCGCCGATGAACGCCGACGCCTACCGCATGGGCTACAGCCTGGAGCGCCTGCGCGACCTCGAAATGGTCCCGCTGAACAGCGAGGAGTCACGGGACGGCTTCTACCTCCACGACTCCATCCAGTTGCTCTTCCGGCTGATCCGGGACGGCTTCGAGGGCGCGTCCGGAAGGCTCCGCTACGGACAGGACGCCTTCCACGTCCGCAAGCTGGACAGCGCCCTGTTCCGGGAGGGCGCCACCCCGCTGCTCGACAAGGTGCGCCTGCGGAACCGGGTGCTCCAGCCGGTCATCCGGCTGATGTCGCTGAGCCGTCCGGCGAAGGGCCGGCGCGGGCGGCGGGGCCGCATCTCCTACGCCCAGCTCGGCATCAACCAGCTCGGCGCGGTCTATGAGGCGCTGCTTTCCTACCGGGGGTTCTTCGCGGAGGAAGACCTCTACGAAGTCAAGAAGGCGAAGGACGACCCGGACGACCTCAAGAACGCCTGGTTCGTCCCGGAACGGGACCTTGACCAGTACGACGAGGCGGAGCGGGTGTACGACCGGGACGAGCACGGGCGGAAGACGCTCCGCGTCCACCGGCAGGGCCGCTTCATCTACCGGCTCGCCGGGCGGGACCGGCAGAAGTCCGCCAGCTACTACACCCCCGAATCCCTGACCCGCTGCGTCGTCAAGTACTCGCTGAAGGAACTGATCCCAGACGACATGCCCGCCGAGCGCATCCTTGACCTCACCGTCTGCGAGCCGGCGATGGGATCGGCGGCGTTCCTGAACGAGGCGGTAAACCAGCTCGCCGAGCGCTATCTGGAACGGCGGCAGCGCGAACTCAAGCAGCGTATACCCCACGCGGACTACGCCGACGAATTGCAGAAGGTGCGGCACTACATCGCCGACCGGAACGTGTACGGGGTGGACCTGAACCCGGTGGCAGTGGAGCTGGCGGAGATCTCGCTGTGGCTGAACTGCATCCATAAGGACGGCCACGTGCCGTGGTTCGGGTTTCAGCTCGTGGTCGGGAACTCGCTGATCGGGGCGCGCCGACAGGTGTACCCGGCGGCCCGGCTGCGCCCGGCGCGGAAGGCTGATTTGTGGTTCAACGAAGCCCCGGAGCGGGTGCTGCCCGCGCTGAACAAGGAGATGCGGCGTCCCGAGGGGACGGTCTATCACTTCCTGCTCCCGGACCCGGGGATGGCCGCGTACCGGAACAAGGACGCGAAGGCGCTGGAGCCGGTGCACTTCAAGCGGATCGCGGCGTGGCGGAAGGAGTTCCTCCGGGGGTTCGACAAGGGCGAAATCGAGGAACTGGAGTCGCTGTCGGATCAGGTGGACAAGCTCTGGGCGCTCCACACGGAGCAACTCGGCGGCGACCACCGGGAGACGGAGGATCCGCTTCCGGTGTGGGGCCGAGACGGCGTCCCGGACGGGAACGCGACGTCGAATGCATGGAAGGACCGCATCCGCGCCCAGGGGGTGCTGAGCGAGGGGACGCGGACGGCCAGCCCCTACCGGCGGCTGAAGCTCGTCATGGACTACTGGTGCGCGCTCTGGTTCTGGCCGATCCGCGAGTCCGAGCGGTTACCGAGCCGACAGGAGTTCCTGAACGAGGTGAGCCTGGTGCTGACCGGATCGGTGTACCAGCCGGGGGTCGGGACCCAGGTGCGGAGCCTGTTCGGGGACGACTACGCCGACGCCGAACACGCCGCCGACATCGCGCAGCGGATCACGGACGAGGTCGGAATGCTGGACCTGGAGAAGCTGTTCGAGGAGTTCCCGCGACTGCGGTTCGTGGACCAACTTGCCCGACGCCGCCGGTTCCATCACTGGGAACTGGCGTTCGCGGACCAATTCTACGGCGCGGGGCCGGACGGGAAGGCGCGCGGCGGGTTCGATCTGGTCCTCGGGAACCCGCCGTGGATCAAGGTCGAGTGGGAGGAGCGGGGGGTGCTCGGCGAGCGGAACCCAGCCTTTGCCCTACGGAAACTGCGGGCCGTGGATCTCTCGATCCAGCGCGCCGCAGCCTTTCAGCGGCACCGAGGGCTGCGAGATGCCTGGATCGCCGAGGCCGGGGAGGCGGACGCCGCACAGGCGTTTCTCAACTCTAAGCAGAACTACCCGGCGCTCGCCGGGCAGAAGGCCAACCTCTACAAATGCTTCCTGCCCCAAGGGTGGATGATCGGAAGCAACCGCGGTGTTGCCGGATTCCTGCACCCCGAGGGCGTGTACGAAGACCCAAGGGGCGGGGGCTTCCGGGCCACCCTCTACCCACGTCTCCGCTCGCACTTCCAGTTCCAGAACGAGAAACGGCTGTTCGCGGAGGTTCACCACCACACCACCTTCAGCGTCAACGTGTACTGCCGTCCGCGAGCTTCCACTGAGTTCTCCCACATCGCCAACCTCTATGCCACCTCCACAGTGGACGCCTGCTTCGACCACGACGGCAGCGGCCCCGTGCCTCCGATCAAGGATGACCACAACAGGTGGAACGTGACCGGCCACACAGTTCGGATCATCGACGTAGATGCCGACACTCTCGGGGTGTTCGGCGCCCTCTCTGGAGAGGCAGGCACAGGCTCTACGCGAGCGCGGCTTCCCGCCCTTCATGCCAAGAATCTCCTCAATATCCTCGACAAACTGACTCGCTCTCCTCGGCGATTGGAGAATCTAGGCTCAGACATCGCGTTCTCATTTCATTGGGACGAATCTGGATCTCAGCGAGATGGCACTCTCCGCAGAGAGACCCGCTTCCCAACCACGCCCGAGGAACTCGTTTGGTCCGGTCCTCATTTCTTCGTCGGCAATCCCTCATATAAGACGCCGCGGCGAAAGTGCACGCTGAACAGCCATTACGACGTAATCGACCACACGACACTGCCAGACGATTACTTGCCGCGCACCAACTATCTCCCCGCATGCTGCCGGGACGAATACGACCGCAGAACGCCGCGGGTCACTTGGGTCGATGCGAGCGGAGCCGCACCGGGCCGATTCACGCGTTACTACCGGCTGGTGAACCGACGCATGGTTGGATCTGACGCCGAGCGCACTCTGATTGCCTCGCTAGCCCCTCCGCACACCGCATCGGTGCATACGGTGATCTCCACTGCCTTCCGTGCGGCGCATGAATGCGTGGATGTGCTGGCGCTCATGCAGTCCACCGTGCTCGACTTCATGACCAAGGCTACCGGAACTGGCGAGATTCATCTCGCTTGGCTCTATCGGCTGCCGGTTCTCGACGCTGCTTGCCCCCCTGAGCTCCGGCTATCTCTGCGCCTGCGAGCGCTATCACTATCCTGCTTGACCACGCACTACGCCAACCTCTGGCAGGAGATCTGCGCTGCTGACCTCGTGCCACACTGTGGCGTTTCCCAAGGTCGCCACATTGACGCATTCCGCCACGACGCTTGGACCAAACCCGACCAGCGGCTGCCACCCGACTTTTTCTCCCGCCTCTCGTCCGAGTGGCATCGGGACGTCGCACTCCGCACCGACTACGCCCGCCGTCAAGCCCTCGTCGAGATTGACGTCCTCGCAGCCATGGCCGTCGGTCTCACCCTCGAAGAACTCCTCACCATCTACCGCATCCAGTTCCCCGTTCTCCGCCTGTACGAAGCCGACACCTGGTACGACGCCAACGGGCGGATCGTCTTCACCGCCTCCAAGGGCCTCCCCGGCGTCGGCCTCCCCCGCAAGGCCGACCCGAAGGACACCTCCTACGTTCTCCAGACCCCCACCTCCACCCGAACCGGCCTCTCCCTCGGCTGGGAAGACATCCGCGACCTTCCCGACGCCACCATCACCCGCACCGTCCTAGACGACACTCTCCCCGGCGGCCCGCACGAGCGCACCATCACCTACGAAGCCCCCTTCACCCGCTGCAACCGCGAACACGACTACCGCACGGCCTGGTCCACCTTCACGGAACGCTCTACGAACCGCCCCGAGTAAACGGTCCCGTTTCGCTCGGCACCCAAACATCACAGATTTCAACAGATCAGAGTCGCCCACAAACAGTATGTCCCGGCAACGTCCAACACCTTCCACAATTCGAGCTCTATTCGCGAAGTCCGGGAATGTCTGCGCCTTTCCTGAATGCGAACATAAGTTGGTAGAGGACGACAATCTCTACGTCGGCGAAATCTGTCACATTGAGGCAGCAGAGCCACGGGGGCCTCGATACAACCCAGACAGTACCGAAGACGAGAGGCGAAGCTACAACAACCTAATGCTCCTCTGTCATGCTCACCATCGCCGTATTGACTCAGACGCAAAGACCTACACGGTCACATGTCTTCGTAGTGTGAAGACCGACCACGAGGAGCTCGTGTCGGACATTGCCTTCCAAGTCGATTCGGCCATCATTTCTCAAGTCGAACGCGAAATGGACTCGTATTGGGTCACACTCATCACGCTACAACGGGGACATCCAATCCCGAAGTTTGCCATTGAGGTCAAACCCAAGAGGAGTGGAATCGACGTATTCGAAGAACTGCGCGCAAGAACGAGAGACATCGAGGACTTACTCGAACACTATCGCCGGTCAGATGAGCTTGTACTTGACGAGTTGAAGGATTTGCTGAAGAGGCTCGATTACGACGTGGCCGCACTAGAATCCGTGCCCTACTACGAGAATCCCTTTGTGAACCGGAACTGGGAACTTCACAACATCGGATCACGGAACAGACTCCTGCACTTGCAAACGCTACAACGATATGCAGAACTTCTTTATCTAGTCGAATATGAAAAGCATCATGCCGGTGACACTACAGCCACGAAACGCAGGAAGGCGATAATGAACGAACTGTCGAGTATTGCCGCGTCTGCGGCGTACGCCGACTGACCGGTCATAGGTCCAATGTGTTCCAAGCCAATGCAAGCCCTTGCGCGCCTGGAAAGCGGGCGCCATCCGGAAGGCTCTCGCCGCTTACGCAACCCCGTCAGCCGGTTTCGAGCACCGGCTCCGCGCCCAACGTTCGTACTGACCAGGACACGATGATCCCGACTCCAGCGGACGGGGGTGCAGCCCCGGTCCGACTAGGCTCGGCGGCATACTGCTACCACAGGGCGATGGCCGCGCTCGACGAGCGGCTACCAGTCGCCCGCGACTCCGCCGCACCGGGATCGGGTGAGGAGCCTCGGTTCGGGACGGAAAATGGAAAGCCTTCGGAAAGTGGCGGGGCCAGGACACGGATTCGGGACGGCGCCATTCCCACGCTGGCCTGCGTCCTCACGTCTGGTTTGGCCTTGGCGTGGCTATCCCGGCCGACCGCGCGGTTCTCTTCGGCCGGAATGCCCGTCAGTCGAGCGCCGACCGGTTCGCTCGGCACACCCGTTACTCTCATCTCCGCGCCGGGTCGCCGTCACGCCAGAACCGGCTTGGACCTCAAGAAAGACGCTGCTCCCGAGAGTGGGGCATGCCCAGAGTTCACGAAACTGTGAGAGGAATAGCGAAATGAAATGGCCGGCGTTAATCGCCGCAATGGACGCCAAAGCGCGCCAAGCGACGGCGCAGTTGGAGGAGGCGAAAGTGTTCGCGCTCCACCTGAGCCGTGGGGAATGTCGGGAGGCGGTGGTTGCGTCGGCGATCCGACCTTGGCTGCCGGAGCGGTACGGTTTGGGAAGTGGCGAAGTCGTCGGGGTAGACGGTAGCCGGAGTAAGGCATTGGATATCGTGATCTACGACGCCCTTCACTCAGTTGTATTCAGAACCGCCGGCGGGAAGCTACTGTGTCCAGCAGAATCAGTGTTTGGCACAATAGAGGTCAAGACCATGCTGGACATGACGGAACTGAGCGACGGCATTAGCAAGGGACGGTCGCTCTCCGTGATCTCCAGGCCAAAGACGGATGCATACCGATTTACACCGACGTCGGGATTCGAATTGGGCCACACGCTGGCAGGTGACCGCAGATCGCGGCATCACTACGTCACGGGGATCGTAGCCGTAGATGCGATGGAGGGCATCACGATCCTTCTGGAATTGGAAGGCCAAAGAACTCAGGGCGAAGAACAGTTACCGGATCTGGTCGTGTGCTTGAGTGGAAAGTGGATCATTGCGAAAGCGAAGAGGACAGAGAATGGGAAACTGACTCTGGGTGATACCGAGTGGGGATACGACACGTACGCCTGCGTGGACGCCGGCGACAGAACAATCACGGTGATGAACCTGCTGCTCCAAGCGAAACTGCAGAACATCAATCTTCCGAAGAGCCAAGCCGAGGACATCCTGACAGAAGCATTGAAGGCGACAACGGTGAAAATTCCAAACCGTTCCCCATAGTGGCGCCGGAATGACGCTGGCAAGCGATGGTGTTTGGCGAAAAGTGCTGCGCCCCTAACCAAGGCAGCCGACAGGAATGGTCAGGAGTGTCAGGGACTTCGTGTGTAGAACGGTGACTTCGGTAACTGCGTTTGTTTTCTTCGCAGGCATCATAGGGTCGGGCGTTGGGCGACCGAAGCCGGTGGGAAACCGGCCCGATTCTAGGTGGGCCTGTGTGAAGTGTGGGAAATGCGTCTTTCTCGCGGTATGGTCCAGCCGCCCGGCGCGACACGGCGCCAGCGTTTTCCAGGTCTCGGGGGAATCGCTCCCAACGAACCGGTTCCTTGCGATCCGGACGCCACGAGCGCGGCGATTTCCCCAGGACGGCGCTTTCCACAGGCTGGAGGCCGCACCTACGCCGCTACCCGCTCCGCCATCCCCCTCAGCTGGGAGGACATCCGCGACCTCCCCGACGCCACCATCACCGGCACCGTCCTCGACGACACCCTTCCCGGCGGCCCCCACGAAACCACCATCACCTATGAAACCCCCTTCCACCGCCACAACCGCGAACACGACTACAAAACCGCCCGGAAATGTTCCAGAAAGCGTTTAGCCGACCGAGCCGTCGGGGTCTCCCGGTCTGAACGGCTACAGAGTCCCCGATGTCCCTGCCCGGCGGCCCTGCGAACAAGCTCGGGAACCGTTACGAGCAGTTGTGGACGGTTTTGCAGGTTCTGCGCGTAATCCGGGAAGAGGCAGTCACGATCGAGATTGAGCGGCCCGGACTCAACTTTGCCGAGTTCGTAGTCCGGGCCGACAGCGTAGAAGAGCATCACCAAGCCAAGATGAGCCACGCCAAGGGAAAGTGGACGCTTGCTTCCCTTGAAGCGGACTTTCTCCAGCCCGCGATCCGCGCTCTGGCCGCATCATCAACCGCTTCGTTCGTCTTCGTTTCGGGGAGTGACGCTCCGGATCTCCGGGAACTGTCTGATCGCGCTCGCAGCGCTTCTGATTTCGAGGAATTTGAGTCTCGCTTCGTCGCAACCCAGAACCAGAAGATCGCATTCCACCGCATCATCCGGATCTGCCCAGACCAGTGCCCGAGGACCGCTTGGGCGATCCTCCAGCGAATCACCGTTCGCGCAATAGACGAGAAGGGGCTGAGGGAGCAGGCGGAAGACCGGTTGCGACTCGCTCTGTCTGGCTCGCACCAAATAGCTGAAGACCGCCTCCGAAGCTTGATCGCCGACTCGGTTAGCACCACTCTGGACCGTGCGAAGGTGCTTGCGTACCTCAGCGTGGTCGGAATTCGTGAACGGGGACCTCCTCGCGATCCAGTCTCACGGGTAGATGCCGCAACGGATCGCTACTTGCGGACAGCCAAGCGACGCCTGATCCAAAACCACTACATTCCTACTCCCGCTGCGACGGACCTGCTTGAGCGCATCCGGTCCGCCGCCACCGGCCTCTCGATCTGCCTTACGGGCACCGCAGGGGGTGGAAAAACTGCCAGCCTGTACGAGTGTGTTCGTACACTCCGCTCCGGTCCCGAGTCCATGTCGGTTCTGGCGTTTCGGCTGGATCGCCTTGATCCCACTGATTCCGCCACGAGCCTCGGCAAGGCGCTCGGATTCGAAGAATCTCCCGCTCTGGTCCTTGGCGCTGCCGCCAAAGCAACGTCAGGACCAGCCGTCCTGGTCATTGACCAGCTCGACGCCGTCAGCACGGCATCAGGCCGCCGATCGGAGTTTTTCGATGCCGTTGAGGACCTGCTGTCGGAGATTCGAGCTCTCCGCCAGGGCCTCAGGGTGCATGTCATTCTCGCATGCCGGAAGTTCGACTGGGACAACGACCATCGCCTCCGACGCCTCATTCCACGCGAATCCTCGTCGGTAACGGCTACCGAGTTCTCCGACGACCAACTGAAGACTGCCCTCGGAGCGGCGGGCTTTGCCGCGTCGGACTTCTCCGAAATCCAGTTAACCCTCCTCCGCTTGCCTTTCCACCTTGCTCTCCTGGTCAATGCAGTCCAGCCACCGAACGCACCGACGTTCTCGTCCACGATCGAACTCCTCGACCTTTACTGGTCCGCGAAACGTACGGCCGTTAATCAGCGTGCGACGCCATCACCCGACCACTGGCATGAAGTAGTTACTCAAGCCTGCACAACGATGTCAGACGGGCAGGAGCTTTCGATTCCCAGGGAGCATCTCGACAGTCTTCCATCCGGCTATGTGAAAGAAATGTTCTCGGAGGGCGTGCTTGTCCTCGACCAACACCGAGCCGCCTTCTGGCATGAGGCCTTCTTCGACTACTGCTTCGCGCGAAATCTGGTGGGCTCCGGCGCTTCCCTAGTGTCGTTCCTGACGGACACGGAGCAGCACCTGTTCCGGCGCGCCCAACTCCGGCAGGTTCTCGAGTATCTCCGGGATGCGGACAGGCCACGCTATTGCCGAGAGCTCAAGGAGCTGCTCGAAGACAACCGGATCCGCTGGCACCTCAAGGATCTCGCTGTTTCGTTGGCAATGTCCAAGAACCGGCCAAGCCGCGCGGAGTGGAATTTGTTCCGAGGATGGATTGAGGCCAAGTTTTCCCGGAATCGGGGGCTGCCGGCTCGCGAACTAGCCGACGTGGCCGGACGTCACCACTTCATGTCCGAATCGTGGTTCGCGACGACCGTGGAGTCCGGCATTATCGCCGACAGTCTCGCGTCAACCGATGAGACGGAGGTCGAGGCGGCGCTCCATTACCTCCGCGTCCACGTGCGGCATTCTGGAAGCCTAGTGGCTCAGTTGCTCAAACCGTACGTCGGGATGGCGGGCGCGTGGCCTGAGCGGCTGTGCAACTTCATGGCCCACGCAGACCTCGCCGAGAGCAGAAAAATCTTCGAGCTGTCTTTGGCGCTCACTTCCAACGGCACTTTGGATCCACTGATTGATCAGACGGACCCAAATTCCATGTTCTGGCTACGGCTCCGTTTACTGGGTGACGACCGGCCGGCGTGGGTGCCGGAACTCCTCGTACCGTGGCTACAGCGTGTCGTCAGACATCGAGCGGTCGGCGACGCGGGCGCGTTGCGGCTCAACTCGCTTGGTGCCTCACGTAGCGCTGTCGAGACGATCCTCGCCGCCGCCGACAAGGTGCCCTCCCTGTTCGTCTCGAATCTGTTGGCACCGGCACTGACGCTAGCTGAGACACATTCCGCGGCTGGCGATCCGCCACGCCGAGATCCACTCTGGGGCGACAACCCCGGCTCTGACGACATCTACACGCTTGGGGACGCGCTCCGCGAGGGCTTGGCGCGGGCCATCGAGGAAACTGTCGCCGCCGAACCCGCGTGCGCGGGACGCGTTATTGCACAGATCGCACCACATACGACCTCCTTCGCGAACTACCTCCTGCTGAAGGCCTTCACGGGCGGCGGCGCGGCCACTGCCGACATCGCGGCTAACGAACTAGCCCTCCGGCCTTGGCGCTTTCAGTGCGGACCGCCGGCGAATCCGTACTGGACCACCAGCGAGGTGATCTCCCAGGCTAGCCGGCTATGTTCGTCCGTTCACCGCACCGCCCTCGAAACCGCGATTCTTGAGTACGTCCCTAACTTTGAGCGAACGCCAGCGGGCACACCCTACAGGGGGAGCGCGTGCTTCACGCTTCTGAGCGGAGTACCACCGGAACTCCGGAGCAAAACGGCAAGGCGTCGCTACCAGGAACTGGAGCGCAAGTTCGGTGAACTACGCGCTCCGCCGAAGTCGATAGAGGGTGGTTTTGTCGGTCCCCCAATCTCGAGTACCGGCACGGCGAGAATGACAGACGATCAGTGGCACCAAGCGATGCGTAAGTACCGCACAAGTCGCCCCGGTTACCGTTCGACTGGACTCGTGGGCGGTGCGAACGAACTGGCTCGCGAACTCGAGAGTGCAACAGAACGTCAACCCGAACGGTTCATGGAGGTTATTCTTCAAGCACCGCAAGAGACGCATCCGGCCTATGTCGCGGCAACGTTGCGAGCTCTCGGCCGGCAACACGCGGCTTTGCGTCTAGACCTTCTGATGGCAGTATGCGAGAAGGCCTTTGCAGACTACTGCGGCGATGTCGGAACGGAGCTCGCCGATGTCCTGGGCGCTATTGACAGGCCACTTCCGCAAGATGGCGTCCGGATGCTCGTGCGACTCGCAACGGAACATCCGGACCCCTCACACACGACGCAGCCGAACGGTGCGGATCAGGCGTCCGAAGAGCGCCCGCGTTTCCGGGACCTAGAGACCGCTGGCTTGAACTCCGTCCGCGGCCGTGGTGTTCTTGCCCTTGCTAAGCGCCTTGAACGAGACCCTTTGGAAGCAGCGCTGTTCCAAGACGCAATTGAGCGCACTGTCCGGGATTCGAGCGCCGCCGTTCGCTCACTGGCGGCCGTACTGCCATGTCTTGTGGCCAAGTTCGACGAAACTTGGGCCTTTCGGCTGTTCGACACGCTGTTCAACCAGCGGTTAAGTGAGGACGACGACAGACTGTTGGCTACGCGCCACATTCGCAGTTTCGTGGCTTGGGACGTACGCACGAATTTCGCCCGACAGCGCTCCAATGTCGCGAGAGCTCTAGATTCACCGGACTCCGACGTTTCTGCCGCGGGTGCAGCGTGGGCCGCTGTCGCGGGGCTGTTTCACGAGGATGCGACCGACCTCGTGGAAAGAGCGTACGCGTGTTCCGACAAGGCGCGTCAGCAGATCGCAGAACTGGCAAGTCATGCATTGCGCCACACGGAGCACCGGCAGTGGTGTGAGCACCACTTGAGACGCCTGTTCAGTGACGATAGCCGGGAGGTGCGCGGAGCGGCGGCGAGATGTTGGCGGGAGTTCAAAGGGCGGTCGCTCGAAGATTACAGAACCCTTCTCGAGGACTTCTGCGACAGTCGAGCGTTCCCAGAGGAAGCCGAGTGCGTGCTCAGCGCCCTAGACGAGTCCGTACACCGGCTGCCGGAACTGACCTGCCGGGTCCTCGAAAAGCTCGTGGAGAGGGCCGATGTCCAGACGTGGGACTGGCGCTTGTCCAGCCACGTAGACGAGCGGCTCGTCACACGGCTGCTGCTACGAACCTACCATCAGCACCGGACGGGCCCCTTGGCCGCGCGGTGCCTGGACCTCTTGGATCGAATGTCGCTATCCGGGGTCGCTCATGTTGACGGCGCACTGAGGCAGTACGACCGCTGACCGTCCCCACTGGAATCTTCGGTCAACGCGGGCCACCGGCCACGCGGCCCATGAGCCAAAAGTGTGGAGGAACCGGAACACGATGATGACGACTCGCCGAGATCACCATAGGCCAAAAACCGCGCTGAACCGCTGACAGCGCTCCGAATTCCGCCAATTTTGCACACTCCGACTTGATCACAGCGAGCATCTTGACGCAACTTCGCTCGATCCTCATCTCGATCAAGGCCACTCCGTGATCGCCACTCCCGCAGTAGACATGCTCTTCCGTGTCCAGTCCAGGAAACAAGAGTTGGAGCGTACTGTGTTTGTACGGCCCCGAAGCAAAATCAGCCAAGGCCTCCAAAGTTCCAGCATCCCCTGTAATGGCAGCCCATGCCGCCAGCGTCGGGACCAGAATGCTCCCGGCTGTCGCCCTCTCGCGGTATTCCGAGCCTTTCCTCGGATGGTCAGCGAGGTCCCGGTATTCTCTAAGAATACATGGATATGTGCTGTTGGCCTTGTACGCGAACATCGTCGCGCTAGCAATCTGCTGGACCCACTGCCGAACAAACTCCGTATAACCCACGCTGTTCAGGAACAGGCAACAGATATCGATATCAATTGCCTGATTGTCCTTGATTGGCGTACATAGCGCCGGATTATTCCCAATCACCTTCATCAGAAGTTCTGCTTGGGTGTGCAGCTCGGCACGAAGGCTCTCCGCCTCCTCCGTGTCTCCGCCGGTCAGGAGGTTGACACACGCGTGCCACTTCCATAGTCCGTGAGAAGCAAGCCGGCCCACCGCATCGAAGAGCGTAAGGTTGATGTCGAGAGCCGCCTGACTCGGTACCGCTTCTGCCAGGCCGTGGTGTAGTTCCGCGCGTGGCGTGATGCAACTCGTCTCGAATTCGTAAGCGATCTGACTGTGTACCGTAATCACACGCACCACCAAATCTCGAAGGCGTCGTGACCCTGTCGCGTTCCCGAGCATGGAGTCTTTGCTGATCTCCCAACAAAAGAGCATTGCCCGCTCGCTACACCGATAGGGTGCCTCAATGTTCCCGGTCTCCCGCGCCCACACGTACAACGTCCAAAGGGCCACGTGGATTTGACGCGAGGCTGTCAGTCGTGCCGATCTGGTCGGTCTACAAGCGCGTCGAATATCGTCCAGGAACTGGCCGAAGTGTGTGACACAGACGTCCGGTTCATCAACGAGTGCTACCGCCTTACGAAAACTTGCTCTCCATGTCTCTGGCAGTGCATTCTCCCGAAGAACACCGGTCAGCAGCAAATCGGCTAGCCGGTCTCCATTCCAGACGTCAAACGTGGTCTTTTCACGGCTCTGTCGTTCCATATAGCCTTCTACATCCAACCGCACGCCCTCGTGGAGTTCGCCACCAAGGCAAAGCACCACGACGATCGGTAAGTCGGAGTAGCGCTTCGGAATGTGCTTCTGAACGTAAACGTCCACAATTTGATTCAGGGACGCACGCATTGATTGAGGTCCCCCATCCCATGTCGATCGCTTGAGATCACCAGGCTTGATCGAGAGGAGGTAGAGCGAGCGCTCACCCGTGCCGATTGTGCCGACCGCCGCCACGTCGACACCGTACTGTTTGGTTCCACGGGACGGCCGCGAAAAGACAGTCATTCCGAGTTCGCTTAGCAAGTCCGGGATGACTACGTCGAGCTCTCCTCTTTCCTTCAGAGAGGCGAGGTAGTGGGCAAAGATCAGCTTCATTCTGGCGGCTCTTCGACCTCAAATGCCCTGATTCGGCACTCCAACCCAACTGGGTCGAGCACGTACATCCTAGGCAACTCCACACTATGTCTAAACGCGGAGAGCTTCATCTCTTGGCGAGCTGGCGACCCAGGTCCTCCAACGTCAAGGTGAACGACGGACGCAGTTCCATACAGCAGTGTGGCCTTACGCGCAAGAACGGACACGATGGACTGTTCGTCCGCCTTCTTGTACGCCTCGCGCCAGAAGTCTTGAACGTGATGGGCTTGAATTTGCCGCTCGCGCTCACTCGGCTTGAACGCCACACAAATCCCGGATCGCTCGCTCTCCGCAATATGCGCCCGGATACGAGACGCGAGGTGACGTACCGAATGGCGAGCCTCATCGTGACGCGAAGTTGCGGCTTCAAAGAGACAGATGGCGTTCCAATAGTTCAGTAGAAAGTGATCAAAGACAAGATCCTCGAGCTTCGCCCGATCGTGCTCAGGCACAAGTCGGAGGCATGACAGCAGAAGTGTGGCGGCGTCTTTTTTCTGGAGCAGGCAGTAACCAAGAATCTTGCGTGTCAGGAACAGAATCCACGGCGAAGTGAGGTCGAACGGCTTGAGGTCCACGTCTATATCTTCGCGCACGTTGTGGCGTTGCAGTAAGTCAGATGCCGCTTTGCAGAGCTTATGGTCACCTGTCAAGAGGAGGGATACGACGAACCAGCCGAGCACATCGCCTCGTGCCGTTTTGATCTTGTCCTGAATCTCTCCTAACGTGTCGTTGTCATCGGCACGATTTCCTTGGGTAAGGATTTTCTTGAAGTAGTCGAGCAACTCCGTACGATCGACGTCAGGATCCCACTGGTGTACTACAGCGCCGCGCACTTGTGTTTCCGCCTGGGAAGAGGGTATCGCCAATGGACAGCAGCCGGACGGCTGCCTTCAACGGCATGCCTGCCGGAGCGCGAATTCGCGGTGCTGCCGACCCGCATGCACCTGCTGGTTCGCAAGGCGCAGGCGTTCCAGATCAGCCTTACCGAGCTCACCGGGGGGCCCAGTCCCGTCGAACAGCCCATTTTCCGGGCGCTGCGAGGCAGCGCACCCGATCCGGAGGAAGTACGGGCGTTCCTCGGAGTGTCCCTCGAAGATCAAGGCGGCTGGACCGACGCGCCCGCGGCGTTCAGAGAGTGGCGCGACGCGCTCTACGAAACCGGGGTGTTCATCTTCAAGGACGCGCCGCCAGGACGACTACTGCGGCTTCTCTATCGTGGGCTGATACCCGCCTGTTGCGGCAGCGTCGTCAGCGGACCAGTCATTCTTGGGCATTGGACTCTCCTCTGGCGTGGAGAGCCAGAGCTCTATGGTCGGCACCTCGCCGGAAGCGATGAGAACGCCGCTGTCGCCGCGGGGGGACCAATTGTTCTCAGCGACAGCGTCACTCCGACGAAGGGGAAGGACAGGGCGTAGTAGATCAGTGAGACAGTGAAGTAGCTCAAGAGATCTTCCGAACGGGATCGGCGGCGCCCGGTCACGAACTGGGACCGTACAAACAGGGTGATGAAGCCCGGAACGAGCAGGCCCAAGGCCGGGAAACGCTTTCGAAATTGCCGATGTTGGGCATACGGTCCGTGTCCGATTACGTCTTCGGACCTGTCATTTGCGGGTCCTCGTCTTCATGACCCGACGACGTGCGCACGTTGGCGTTCTTGATGTGCCAGCCTCGGCCGATCTTTTCCAGGTCGCCGGTCACGATGACGTGACTTCCGGCCTCGTGGGCGCGTATGGCTACGCGGTAGTTCTTCTCGTCCAGAACGGCTTGGACTGAGTACATCCTGCCGTGAATTCGGGTCTTGAAAACCGCGACGCCTTCCAGCGCCCGCTGATCCCGCCTCAATCTGTGCACAGTGGCAACGAAGGGAGTTTCTGGGCGTGGGCCGCTGTTACGGAGGATTTTAGCGATGGCCCTCAGCGGCCGTCGGTCCACCTCGGAAAACTCGATCAGTTCTGGGGGGAGGCGTGTCCCTCGATTCGTCGCCCACGTCACGCCTACTTCAAACCGATTGGTGTTTTCGATCAGACCGACGACGGCGTCGCAGAGATTCGCACTGACACCGGAGGAAACCGCGGCTTCGAGGTCCTGATGGCGCAGGACAGAGCCCCACCGCTCGGCTGCCCGTCTTGACGCCTGGAGCGCTTCGACGAGCTGGCGGATGACGCGCCGTGAGAGCGGTTCTTGTCGGAAACGCAGCCGGGATTCATCCAATACCCTGGGGGTGGTCGGGGCAACGGGAGCCATCAGGCTGACTACGAAACTGCCGTGTTCGGTTTGTCCCAGCCGGACACGCTCCATAAAGGCGGTCGCCTTCTTGTTGGCGCGTCCCTTGTAAACCCGTTGTCGAGGCCCCACGGTCGCGCGGGCGGCGGCCATGACCATTTCGCGGGCCTGAGAGACCATCCCGACCCCTGTATCGAGGGCGATCGAGCCATTCGTGGCGCCTTCCATCGCGCGGACTCGAATCACGTCGTGGTCCGCCTCCAGCAGGTCCTTAAGAACGGCGAGCTCGTCTTGCCCGCTCTCTTCCGAAAAGATCCCGATCAGGCGGGAGACGACGGAGGGATAGTCACCGAGGAGATCGGTCCTCGGCAGCAGGATTTCGGAAAGACCCTCCCCATGCCAGACATCGGCGGCGTCACCGTACGGCTCGGTCTTCGCCCAGCCCGCGCTTCGTGCATACGCGGCCAAGCCGCCGGGGGTGACTCCCCTAAGCGCGTTCGCGTCCAGAATGCGGGCCTTCATGACAGGGTTCCGCTCCTTGCCCGGTCCATTAAATCCTTGAGGGCCGGAACGTCAAGACGATTGGCGGTCGGGATGGAGATCGTCAGGGTGTGTTCGTTCTCGGACTCCGGAGCGCCGGGGATGGCTACCCAGTAGGCACAGCGCCGCATCACCAGTTCCTGTGCGGAGGCGCTGAGCCAGCGCTGTTCATCCTCGGGGAGATCCAACACGACGAGCACTCGGGGAACCATCGTCGGCTCCCGGAGGAGATCGTAGTTCCGTCTGAGAAGGGGGAATCGCCAATGGGCGCCATGTTGCCTGAGCCGGACAGTGGCCTTCAACTGCATATCGAGGCTGGGCCGCATCTGCCCGCCCGCCCGTATCTGGACGTCCACGCCGTCTCGGTCGAGGTTCGGTTCCGCGAGGGTGTAGCCTGCGGCGGAAGCTACTGCTTGGACGTAGGCCCTTGAGAGCCCTTCCTTGCGGTCCCCCGACGCCAGGATCGAATCGCTCACCGTGTGTCTCGGCGGAAGTTTGGCACGGGCGACAGCGGCGAGCCGGGTGGGTTGGAGCACAACGAGTGTCACCAAGGCGGCGCGGGCTTGGGTGGTGGAGCCATTCGGCAACCGGGCCGTGCGGTGCCGGTCGCCAAACAGTTGGCCCGTAATGCCACATGGCGGGAGGCTCTGTAGCGGGCCGGTCCATCCCCGGAGCGGTAGAAGGCAAGAAGGCACTGCGCTGTTGTAGTGGGTGTGGGCGCTGTTTGACTTGCAGTTGTGCGGATTTTCCGCGATTATGGTCTCGTGACATGCGTACCGCTTCCCTCTCACTCCGCGAATGCGCTCCTCTCGTTCACTGCCCGGAACGTGCGGTCGTACTGGGACGAGGTGAATCTCTCGCT
>Ga0209021_1001062_pt1 | contig 29880 bp, 29 predicted proteins | sample PinacodermFT_FD_187299 | JGI IMG/M metagenome (GOLD analysis project Ga0209021, IMG submission 187299) | Host-associated microbial community of the marine sponge Aplysina aerophoba from Gulf of Piran - sponge pinacoderm, lysed by freeze-thaw... | ecosystem: Host-associated > Porifera > Sponge >... | reverse complement strand
CAACGTCGCCGCGGTCATCCCCACACCGGCCCCCACCCCAACCGACGCCGCAGCGGCAGCTCCCACCCCCACGCCTACTCCCGCCGAACACCATCCAGAGCCCACTGAGGAGCAGGCCGAGCCCGCCGAGCGCTCAACCGGGCAGGTCGACGGCATCGTGTTCGTCGTGTCAGAGGGTTCCGAGGCGACCTTCTCCGTTGGCGAGGTGCTCGCCAACGTTTCGATCCCGAACTACGAGGCCGTGATGCGCACCACCGGCCTGAGCGGCGAGGTGCGGCTCGACGGCGAAGCCTCGGTCGTTACGGTGAACCTGCACAGCATGGAGAGCGACGAACCGTTCCGCGACCGCTACGTGCAGAGCCGCATGTTTCCGGGCCAGCCGACCGCGAGCGTAACTTTCGGGAACCTGACCCCTCTGCCCGGCGGTTTCACGAACGGCGACGAGGTAACGACTGAGGTCGTGGGCACGCTCAACATCAACGGCATGGACGTGCCCCTCACGTTCGCCATCACCGCCCGCGACGACGGCGACGAGGTCTTCGTACTCGGGCGCTCGACGTTCACCTGGGACCAGATCGGCGAACCCGTGCCGACCGCCCGCAGCGTCGTGAGCGTCGAGGACGAGGTCCGCGTCGAAGTGCTGCTGGCGCTCACGCCGCAATAGGGCTGACCATCCCTCCCCGCCTTGCGCCGATGGGTGCGGTAGCGCATCATTGCGCCCGCGCGCTACGCAGCAGGAGGGAGTCATGACCGCACCCAAGGTCGTCGTCTTTGCGCCCGGTGATGAGCGGAGCTACCAGCGGTTCGAGGAGGCCGGATGCGACGTCACGCTCGGCAAGGCCTCGTGGGCCGACCCCACCGGCAACACCACCGATGAGATTGCCGCGATGGCCGTCGACGCCGACGCGCTCGTCGGCACGTCCATCAAGGGCGGACGCATAGACCGCGGCGTGATGCTCGCCTCCGAGCAGCTCCGCATCGTCGCCAAGTACACCGTCGGCGTCGACGAGATCGACACCGACGTCGCCACGGAACTCGGCATCATCGTCACGCACGCGCCGACCGAGGCGAACTGGGGCGGGGTCGTCGAGACCACGATGCAGCAGTTGCTCACGCTGCTCAAGAAGTCCCGCCAGCGCGACGCTGCGCTGAAGCAGGGCACGGCCTGGCGGACGCCGGCGCTCACCGCGACCCACCTCGGACGGCGCGAGGACGGTTACCCCGGCCTGACGGTCGGCATCGTGGGACTGGGGCGCATCGGCGGACGGCTCGCCCAGATGCTCGCGCCCTGGCGCGTCCGCATGATCGCCTACGACCCTTACCAGCCCATCGACCGCTTCATCCACGCGAACGTCGAGCGCGTCGACCTCGACACTCTCCTGCAGGAGTCCGACGTCGTGACGCTCCACGTCATCCTCACGGCGGAGACGCACCACATGATCGGCGAGCGGGAACTCGGCATGATGAAGCCGACTGCCATCCTCCTCAACACTTCGCGCGGCCCCGTGATCGACGAGAAGGCGCTCGTCGCCGCTCTGCAGAACGAGACCATCGCGGGCGCCGGGCTCGACGTGTTCGAGGTCGAGCCGCTTCCGATGGACAGCCCGCTGCGCCAGATGGACGAGCGCGTCCTGCTCTCGCCGCACGTCGCGGCGCACAACCACGGCGCGGGCATCGGCCCCGGCATTGAGTGGGGCACGGAGGACGTGCTGCGCGCCTTGCGCGGCCAGTTGCCGGAGCACGTCTTCAACAAGGAAGTCATCCCCCGCTGGCTCGAGCGCTTCGAAGGCCGCGCCGTTATCTAGGAGAGCGCCGTCCAAGGAGGGCACATGGCAACAGGCAATTGGACTCGGACTGAGTTGCTTGTGGCCTTTGCTTTATACCATCGGCTGCCATGCAGCCGGTTCAGAGAAGCCGACCCTGACATCGTCCGGTACGCGCAAGCGATAGGCCGTTCACGGGCGTCCCTGAAAATGAAGCTCTGGAACATCGCAAGCCTGGATTCAACGATGTCTCCCGGCCGTAGAAGTCTCAACCGAGCATCCTCGGCTGACCGATCAATGTGGGACGAAATGCAGAGCGACTGGGAGAAGTTTGCTATCGCTTCGGAGGAGGCGGTTATTGCTATCTCCACCAGAGCACAGCTGATTCCGAGCGCACCTGATGAAGAACAATCTGACCGCGAAGGTGAAGACCGTCCTGTAGAGGCCCAGGCTCGGGTTGGGCAACAGTTCTTCCGCAATTCCGTGATGAGCGCCTACAACGAGCAATGCTGTATCACAGGGCTATCGTTACCGGCCCTACTCGTAGCGAGCCACATCGTTCCTTGGCGCGTAGACGAGCAGAACAGATTGAATCCGAAGAATGGACTCTTGCTATCCACGCTGCATGACAAAGCGTTCGACGCGGGTCTCTTGACTCTGGACGATGAATTGGTCGTCCGCGTCTCGCGTAAGCACAGACCCGACAACGACGAGTTCTTCGCGTCGGCCATTGGCCACTACGACGGGCAACCCATACTCCGCCCGGAGAAATTCGAGCCTGACAAGCAGTTTCTCCGCTACCATAGAGAGCACATCTTCAAAGGTTAATGTGATGCTCATCGCTGATCTCATCATGGAAATGCAGGAAAGACCCGTCAAACCTCTGACGGTTTTTGTAGACCAGCAGGCCAGACTCCCGTTGATAGGAAAATGCCATGGCCTTCCTGCACGTGGCGCAGCCTACGAATACGAAGCCGGTTTCCTCATATTTCGAGCGGATGTTCCTTCAATAGACTTGGAAATGAACGACGAATTGACCATCTATGCACGCATTGCTTACCCAATGCCTGTTATGGGACTGCGGACACTAGATCTGGCTTCTAAAATCACAGACGGAGGCGGATGCTACTGTGGAACTTGTATAGAAGGTCGTCTTGAACTAGCACTAGATTCTATCCGGCCCTGAATTGGAGTGAAAACAGTGTGTGACAGGAGCTAATGCGCGTGCCGTGTGCACGCGAGTATACTCCCCCCATCACAACCCCTTGGGAGGGAAGCGCATGACCACCAACGGGCGCATCAGCAAGGCCGAGTGGGGCTCCGACGTCATCGTCGAGACACTGCGCGGCCTCGGCATCGAGTACGTCGCCATGAACCCCGGCGCAAGCTTCCGGGGCGTCCACGACTCGCTCGTCAACTACCTCGGAAACGAGCGCCCCGAGCTCATCCTCTGCCCTCACGAGGAGATTGCCGTCGCCGTCGCGCACGGCTACGGCAAGGCCGCGGGCAAGCCGATGGCGGCCTACGTCCACAACGTCGTCGGCCTGCTGCACGCGACTATGGCCATCTTCAACGCGTCCGCGAACCGCTCCGCCGTCCTCGTGCTCGGCGGCACCGGCCCCATGGCCGCCGACGAGCGCCGACCGTGGATCGAGTGGATACACACCGCCAACGTCCAGGGCAACGCCGTCCGCGACTACGTGAAGTGGGACGACCAGCCCGCCAGCGTCGGCGCGTCGGTCGAATCGCTCATCCGCGCCTACCACATCGCCACCAGCCAGCCGGAGGGGCCGGTCTACGTCAATTTCGACGTTTCGACGCAGGAGGAGCAGCTCACCGAGCCGTTCGAGATGCCGGACTTCGACTCCTTCCCGGCGCCGACGCGCTTCCAGGCCGACCCTGACGCGCTCGAGCAGGCCGCAAGCCTGCTCGTGGACGCGCAGCGCCCTGTCGTCCTCGCCGATTTCCTCGGACGCTCGGAGGAGGCGGCCAACGGCCTCGTGCGGCTTGCAGAGCTGCTCTCCCTGCCCGTCGTTTCCGGTGGCGACCTCTACAACTTCCCGTCGCGCCACCCGCTGAACGTCACGACGGCCAAGCGGCAACTGCTGCAGGAGGCCGACGTCGTGCTCACGCTCGACGTGTACGACCTCCAGCAGGCGCTCACCGGGCAGGACTACCGCGCCCGCCAGTTGCAGCACCTGCTGCCGCCCGGCGCGAAGCTCATCGACGTGTCGCTCCGCCAGCTCGCCATCCGCAGCTGGACGGCGGACTACGGCGGACTCTACCCAACCTCGCTCTCCGTGCAGGCCGACACCGCGCTCGCCATCCCCGCGCTCGCCGACCTCGTCGAGCGCCGCCTCAACGACGGCCCCGACCGTTCGAGCGAGTTGCGCGAGCGCCACGGGCGGGTCGCCGCGCTGCATGACGGAGCGCAGAAGCAGGCAGCGGACGTCGTGGCCAACCGCTCCGGCGAGTCACCCATCGCCCTGCCCTACCTCGCATCGGAGATGTGGGAGGTCGTCAAGGACACGGACTGGGTGCTCGGCAACGGCAACCTGCGCGGCTGGACGGAGCGCCTCTGGGACTACAACGCCCCGCACCAGGTCATCGAGTCGCGCGGCGGCGGCGGGCTCGGCATGGGCTTCGGCCACGCCCTCGGCGTCGCGCTGGCGAACCGCGACAAGGGGCGGCTCACCATCAACATCCAATCGGACGGCGACTTCCTCTTCACGCCCGCCGCGGTCTGGACGGCCGTCCACCACCGCATCCCGATGCTCGTCGTTATGTACAACAACCGCACCTACGGCAACGACCTCGGCCACCAGGGCCTCATGGCGGAGGTGCGGGGCAGGCCCATCGAGCGCAGGACCATCGGCATCGACATCGACGACCCCTACGTGGACTTCGCGGGCATGGCGCGCTCGTTCGGCGCGTGGGCCGAGGGCCCCGTCGACAACCCCGCCGACCTGCGCGGCGCCCTCGAACGCGCCAAGCGTGAGGTCGTCGAGAACGGCCGCCTCGCCCTCGTGGACGTCGTCACCGAAGTTGGCGAGCGGTAGGACGTGTAGGGGCATCCCTCGTGGGTGCCCGATGCAAGAGGAGCACCCCATGACAGACCTGAAATACATGCGGTTCGGCGAACAGCCCCCGATCTCGCGGGGGAACGGCGCGATGACCTACCCGCTCGTCGGCGGCGCTGACGGCACCAACGCCTTCACCGCCGGCATCAGCCACTTCCCTCCCGGACTGAACGTGCCCGGCGGAGTCACCCACTGCTTCCGCAACACCGGCGACGTGCCGATGAAGATCATGTGGGTCTACGCCTCCACGAGCGTCACCCGCACGTTCGCCGACACCGGGCAGACCGTCGAACACCTCTCCGGCGAGGACCTCATCGGGCGGTAGGCTGTCCCGTGTCATGTTGAGCGGGGCCTACACACCTCTCGGGTAAGGACAGCCCTCGTCCTTACCTGCCGATCCCGTCGAGCACCCTGTCCGCGACGCCGGTGGCGACCCAGTCCTTCCACTCGTCCGAGTTGCGCAGCCACGTGAACGCAGCCTCGCGGTACTCGCTCTCCTGCAGCACGAAGAAGCGGAACCGCCCCTTGTACCCGAGCAACTCGTTCAGCTCCTCCCGGTCCAGCGTCCATTCCTTGAAGAACTCGACCACGTCCGGCGAGAACTCTTCCACGTCCTTCCGCACGGCGATGAGCGACGACGAGTCCGGGTATTCGCATGCCTGGTTGATTTCCGACGCTGCGACGGTCGATGTCAGCCGCTCCCAGCAGCCCTCGCCGAACGAAGGCTCCCTCAGTTGCTCGAAGCCTCCCAGTTCCTCGAGGGTCGTGGCCAGCGCCGACGGCCACCAGTAGTAGAACAGGATGTTCTCCTGGTTCTCGAACGCCGAGAGTATCTGGTTGTACAGCGCTTCCGGAGTGCGGGGGTCGACCAGCTCGACGAACTCGTCCAGACCGTACCCGTGCACCTGCTTCTCGTTGATGCGCGCGCACTCCCACTCGGTGACGCAGGTGATGAGCCGGGCCTTGCCGCCGTCGGGTCCGGCAAAGAGCTGCTGATGCTGCGACTCCTGCAGGCCCTGCACCCTGAACAGGGCGGGGTTCGCGTTCGCGGTGTACTGCGGGATGAGGAACGCGCTCTGGGATACGACCCCCGCGAAACTGTCCCCCAGGGTCAGGATGGTGTCTACGTCGAAAACGTCGTCCCAGACCGACTGGAAGGCCGGGAGCCGCACCTCCATATGGATGTTCGTCAGGCCGTTGCCCAGGTTCTGTATCGCCTGCCTCTCGGTGCCAGACACGGTGAGCGTCCGGTACCCGTAGCCGTACTCCAGGATCGTCCGGGCTATCGCGATCTGGAGCGACGCGGTCTCCGTGCCAGGGTCGGAGAACGTGAGGAGCTGCGCCCCCGCCACAGGGGTTGGCGTCGGCGGGAAGAGCGTCTGCGCGCTGTTGGTGCCCGACCATTCGCCGGGCCCGCCCTGGTTCACGGCACGTACCTGCACGTCGTACGTCGTGCCGGGTGTCAGCAGGTCGAGTTCCACCTGCGTCGCCGTCTGTATGGTGTTCGTCACCTCGGTCCATTCGCCGTCGAGGATGCGCGCGCGGTAGCGGTAGTCGTAGTCGGTGACTGGCTGCGGGCCGGACGGCGCGCTCCACGTCACGAGGGCCTTGTCCGTGCCGTTCTGCTGGACCGTGGGCGCCGCCGGAGCGACGGGTGTGGGGAACGGCGTCGCCGTGGGGGTGGGCGTGGCCGTGGGTGTTGGTGTCACCGTGGGAGTCGCGGTCCCGGTAGCCGTCGGCGTGGGCGTGAACGTCGGAGTATGTGTCGGTGTCGGCGTCGGTGTCAGGGTGGGGGTTGGCGTCAGCGTGGGCGTCGGCGTCAACGTGGGAGTAGGCGTTACCGTTGGCGTCGACGTGGGGGTTGGCGTGAACGTAGGCGTCGCCCTCGCGACGAACACCGGGACCGGCGTCGGTTCCGAGCACGCAGCGACGGTCAGGAGAACGAGCGCCAGCAGGGGGATGGCGCTGAGGAAGGGACGAAACATACGACACGCTACCTTGATCGATGGGACTGTCTCTTTAAGTATACCGGACACCCCTCTGACACCCGCCCCTTCCCCGAACGCGCCCTGGTCTCCTACCCTGTCCGTACGCACACGCGTTCCGAAGGAGGAGCCCCATCCCGGCTACGAGTGGTGTGTTACAGAATGTTGCAGGATGTTCCACCAGCAGTAGCGAAGGCCCCGTCATTCACTCGTGATTTCCACGGTGTCACGAGTGCGTGGGCTGCAACATCCGGGCACATCCACGCTCGGGAACAGAACAGAACGCTGCGTCGAACGGTACGCAGGAGCAACATCACGAAGGCTGGTAGAATCGTTTCTCGATGGCGCTTTCCAAAGAAGACAACGAACTGCTGACACGCGTGGGGCCGGAAACCCCGATGGGCGAACTCTTCCGCCGCTTCTGGACGCCCGTCCTCCTCGCGAACGAACTGCCGGAGCCGGATTCGCCGCCCATACGGGTCAAGCTCTTCGGCGAGTTCTTCGCCGCGTTCCGCGACACCCAGGGCAGGCTCGGCCTGCTGGACGCCCGCTGCCCGCATCGCGGCGCCGACCTCTCGTTCGGCCTCGTGGAGGAAGGCGGCATCCGCTGCGGACGCTGCTACTGGAAGTTCGACGTCGAGGGCAACATCCTCGACATGCCCCTAGAGCCGGCGGACAGCCCTCTCTGGGCCGAGGTGAAAGCGCCCTCGTTCCGCATCGTCGAGTTCGGCGGGCTCCTCTGGGGCTACGTCGGTCCGCAGGACGACGTTCCCGACCTCCCGGAGTTCGAGTGGACGCGCGTCGAGCCGGAGCAGCGCTACCTCTCCCGCTTCCTCGTCGAGTGCAACTACATGCAGGCGATGGAGGGCGGGCTGGACGCCGCCCGTGTCGCCGCGCTCAAGAAGGCGGGCGCGCTCGGCCCGGACGACCCGATGGGCGAGGATGCCGCCCACACGGTGCAGGCGCGCGAGACCGAGTACGGGCTGCTCGTCGGCACCGCGGTCGAGTCCGAAGCGCAGCAGGCGGAGATGTCTGTCGCCCAGTGGCTCATGCCCTTCTACACCACGCTGGCATCCGGCAAGCGCGACATCTACGAGGGCACGGCCTGGGCCCCCATCGACGACGAGAGCACGATGGCATTCGCGGTGACCTACAGCCCGCGCAAGCCGCTCAGCAAGCGCCTGCTCACGGAGATACGCCAGGGCAAGCGCATCCACCCGAAGCTCCAGGAGGGCATGTACCGCCGCGAGCGCAACCGCGAGAACGCCTACGTGCCGGAGGGGAAGGAACGCCCCACCGACTTCGCATCGCGGTTCGAGACCTCGTTCGAGATGGCGCTCGCCTGCCAGGAGAGCATGGGCTCCATCGTCGACCGCTCCCAGGAGATGCTCGGCCCTAACGACGGCGCCGTCGAGGGCGCGCGCCGCATCCTCATGCAGGCCGCCGTCGACCTGATGGAGGGCACCATCCCCGTCATCGTCCACAAGGGCGAAGCCTACCGCGTCCGCGCTTACGCCGCGCAGGTCGCCGATGCCGAGGCCTTCGATGAGGATGAGCAGGTCCTCAGAGGCATCGCCCCCGAAGTCTGATCCGTGGCCGGCTACTCAGGCACGCCCCTCCCGCGCAAGCTCGGCATCAAGCCCGGCGCAACGCTCGCCATCGAGAACGCCCCAACCGGCTTCGACGCCACGCTCGGCGAGCTCCCAGACGGCGTCCGCTACGCTGACGAGGGAGAGGCCGGCATCGATGTCCTCGTCGCCTTCCACCTAAGCCGCGAGACGCTGGAATCGTCATTCCCCGCCCAGGCACACCGCATCGTCCCTAACGGCGGCTACTGGATCGCGTGGCCCAAGCGCTCCTCGGGCGTCCCAACCGACATCACTGAGGACGTCCTTCGCGAGGTGCTCCTCCCGACTGGCCTCGTCGACAACAAGGTCTGTGCGATAGACGAGACTTGGTCGGGCCTGCGGTTCGTCGTCCGCAAGGAACTCCGCGCCACATGGCCACCTGCACATCTCCTCTCCTGAAGGAGAGGAGGGGATTGTGGACTTCTTGCTGGGGAGTGCAGAGGGGCATGCCCCTCTGGCGGGGGCGTGGGGGTGTCCCCCACAACGCACCGGGCGGGTGGGTGGGAAGAACTACCCCTGCCACGCAAGCCAGATCCCCGCGGTGGCGGGGTGGAATGCCCTACCCCGCGATGGGATACAGCTTCCGGACGTTCGTGTTCACCAGCTTGTGGATGGTCTCCACCGGCAGGTGGCCGAGGTTCTCCGCGAGCACCCGTCGCGAGTTGGGCCACGGCGAGTTAGGGTGCGGGTAGTCCGTGGACCACATGCAGTTGTCCTGCCCCCACCAGGAGAGCAACTGCCCGCCCACGTAGTCGTTGAAGAACGTGGCGTAGCAGTTGCGGTAGAAGTACTCGCTCGGCAGCATCGACATCGGCATGGGCCGTGAGTCCTTGAACCGCTTGTAGTAGTAGTCCCACTGCTGCAGCACGAACGGTATCCACCCGATCTCGCTCTCCACGACCACCACCTTCAGCTTGGGGAAGCGTTCGAACACGCCCGTGAAGATGAGGTCGAACAGCGAGTTCGTCACACTCTGCAGCTTGAGGTTCACGGAGCCGCGGTGGGCGAGCAGGTGGTTGCCCTTCCGATCTCCGAAGTTCGTGTGCGCGCTGTAGTCGAAGCCCGTGAGGATGTGCAGGTGCACCGGAACGTCCAACTCCTCCATCGCGGCCCAGAGCTTGTCGTAATGGTCGCCCGTGAACTGCAGGTCCGGGTGCGGCACCTGCCAGACGAGCGCGCCGTACAGCCCGCCCTCGTGCGTCCGGTACAGCTCCGCAACTGCCTTGTCGATGTCGTAGGTCGCGATGCACGGGATGCCGACGAGCCGCTTGGGAGCGATGGAGCAGTACTCCATCAGCCAGTCGTTGTAGATGTTGAAGCACGCCTCCTGCGCCTCCGGGCTCTCCAGGCTGAACAGCCGCAGCCCGAGCGTCGGGTACAGCACTTCGGCGGAGACGCCGTCCGTCTCCATCTCGGTGATGCGTTCCGTCGGGTTGTAGCCGCCGGGGCGCTGGTCGTCCATCTCGGTGCCCGTCTTGGGGCGCGGAGGGAATTCGGGAACGTCGCCCTTCAGGTTGTCGGGCAACTTGCTGTGCCAGAAGTCCGGCTCCTCCATGACGTGGGAGTCGGCAGAGATCAGCACCTCACCGGAGAGGTCGAGCACACCGGCCGGGGCATCCTGTGTCGTAGTCATCGCGAACCTCCTCCAACTGTTTGGACGATGGCCCGAGCGTACGCCCGACGGGGCCGTGCGTCAACGCTCACCGAGCCGTCCACGCGAGGTCCCCGTCATTCCCGCGCAGGCGGGCATCTCGCAGCCCGGTCCCCGGCCTCAGCGGGCCGTCCACGCAAGGTCGATGTTGTACGTCGCGCCGGTGAGCGCGCTGCCTGCGTCGGACGCGAGGAATAGCGCAAGTCCCGCTACCTCCTGGGGCTCGATGAGACGCTTGACCACCGCCTGTGCGAGCACGACCTGGTCCAGGACGTCCTCGACGCTGACCCCTGCCATCCGCGCAAGGTCCGGCAACTGGTTCTCGACGAGCGGCGTTCGCACGAAGGATGGGCAGATAGCGTTCGCAGTGACGCCGAACGCTCCGGCCTCCACAGCCGTGGCCTTGGTCAGCCCCACGATGCCATGCTTCGCCGCGATGTATGCGGACTTGTTCGGGCTCGCGATGAGGCCGTGCACGGACGACATGTTGATGATGCGCCCCCACCCCCGCTCCTTCATCGTGGGCAACAGGTGCTTCGTCAGCTGGAACGGGGCGGTCAGCATGATCTGCAGCATCCGCGACCACTCCTCCTCCGGGAACTCCTCGATGGGCGCGACGTGCTGAACGCCCGCGTTGTTCACGAGGATGTCCGCACCACCGTGCTCGTCCAGCACCTGCTCGGCGAGGCTTCGCGCCTGCTCCGGGTCCGAGAGATCGGCTTGCACGAAGGAACCACCGATGGCTTCCGCGACCTTGCTGCCGGTCTCCGTGATGTTGTTGACGATGACGTGCGCGCCCTCTTCCGCGAAGCATTCGGCGATCGCCTTCCCGATGCCGCTCGCGCCGCCGGTCACAAGCGCAGTCTTGCCTGCGAGAGTTGCCATGTCAGAGATACTCCGTTCCGCTTGTCTGTTGCGCCGAGGTCTGGCCGCGCTATGCGTCCGCGCGGCGCCTCGCGCTCCGCACACGAACGCCAACCGGCAGCGCCATGCCGCCAAGCACCGCGCCAAGGGCGGCGAACACCACCGCCAGCAGCCACCAGTCGCCGTCCATGGGAACGTCCCTGAGCGGCATCGCCGCGAACGCATACAGCGGCGCGATGACGACGATGACGCCGAGAGCCGCACCCGTGAGCTTGGCCGTGGCGTTCACGCCGATCCTGCGGCCAACCGCCATGCCCGAAGCCCACGGGAAGAACATCGTCCCGCACATCCAGAGCAGCGCCGCCCAGTCGCCCAGCCAGTCGCGCAGCGCGCCCAGCGACACGAGCGTCGCGGCTCCAAGCGCCACGATCGCGAGCGACCGCACGGCGAGGGTCGTTGTTCCCATGGTTGGCCAGCCTCCGCGCGCATGGTACCATCCAACTTCCGTGGGAGGCCCATCGCGCCTCGGCCCGCTGACCGGCGTACCGCCGTCGCGGGTGCGATTACTCATTTCCGATTCCGGGGAGCGATGGCAACGCAGACGGCCCACAATTCCACCCAGGCGGTTATCGACAAAGCGCTGGCAGGCGAGAGCCTGACGGCGGACGACGGCTGCCGCCTGATGACGTCGCGCGACCCCGCCGGCCTCACCGCGCTCATGGCGGCCGCCTGCGAGTTGAACGACCGCGCCCGCCCCCACCGGCGCATCACCTACTCCCGCAAGGTCTTCCTACCGCTCACGAACCTCTGCCGCGACCGCTGCGGCTACTGCACGTTCGTGAAGGGCCCCCGCCAGCGCGGCGCGCACACGATGACGCCCGACGAGGTGCTCGCCGTCGCCCGACGCGGAGCGGAGCTCGGCTGCAAGGAAGCCCTGCTCAGCCTCGGCGACCACCCGGAAGAGCGCCACCCCGAGATGCTCGAAACGCTTCGCGACCTCGGCTTCGACTCGACGCCCGAGTACACCTCCGCGATGAGCAGGCTCGTGCTGGAGGAGACCGGCCTGCTGCCCCACACTAACTGCGGCACGCTCGACCGTGACGAGATGGCGGCGATAGCTCCCTGGAACGCGAGCATGGGCATCATGCTGGAGAGCGCCAGCCTTCGCCTGCACGAGCCAGGCGGCCCGCACCACGGCACGGTGACGAAGCGCCCGGAGCAGCGCATCGCCACGCTGGAGACGGCAGCCGACCTCGGCGTCGCGATGACGACCGGCATCCTCATCGGCATCGGCGAGACGCCCGAGGAGCGCGTCGACGCCCTGCTCGCGATACGCGACGTGCAGGAGCGCTGCGGCAACGTCCAGGAGGTCATCATCCAGAACTTCCGCGCCAAGGCGGCAACCCGGATGCGTGGCGCGCCCGAGCCGTCGTCGCTGGACATGCTGCGCACGCTCGCCGTCGCCCGCCTCCTGCTCGGCCCTGACATGAACATCCAGGCCCCGCCCAACCTGCAGGCCGACGGCTACGAGACATACCTGCTCTGCGGCATCAACGACTGGGGAGGCGTCTCCCCGCTGACGAAGGACTTCATCAACCCCGAGGCGGCATGGCCCGACACCGACCGCCTGCACGACCTCACGCGTGAGGCGGGCTACGAGTTGCGGGAGCGCACCGCGCTCTACCCGTCCCACGTCCTCGACGGCGCATGGACGCGTTCACCGCAGATCGCATCGCGCCTCGCAGAGTTGACCGACAACGAAGGCTATGTGAAACCCGAACTGGAACGTTGGAGTTGCGAACAGTGAGCACATCGAACGGACAGACCGAGCACGGCTGGGGAGGGCTGGAGACGCTGTTGAGCGGCGTACCGGCGGACATCGCCGCCATCCTTGCGAAACCGCTGGAAGGACGCGAGGTCTCGGTTGAGGAAGGCACGCGCCTCTTCGAGGCCGAGGGCGCAGCGCTCCTCGCGCTGATGGCCACGGCGGACGAACTGCGGCGGCAGGTCAATGGCGACCGCGTCACCTACGTCGTCAACCGTAACATCAACTTCACCAACGTCTGCATCAAGCGGTGCGGCTTCTGCGCCTTCAGCCGAGACTTCCGCCAGGAGGAGGGCTACTTCCTCCCGCTGAACGAGATCATCCGGCGTGCGCAGGAGGCGTCGGACCTCGGTGCGACCGAGGTCTGCATCCAGGCAGGCCTCCCACCGAAGATGGAGGGCTCGCTCTACATCGACCTCACCCGCGAATTGAAGGCGGAACTCCCCCACCTGCACATCCACGGCTTCTCGCCGGAGGAGGTGCTCTACGGCGCGGTCCGCTCGCGCGGGAGCATCGAGGACTACCTGCGCAGCCTCCGCGACGCCGGCGTCGGCTCGCTTCCCGGCACGTCGGCGGAGATCCTCGACCAGCCCGTGCGCGACAAGATCGCGCCGGGCCGAATCACCGTCGACCAGTGGACGGAGGTCATCACCACCGCGCACCGGCTCGGCATCCCCACCACGTCCACCATCATGTTCGGCCACATCGAAACGAACGCACACCGCGCCGCGCATCTCGCCTACCTTCGCGACATCCAGAAGGCGACGGGCGGCTTCACCGAGTTCGTCCCCCTGAGCTTCGTCCACGAGGAAGCGCCGATGTTCGTGCGCCAACTCTCTGACGAGATGCGCCCCGGCGCGACCGGCGCCGAGGTCGTGCGGATGCACGCCATCGCCCGCATCATGCTCCACGGGTGGATAGACAACATCCAGTGCTCGTGGGTGAAGGAGGGGCCGAAGCTCGCTCAACTGCTGCTGACAGCGGGCTGCAACGACGTGGGAGGCACCCTCATCAATGAGAGCATCTCCACCGCCGCCGGCGCGTCCTTCGGCCAGCTCGTCCCGCCCTCCGAACTGCGGCGCTGGATACGCGACGCAGGCCGACTCCCCGTCGAGCGCACGACGCTGTACGAGACGCACCGCGTCCACGAGGTCGAGCCCGAGGAGCCGGAGCCGCTGGACGTCGCAGCCGCCCATCCGGAGCGGTTTGGCTCCTACCGCGAGCTCATCAAACTCGAAGCCTTCCGCTACGAGGGGCAGCGCGCGCCCAGCCTGCAGGGGCCTACCCTGCCCGAGGTACTCGCCCGGTCATCCTGAGTAGAGCGCGAACCCTTCCCGCTCGAAGTCATCATCGAAGAACAACCCGTGCGTCAGCCCGTAGCTGCGCATGATGATGAAACTCGCGCAGTCAACAAGGCTGAGCCCCCGCCGGTTGCGCGCCGCGAGCAGGGCCACCGCTTCGGCATGGTCGCTCGCGTCTATCCAGTGCAGCGTGAAGTGGGCGAGGCCATGCAGGAAGGCGAGGGCCGCTTCCGTTCCCAGCCGGCGCCGCATCAGGTCGGCGGCTTCGGAGACAACGTACGAATGGACCAGGAGCGCCTCGTCGTTATCATTCGCGGCCTGGAAGAGCGAGACCGCAGCGGCATGGCGCGGGTCGTCTGCATCGACGAGCGCGTAGATCGCCGACGTGTCTACGAAGATCACGATCGATTCAGCCCGTGCCGCCGGCTGAACTCGTCCGCCTTCCCCTGCATCTCCGCATACATCGCGTCCGCCAGGGCTTCGTCGTGCCGCTCGGAGACCGGTGCGTAATCGGACTGGTCGCTCCTCCCGATCCCGATGAATCCGAAATCGGCAAGCGTCCGTTTTCGCCGCGGTGCTTCGGCCAGGTACTGTCCGACTGCCTCCCGCACGACTGCCGCCACGGAGACGCGGCGCTCATGCGCTCTCCGCCGCAACTGCTCATAGCTCTTTTCGTCCAGTTGGACCTGCGTGCGCTTCATAGTATGCATGATGTCATGCTTACAATCTCTCTGCAAACACCCGTCTTTACCCCTCGTACCGCTACAATGGCCCAGCCATGCCGGGAGTCCTTGCCATATCGGGCGGCGTGGGCGGCGCGAAGCTCGCCTTCGGCCTGTCGCGCCTGCTCGGCCCGGACGAACTGACCATCGCCGTCAACACCGGCGACGACGAGACGTTCCACGGCCTGCACGTCTCGCCCGACGTCGACACCGTCGTCTACGCGCTCGCCGGACTCACGAACCCCGAGACCGGCTGGGGCGTCGCCGCCGATTCGTTCCGTGCGCTGGAGACGCTCGGCAGGCTCGGCGGCGAGACCTGGTTCCGTCTCGGCGACCTCGACCTCGCCATGCACCTGCGCCGCACGGAACTGCTCGCGGCGGGGTGCACGCTGACCGAGACGACCCGCGCGATATGCGATGCCCTCGGCGTCCGCCATCCCGTCGTGCCGATGTCGGACGCCCCTGTCCGTACGATCGCGCTCACGGAGCACGGCGAGATGGCGTTCCAGGAGTACTTCGTGCGCCATGCCTGCGAGCCGCGCATCACCGGAGTCCGGTTCGACGGCGCGGACGACGCGGCGCCCTCCCTTGCCCTGAACGAAGCGCTGACGAACGCCGACGCCATCGTCTTCTGCCCCTCCAACCCCCTCGTGAGCATCGAGCCCGTGCTCGCGGTGCAGGGCGTGCGCGACGCCATCGAGCACTTCGCCGGGCCGCGCATCGCCGTCAGCCCCATCGTCGGCGGGCGGGCGCTCAAGGGCCCCGCCGCGAAGATGATGGCGGAGCTCGGCGAGGAGGTGAGCAACGCAGGTGTCGCCCGCCGCTACGCCGGACTGATCGACATGCTCGTGCTCGACGAAGGCGATGCCGCCGAGGTTGCGGCGGTCGAAGCGCTCGGCATCGCAGCCCACGTCGCCCCGACCATCATGACGACCGAGGCCGACAAGACCGCGCTCGCCCGCGAGGTGCTGGCGCTCGTATCCCAGACCGTACATCGACGGAGCGCACGATGACTCCGCAGCGCCGGAATGGCCTTCCCTATACCCGCGTCATCGTCCCCATGAAACCGCTCCCCGAGGCGAAGACACGATTACGGAAGCATCTGCCGCCTGCCATCTGTGACGCTCTGGTGCTATTCATGCTGGAGCGTGTCCTCAATGCAGTCGAACCGCGCAGCCAGAGATGGTGGTCATGTGTTGTAGTCGGCGGGGATGAGACCGTTCGGCGCATCGCAGAGGTATCCGGTTCAGACTGGGTGCCTGAACATGCGTCCGGCCTCAATGAGGCTCTGCGTCTCGCGATGCAGGATGCCTACGCCGACGGCGTGGAGGCAGTTCTCTACCTTCCTGGCGATGTCCCTCTGATCCAGAGTCGGTACGTCTTGGACATCGTTTACGCCGGACGGATGCTGACTCGACCGGTGGGCGTCCCCGCCGCTGACGGAAGAGGGACCAATGCGTTATTCATACCTGCCGGTATGCAGATGGAGTTGCACTTCGGTGAGAACAGCTACGCCAAGCACCGAAAGGCGGCGAAGCGTATCGGAACCCGCATACGCACGCTGAAACTGCCGGGCCTGATGATGGATATCGATACGGAAGCGCAATATCAGTGGCTACGGCTGAACGTCCAAGGCGCCGCGGGTATGATTCTGAACTGGCAGGAGTGGCTGCACATGGGCATAGACGCTCCTCCCCCTGTGGAGTCCGTAATGTTCCCATCCATTCCCGAACAGGAGAGATAGATGGCGAAACCGAAGATAGGTCTGCTCTTGGGAACGAGGGGCATGGTGATGCGCGCGCAGCGCGAGGGCACGCCGTACTCCGCGGACGGCATGCTCACCCTCGCGGAGCGCGCCGAGGCCGCAGGGCTCGACTCGGTCTGGGTTGGCGACAGCCTCGTCTCCAAGCCCCGGCTCGAGCCTGTGAACGCGATGACCGCCATCGCCGCGCGCACGTCCCGCGTCCGCATCGGCACCGCCGTGCTGCTACCCGCGATCCGTCCTCCCGTGCCGCTGGCGCACAGCATCGCCACGGCGGACATCGTCTCCGGCGGACGCATCGTCATCGGCGCAGGCGTCGGCGGCGCGTTCAACGACGACCAGCGGCAGGACTGGATAGCCGCGGGTGTCGCGCCGGAGTCGCGGGCGGGACGTTTCTCCGAGGCCGTCCGGCTGATGAAGCGGCTCTGGACAGAGGACAACATCGACTTCGCCGGGTCGCACTTCGCGTTCGATAACCTGACCCTCGACCCGAAGCCCGTGCAGCCCGGCGGCGTTCCGATGCTGCTGGCGACCCACTACCGCACCGGCTCCGAGGCGCAGGTGCGACGCGCCGCACGCCACGGCGACGGCATCATCGGCATCACCGACTCGCCGGAGCAGTACGCGGAGACCGTCCAGAAGGTGGACGCCGTCCGCGCAGAGGAAGGACGCGCCGATGCGCCGTTCCAGCGCGCCTACTACCTCACGGTCAACCTCGGCGAGGACAAGGAAGCGTCGGAGACCGAAGCCCACGACTTCCTCATCAACTACTACAAGGTCGCTCACTGGGGCAGCTCGTGGGGTCCGTGGGGAACGCCCGGCGAGGTCGCTGCGCGCATCCAGGAGTTCGGCGACGCCGGCGCCGACACCGTCATCGTGCGCTTCGCGTCGTGGGACCAGCCCGGCCAGTGGGAGCGATTCGAGCAGGACGTCTGGCCTGCGTTCGCGTAGTATCCGGCGTCAGGGAGGAGAGAACGATGGCCTGGAACGAACTGACTCCGATGGAAAGCTACGTGATCGAGAAGAAGGGGACCGAGTACCCCTTCTCCGGCGAGTACGACGACTTCTACGAGCCCGGCATGTACGTCTGCCGGCGCTGCGACGCCGAGCTCTACCGCTCCATCGACAAGTTCGACGCACGATGCGGCTGGCCGGCATTCGACAAGGAGGTCGAGGGTGCGGTGAACCGACTGCCGGACCCGGACGGCTTCCGCACTGAGATCGAGTGTGCGTCCTGCGGAGGGCACCTGGGCCACGTCTTCATGGGCGAGGGCTTCACGCCAACCAACGCGCGCCACTGCGTGAACTCGCTCTCGATGCGGTTCGTACCGGCAACGTAATGGCAGCGGAGAGGTCTGATTCCCTCTCCTGAGGGAGAGGGTTAGGGTGAGGGCCCTCCGGGGCGGCCCACCCATGAGGAGCAGAAAGACCTATGAAGATCGACGTTCACTCGCATACCTATTTCCAGGATTTCGCCGATTACCTGGCGACGCGCAACGAGTTTCCCAATGTCGTCATCAGGGACGGCCAGGTCATCACCTCGTGCTCACCGGCGTACAGCATCGTCTCCCCGCCCGGACACCGCGACATCGAGGCCAAGCTCACGGCGATGGAGAACATGGGCGTGGACTTCTCCGTGCTCACCCACGGCATCCCCGGCCCTGAGCTCCTCGGCGGCGCCGAGGCCGACGATTGGGCCATCCGCATCAACGATTTCCTCGCCCGCGTCGTCGAGCAATACCCGGGCAAGTTCACAGCGATGGGAAGCCTGGGGTTCGGCGACCCTGACCGGACCATCGCGGAGGCCGAACGCTGCGTGAACGACCTCGGCTTCAAGGGCTTCCAGCTCTTCTCGAACACGTACGCAAAGCCACTCGACACTCCGGAGTTCATGCCGGTCTACCGCCGCATCGCCAGCCTCGGCGTTCCGCTGAACCTGCACCCCACCTCCCCACTGAACACCGCCACGATAGACGGCACGCTCATGCCCGGCATGGGCTTCATCTACGACACCTCCCTGGCCACCGTGCGCCTCATCCAGTCGGGCATCTTCGACGATGAGCCCGGATTCGAGCTCATCGTGCCGCACATCGGCGGCGTGCTGCCCTACCTGGGAGGACGCATCCGCGCGAACGTCAAAGGCAACCTGAAGCCGGTGAGCGACTACTTCGCACGCATCTACGTCGACACCGTCGCCCACAACGACGACGCCCTCGCGTACTGCTACCGCGTCCTCGGCGCAGACCGGTTGCTGCTCGGCACCGACCACCCGTTCGGCAATGGCCACCACATCGGCATGGTCGACCGCCTCGACTGCACCGACGACGAACGCGAGGCGATCTACCACGGCAACGCCGAACGCCTCCTGCGCCTGTAAGACCCCGCGAACGCGTCCCTGCACTGAGACGCGTAATGGAGAAGAACGCATGACGACCACCCAGAAGAACACACCGATGAGCGGGGGCAGCACGCCCAGCAACGCCGTCTACGGTTCCGACTACATGGTCGAGGTGCTGCGCGCGCTCGGCGTGAAGTACATCGCCCTCAACCCCGGCGCGAGCTACCGCGGCCTGCACGACTCCATCGTCAACTTCGGCTCTGGCGGCCCGGAGATGGTCCTCTGCACCCACGAGGAGATCGCCGTCGCCGTGGCCAACGGCTACTTCCGCGTCACCGGCGAGCCTATCGCCACGGGACTCCACAACGTCGTCGGCCTGCAGCACGCCTCGATGGCCATCTTCAACGCGTGGTGCGACCGCTCCGCCATTATCAACCTCGGCGGCGGCGGGCCGCAGGACGCGAACCAGCGTCGCTCGACCGACTGGGTGCACACCGCGCTCGTGCAGGGCAACGCCGTCCGCGACTACGTGAAGTTCGACGACCAGCCCGCGAGCATCGAGGCGATGCCCGAGTCGCTGCTGCGCGCCATGCGCACCGCGATGACCGACCCGAAGGGGCCGGTGTACATCTGCCTCGACAGCACGATCCAGGAGCAGCGCATGGACGAGGCGCTGCCCGTGCCGGACGTATCGCTCTTCCGCCCCCCTGCCCCGCCCGCCCCGAACCCCGATGCGCTGGCGAAGGCTGTGGACGTGCTCGCCGGAGCGTCGTGGCCGGTGATGGTCGTCGGCGAGGTGGGGCGCAACCCGTCGGCGCTGCCTGCGGTCGTAGAGCTTGCGGACACGCTGGCGTGCGCCGTCGTCGACGCCGAGGGTCGCTTCGGCTTCCCGAACACGCACCCGCTCGACCTCACCAGCGTCCGCGAGCGTGCGCTGGCCGAGGCCGACGTCGTGCTCGCGCTGGACGTGCCGAGCCTCGGCGTGCCGCTGGGGCCGTCGGTGCGTGAGCGCGGAGCACTGCAACTCGCCGTGCCGCAGGGGACGCGGCTCATCCACGTCACGCTGCTTGACCAGGAACGGCAGAACTGGGTGACCGACAACCAGTGGCTGCTGCCGGTGGAGGTGCCCATCGCGGCCGACACCGCGCAGGCGGTCCCGCTGCTGGCGGCCGGGCTGCGGGAGCGGCTCGCAGGCAACGCGGCGGTCGAGGAGCGCCGTGCGCAGGTGACTGCGATGCACGAGGAGGCGCGCGCCGCGGCGGCGAAGTGGGTGAGCGACAACTGGGACGCCGCGCCCATATCGGCAACGCGGCTCTACGGCGAGATCGCGGAGCGGGTGAAGGGCGTCGAGTGGGCGATGGTCAGCTCGCACGGACGGCGGGTGCGCGACGTGCTCGAGATCACGGACCACGCCCACGAGCTGGGCGGTGGACGCGGCGCCGGGGTTGGCTACGGCCTGCCGTCGTCGGTTGGCGCGGCGCTCGCGTACAGGGACACGGGGCGGCTCTGCATCAGCGTCGTCGGCGACGGCGACTTCCTGATGACGTCCAACGCGCTATGGACTGCCGCGCACAGCGGCATCCCGCTGCTCGTCGTTGTGTTCAACAACCGCTCGTACTACAACGACGAGGAGCACCAGGAGCGGATAGCCCGCTGGCGTGACCGCCCTGTCGAGAACAAGGGCATCGGTATCCAGATCACCGACCCCGCGCCGGACTTCGCCACGCTCGCGCGGGCGTTCGACATCGCCGGGTTCGGGCCGGTGTCGGACCCGGACGCGCTCGGCGCGGTGCTGGACGAGGCGATAGCGGTCGTGCGCTCGGGCAAGCCTGCGGTCGTCGACGTGCTGATGCAGCCTCGCTGATCCCTTCCCTCGCGATGAGGGACTGTGAGAGCCGCCCCGCACTTGATGCAGGCGTGAGAGTGAACCGGCGGGGCGAGGTGTGTCTCGGGGGAGTGCAGAGGGTGCTGCCCTCTGCCGGGGGAGTGGGGGTGTCCCCCACCAGCGTTCGGGCGGGAGGGTGGGAAGAACTACGCCGCGCCGAGCCCGGTTGCGCAAGGGTCCTCAGGGAAGATAGGGCGGTCGCTGGGTCGCGCGAAGGCTCGCGCAGCCCGCTAGGCGGGCCGCACCCAGATGCGGGCTGCGACGTCCATGCCGAGGGAGACCTGCTGGCCGTCGCGGCTGACGTCGACGACGCCGCGGTAGTCCGCGACCTCCACGATGACGATGCGCCTGCCGGGGAGCACGTCGCTCTTGACGAGGTAGGAGAGCAGCGGGTAGTCCTCGTCCGGGATGCGGGTCACGACGTAGGTGGGGCCCTTCTTCGCCTCGCTCAGGCGGAACGTGCCGGGCTCGGACGTGCGGAGTGCGGTGTCGTCCGCCTTGTAGATGGGGCGTCCGTACGGGCAGGTGTCCGGGTGGCCGAGCCGCTCCTCGATACGCGCAATCAGGAGGGGCGAGATGCCGTGCTCCAGGCTGTGCGCCTCAGCCTCGGCGAGCTCCAGCGGCACGCCGAGCACGTCGACGAGCAGCCGCTCGGCGAGGCGGTGGCGGCGCACAACCTCGCGGGCGCGGGCGAACCCCGCGGGGGTGAGGTCGATCCGCTTCTCCCGGTTCACTTGGAGCAGCCCGTCCTTCGCCATGCGCTGCACCATGCCGGAGACGGAGGCGAGCGTCGTGCCGACCTCCTCGCCCTCCGGGATGCGGCGCAGGTAGGAGGCGAGCTCGCTCATGTGCGGCTTCAGGCCGTCCTCCTGGAGGATGGCGAGCGAGAGCAGGTAGTTCTCCGCCGTATGGGAGATGCGCGTGGAGCCTATCGGGCGGTTTCGTGTCCGTGTCGTCATGCGGGTATTATCTCACAACGCCCGCGCCGCAACGCCACACCGGCTGCGAGGTCCCCGCCTTCGCGGGAACGACGTGAAGGAGAAAGAAGCTCATGCCCATACTGAATGGCCCGTCCCGCCAACCGTTCGCGGGCGGCGCGCCGGACTCGCTCGGGATACTGCTGCACGGTCTGGGCGCGGACGGGAACGACCTCATCGGGCTCACGATAGCGCTGGGCCGGCGCTTCCCCCACATGGCCTTCCACTCGCCGGACGCGCCCAACCCGTATGTCGAGGCCGGTTTCGGCCTGCGCTGGTTCCCGCTCGAACCGCCGGAGGCTCGCTCGGAAGGGCTGCGAGAGGCGGGACGCATCGTCGAGGCGTACGTCGGCGAACTGCTGGACGAGTACGGGCTGACGCCCGACCGGTGCGTGCTCATCGGTTTCTCGCAGGGATGCATGACCTCGCTGTACACCGCGCCGCGGATGGAGCGGCAGGTGGCGGGCGTTGTCGGGCTCAGCGGGGCGCTGCTCTTTCCGGAGTGGCTGGCCGACGAGGTCCGGCAGAAGCCGCCCATCGTCCTCGTGCATGGCGAACAGGACCCGGTGCTGCCGCCCGAGTCGACGGCGAAGGCGGGGCAGACGCTCGCCGACCTCGGCTTTCCGGTGGAGGCGTACCTCCTGCCGCAGCTCGGCCACAGCATCGACCCTCGAGGGCTGGAGATAGCGGAGAGCTTCATGAAGCGCGTGCTGGGTGAGGCGCCGCCCAGGTCAGGGCCGCTCAGGTCTTGATGGAATACTCGTGGTACTTGCCTTCCTGGCCTGAGCCCCTGCCGAAGTAGTGCCACTGCGGGAAGTTGAAGTCGGATGTGATCGACCGGGGCAGGAGAAGCGCCGTCTTCAGAAAGGCCTTCAGGTCCGGGACGTTGTAGACGTTGGCATCGAACCCCCATGCGTTCAACTGATCCACCAACTCGCCCATCTGCGGCCTGTCCCACTTGACCGACAGCCGATTGATGCCCCAGGAGCGCAGCTCTTCCAGGCACTCCAGCCCCTCCTCCGGCCTGCTCAGCAGGATAGGGATCATGGTATCGACGGGGACCTGGAAGATCGCGGAGGGGTAGGCGTCCTGCAGGACCGCGAACCCCTCCTTCCCCAGGACGTTGGCGTTGGCGTTGAACCAGACCCGGGAATCGTCGAAGCCGGCCGCCCGCAGGGCTGCCAGGCTCTCGTGGACCACCGACCCGCCTTCTTTCAGGTCCAGCTTGATCGACCTGCCGGAGGCTCTCACGGACTCCAGCACGTCTTCCAGCGGCAGCAGGTCTTGCCGCCGGCAGGGATAGGCGCCGTCCAGGGGGTCGTGCCGGAGCACCAGCTGCTCGGACGCCGGGTCCAGTCGCACGTCCACCTCACCCCATGCCACGTTGGACGCCAGGAACTGGCGCAGGTTGCGCGCGTCGTTGATCCCGTGCCACACGAGCTGGACGTGCCGCGGCAGGTCCGTCTCCTGGGCCAGTTGTGTGAGGTCGTACATGTCTCCGCTGACAGAGTGCAGCGGCAGCGCCTTCCGCTGGGACTGGAAGATCGTGTCGGCGTGGAGCAGCATGATCTCGTGGGAGGGGTCCACCTCGGCGATCGCCGCCAGGTTGGCCGGCTCGTTATCCACCGCGGCAAACACCCGGTATCCCGCCCGCTGGAACTGCAGGATCCCATCCGCCTTCACCTGTGGGACGCTCCGATCCCTGGGGGCCGGCCTCATGTACAACAGGTCGCTGGTGAACCGGACCTTGTACTCCCTGCCCAACTCATTCAAACAGTCCAGCGTCCCGGCGCGTATCGCCTCTGTCCTGCCGGTATTCAGCCCCACGAAGGTATCGGGCTGAATCTGGAACCACCGCATGACCTCCATGACTCCGGAGAATGGCCGATGCGCCCGCAGGACCGCATCCGGCGACCAGTACGTGCGCTCATACCACGCCGCGATCCGCTCGCGTTCAGTTGTGGGCAGCCCCAACCGCACCAGGAGACCCCGCACGTTGTCCTCGTGCGTCGTTATGTCCGGTATGCGAAGGTCCCGGAAACAGGACGTCCCGTGGGCCGCATCGTAGGCCTGAAGAACGGTGAGGACCAGGTAGCGGGTGTCCAGTATCGTGCCGTCGATATCGAACAGGATGAGCAGCTTCTCTTCCGGGTACCGGCTGCGCATCACCTCGTAATGCGACGCCAGCCGTTCCATCCAAGTGACCGAATTCATCCAGTTCTCCGATACTTCATACATCGATAATAAGCACGAGATCTTTAACGCCGGGTTCCCGCATCATTAACGACGGCGAAACTCCCGCAGGTCTGGCGAGACGTTGAGCTGCGCGCCGGTGACGGCCTGGACGTCGTCCGGGGTGTAGCCGGGGGCGATCTCGGTGAGCAGGAAGCCTTGCTCCGTGACCTCGAAGAGGCCGAGGTTGGTGGCGACGAGCTTGACGACGCCGACCGCGGTGACGGGCAGCGCGCAGCGCTCGACGAGCCGGGGCTTGCCGTCGCGCGTCGTGTGCTCCAGCGCCAGGAAGACGTTCTTCGCGCCGACGGCGAGGTCCATCGCACCGCCGATGCCGCCGCCCTTCGCGCCCGCTACCTTCCAGTTGGCGAAGTCGCCGTTCGCGGCGACCTCGTACGCGCCGAGGACGGTGACGTCGACGTAGCCGGCGCGGATCAGGGCGAACGAGTCCGCGTGGTCCAGGATGGCCATGCCGGCCATCTCCACGACGTACTGCCCGCCCGCGTTCACGAGGTTCGGGTCCTCCTCGCCGCGCTCGGCGAGCGGGCCATAGTTGACGAGGCCGTTCTCCGACTGGAAGACGACGTGCCGGTCCGGGTGCACGAAGTTGGAGCAGAGCGTCGGAATGCCGATGCCGAGGTTGACCACCCAGCCGTCGAGGAACTCCATCGCGAGGCGGTTGGCCATGGTCTGCCGGTCGAGGGGTTGTCTGGCCCCCTCTCCCGCTGGGAGAGGGTTGGGGTGAGGGTGTTCCGTCATCGCTCGGGCGGCTCCTCCTGGATGCCGTCCGGCGGCACCACGACGATGCGGTCCACGAACAAGCCCGGCGTGTGGACGTGGTCGGGGTCGATGCTCCCCTCCTCGACGACGGGCTCGTCGACCTCGACGATGGTCGTCTTCGCGGCGCGGGCCATGACGGGGCCGAAGTTGCGCTGCGTGCGGTGGTACTGGAGGTTGCCGATGCGGTCGGCGCGGCGGGCGCGGACGAAGGCGTAGTCGGCGGGCAGCGCGGTCTCCAGCACGTACTCCCTGCCGTTGAAGACGCGCGTCTCCTTGCCGTCCGCAATCTCGGTGCCGACGCCGGTGGGCGTGTAGAAGGCGGCGATGCCCGCCCCGGCGGCGCGGATGCGCTCCGCGAGCGTGCCCTGCGGCATCAGCTCCGCTTCGATCTTCCCCGCCTCGTAGAGGTCGGTGAACGGCGACGGCACGGACGGGTGCGGCGAGGCGGTGAACGCGGCGTGGATCTTCGCAACGCGCCCGTCCTTGACGAGGACGCCGCAGTCGATGCGGTCGTCCTGCCAGCGTCCGGGGGTGTTGGAGATGAGCGTGAGCCCCTTCGCGCCCTGCCGGTGGAGCGCGGCGATGAGGTTGCGGGCGGTGCCGGGCCCGGCGAAGCCGGCGAGCATGATGGACGCGCCGTCCGGGATGTCGGCGACGGCCGCGTCGAAGTCGGGGTAGACCTTGTCGCGCATGGGGGCAACGTTAGCGCGAAAGCGCGCGGTGCGCCACACCCTTGCAGTCTTCTCTGCTGTCATTCCCGCGAAAGCGGGGCCAGGGTGGCCGTCTGATCACGCGTGGCCGCGGGAATGGGGAGTGTATCATTTCGAACGGAGCCCCCTCCCAGTTTGCTACAACGCCAAATTCGCGTCCACCTCGATTCCTGCTTCCTTGATTTCCCGCACCAACTGCATTCTCCAAGCCCCTCTGTCGTCGATTGGGGTATACAGCACTCCATCATAGTCGGAGGGTATCTCTACATTGTCTTTCCGCAGGACAAAAGTCCTGTTCCGGCCCAGTTTTCCTAGGAAGAATCCCAACTCAAGGATCACGTTCTGCCTAGCGCGATAGCGTGAACCCTCAGAATCATCGGGGTGCTGACAGAGATCATCAGGGGTGAGCAATACGACGGCGAAGCCTACACTGGCATATTGCTCGAATTTTTCCACTATCGTACGCCCTTGGTTGGGCTGTTCATGGAGAATTACTGGGTCTAAACCTAGCTTCGTTAGAAACCGAGCAACAGTCTCCTTAGTGCCATCATCTTTGCCATGTACCACGAAGACTTTATTTGTGAGAATCAACCCAGCTTCCGAAGTATTGGAGGCTGGAATATCATGGTCTTGCACCCAATACTCCTTGATCTCATCAATCATTGAATCAAGCATCGCAGCTGCGAACCCTAGCCCCTCTTCGTAGGCCCTCTGGTCGATTTGGTCGGGCATGCCAAAGTAGGCGACTTTAGAAGTATATTCGATTCGGTTGAATTCTTCAGTATAATGAGGTTCATCTCGAAAAGTATTGGCTATCGCTATAGAAGTATTCCTGCGCCACCTCTCATACTCAGGTGAGAATCTCGGCAAGTGCAGCAATTCTTCAATTGTATTCCGCATGCTTCGCAGGCGTTCTATTGACTTGTCTTTGGGAGGGTGGGCCACTCACTTCCTCCTGTCAGCCTCCGGCGTTCCCATAACGGTAACCGATTGATTGGCTAGTAGGCGTCGCTAGCTCGTTGATTATATCAAGAGGAAGTTGCCAAGAAGCAATCCTGTGTAGAACCTTCGGGATAGCGTCAAGGCCAAGAGCCATCGCCCATCACGACCCCCCTGTTGCAGGATCAAAACGCGCCCCTCCCTAGGCATCGCATAGGTGTCTGTTGATTTTGTGACACGCGCCCGTTGCACCCCCAACCCACCCCTCCCTACCATGTCCTCATGACTACCCAACCCCCGCCAGCGCCCGTCCGTCGCATCTCGCCCGAAGAACTCTCACCGGAGGAGAGGGAGTACGGCTTCCGGCTCAAGCACGCCCTCAGGTGCGGAGTCTCCGGCTGCTCGTGTGCAGACGGCTACAAGGTCCACTGTCCCTCCCATAACAACGCCGAAGTGCCCACACTTACCATCCGCTACGAGCACGGCTACGGCTTCTCGTTCGAATGCACGCGCTGCCCGAAGCGCCGCATCCTGAACGCCTTGGCGAGGCGCGGCCTCCTGCCGGAATCGCACCTCTTCACCTCGTCCGGCGCGCAGGAGGCAGGGCTCCAGCCATTCAACTTCCTCATTCAGCAACCTCCTGATTGGCTCTGGCCCAACCGCATCCCCCTCGGCAAGCTCACCCTTATCGCCGGGTACCCCTCGTCCGGCAAGACCTCCATCGCCCTGGACATCGCCGCACGCGTCTCACGCGGCGCCCCCGCGCCCGATCAGCCGGACACCCCGTTCCCCGCAGCGCCCGTCGTCCTCGCTCCGCTCAACGGCAACCCCAGGGCCGACATCCTGCCCACCCTCCGCCTGTTCGGCGCGGACCTCGACCGCATCTACCTCGCCGACCTCCTCTCAACCACGCTCCCCATCGACTACTACCCGGACGAACCGCCCGCCGAGGACACGGACGAGCCGGACGATGCCGAGGAGGACGACTGGGACGACGAGGAGCGGCCCGCTCCCCGGCATACTTCTGGCTCGGGACGCCCCCAGCAGCTCTTCACGTTCGAGGAACCAACGGTCGCCGCACCCAGACTGGCGGCGCCATGGCCGAGCCTCAATCACGTCATGGGACGCCTCGCCAACCTCATCGAAGCCGGAAGCGCTGCCTTGCTCATTGTCGACCAGGCGGAGGACTTAGCCTCGATGCACCGCGCCCAGCCTGCCACCATCCTCGGCATGCTCAGGGCCCTCGCTGCTCACACCGGCGCCGCCGTGATTGCACTCACCCACAACCCCGCGCCCGGCTACCCCCGAGCCGTCACCGCCATGCAACGCCGCCTCGCACAGGCCTCCGTCGTCTTCACTACCGCTGTTGTCGAACCCGGGGAACGCCGCTTCCTCATCCCCCTCCGGCCCGCCATGAGCGACGACGCCCCCGCCATCCCCTTCGTCCTTCCCCCATCGGATGCCTTCACCGTCGCCTGGCGCAAACCCGTCTTCCCTGCCCACATGAAGGCGCTGATCGGACCCCGCCCCAACGACGGCGCGAAGACCCGCGCGGCGCAGTCCCTCCTCGTGCGCGCTCTCCAAGATGGCCCGCGTCCCGCCACTGAGATCGAGCGCGAGGCTGCCATGATTGGCATATCCCGTTCCACCCTCGTCCGCGCCCGCGCGCTTTGTAACGTCAGGGCATTCCGCGTCAGCATTCCCGACGGCTCAAACGGCGCGGGAGCATGGTACTGGTCGCTCCCCCAGCGCAACCCTTTGCATCAGGATGAGACACCCGAAACGCCCGATGAAGTTGTAAACGCATGAGATTGTTGGTTCCTTGGTTGTGGGAAGCAGGCCACGGCCTCGGAAACGCCTCTTGAATGGAGACCAAGAATGTCAAAGCAGGCCCGCGCTCCACTCCTGGAAGCCAGACCAAGAATGTCATCACACCCCCCGTTGACACTCTTGGTCGCCCCTTCCGTCGTTCCTGCGGAGGCCCGTGCCTTGGCGCGCAACCTCGCAGCCCCGGGGAGGCGGAGCGGTGCCTGGTGTAGGGGCATCCCTTGTGGGTGCCCTTCGGCCTCCCCTCTCCCGCTGGGAGAGGGGATGGGGGTGAGGGTTACAATGCACCGGCTACGTGGGAGGTGAACGCGTTGGGCAAGCTGGATGGGCAGACGGTGATCGTGACCGGGGCGAGCCGGGGCATCGGGGCGGAGATCGCGCGGGTGCTGGCGGCGGAGGGCGGGCGCGTGGTGTGCGCGGCGCGGACGCTGCGCGAGGGCGACCATCCGCTGGAAGGCTCGCTCGAGCACACGGTCGCGGGCATCCGCGATGCGGGGCATGAGGCGTCGGCGGTCGCGGTGAACATCTCGGAGGCGGAGGAGTGCGAGCGCCTCGTGCAGGAGGCGCGGTCGCTCTACGGGCCGGTCGACGTGCTGGTGAACAACGCGGCGCTCTCCTACTTCCTGCCGGTGACGGACTACGCGGTGAACCGGTGGATGCGTTCGTGGGCGGTGAACGTTCACGCGCCGTTCATCCTGAGCCAACTGGCGTTGCAGGACATGGTCCCGCGCAAGAGCGGGCGCATCGTCAACATCTCGTCGGTCGCGGCGATCGGGCCGGGACACGGGCCGTACGATGGGGAGCACGCGGAGGAGTTCCGGCTGAAGGGCGGCACGGGGTACGGCGCGCAGAAGGCGGCGTTGGAGCGCTTCTCGCAGGGGCTGGCGTCGGAGGTGTACGCGGACGGCGTGGGCGTCGCGGCGGTCGCGCCGTCGCTCATCGTGCCGACGCCGGGCACCGTGTTCCATCACCTCGTGACCGGCTACGACGACCCGCGCGGCGAGCATCCGAACGTGCTCGCGCAGGCCGTGCTGTTGCTGTCGACGGAGCCGCTCGACGCGGTGAGCGGTCGGGTCTGCTACAGCCAGCAGTTGCTTCGGGAGCTCGGATGGATCGAGGGCGGCAGCGGCCCCGGCATCGACGTCGACTGGCCGGTGAGCGGGTTCACACTGCGGTAGCCTCTCACCCGTCATTCCCGCGAAGCGGGAATCCAGACTGATGTAGGGGCATCCCTTGTGGGTGCCCGGCCCGGCCGACGGGGGACATGGGCGCCCACCAGGGACGCCCCTACACCAAACAGGGCTGCGGGGTTGCGCGCTAAAGCGCGGGCCTTCGCAGGAACGACGGAAGGTTAGAGGAGGACAACGATGGCAACCCGGTTCCGTGCAGACCACGTTGGCAGCTTCCTGCGGCCGCCGGAGGTGAAGGAGGCGCGGGAGGCGTTCGAGGGGGGGCGCATCTCCGAGGAGGCGCTGCGGGAGGTGGAGAACGAGCACATCCTGCGCGTGATCGACCTCCAGCGGCAGGCCGGCATCGGCGTCTACACGGACGGCGAGCTGCGGCGCAGCGGCTGGGCGGGCGACTTCGGCGAGGCGGTCGAGGGGTTCATCG
>Ga0209021_1001061_pt1 | contig 29884 bp, 31 predicted proteins | sample PinacodermFT_FD_187299 | JGI IMG/M metagenome (GOLD analysis project Ga0209021, IMG submission 187299) | Host-associated microbial community of the marine sponge Aplysina aerophoba from Gulf of Piran - sponge pinacoderm, lysed by freeze-thaw... | ecosystem: Host-associated > Porifera > Sponge >... | reverse complement strand
GACCAAGCCGACGCCTTGGGAGGAATAAGGGGCCAGCGGCCCGGAGAATATGAAAGTCCCGAAGGCGATCTGGGCGACGAGTAGACCAAGGCCCGCGGTCGAGCCGGCCACAAGAGCTGGCAGGGCTTTCGCCGACGAGATGTCTGCGCGTAGCTCCGAGACGAAATTGCGGAGCGAGGACATTGCCGTCACGGTCTCGTGCGCGAGCGATTCGCGGCGCAAAGGCGCATCACTCGATGCCGCGGCCTCGAGCAGCAGGATTCAGCTTGCTTGTGCAACAGCAAGGGGTAAGGCACTGTCACGGTGTACAGGCCACAGGTGCAGACCAGCGGCATTACGGCCACGGCGCACACCGCTCGATGGAAGCGCCAACGTTCAAGATTCGCCACAGACTAGGGTTCGTGGACGGCATCGCCAAACCGAACCCTGAACGATCAAACCCACTGGTCGAAACCGGCCTTCGTGGCCGGAACTTTGGGAGCCGGACTATCGCCGCCGTCCGGCGTGATCCACCAAGGAGCTTCTCGCCGAATCTCGCGACGACATCCGGCCGAACATTGGCGAATATGACATGTCGGGTAACCACTGAAGCAATGCTTGATCAGTTTAGTCTTCCTCGTGTCGCCAGATCAAGCCAGCGCTAAACGCACGTCCCACACGTTACAATCCGGCTGGGAGGCTAGGGCGGCCCGCAGCTCGGCGTCGAGAGACTGAGCTTGCCCGTCCCACTCCGCAGAACCCCCCGGTTAGCGCCAGAACCGCAGGGTCGGAGTCGCTTCCAAGCGATCAAACGTGGCTTCGAAGAGCTCCCTCAGCGGATCCCTGTCCCAACCGACGTAGATGAATTCACGCCAGACCGGTCTGGCAAGGCCCTTTGCCGCGGTCAGCCCTAGGAGCGCCATGCGGTCCGGATCGACATGCTTCCGAAAAGCAGTTGGCTCGGCGGAACCGATCCGCACAGCCGCGCCTTTCCCCAGAGCGGCCGCATAGCGCGGATTGCGCGGGACTTGCTAGGCTATACAGCACGATGACCGAATCCGAGCCAGAGCGCCCTAAGCCCGTCCAGCTGGTGATCTCCCCCAAAGAACGGCAGGAGCTCGACGAACTGCGCCGGGAGATGCGCCGCAAGCCCCTCACGCTGGAGCACCGCCTCCGGCTTGAGCAACTCGGCCGCCGGGAACGCCTCGCCAGCTAGGTTGCCACCGCCGCCCGCGCTGCTCGGCTGACAGCGTGAGCGCGGAGCTGATCGGGATCATCGCGGTGGAAGCGGCGCTGGTCGGAGTGCAGGTGACGGTGTCGCTTTGGATCGTCAGCTGGCTGCGTTCGCTGGACGGCTGTGTTGGCCATGTGGAGCAACGCATGGCTCGGCTGGAGGGTTTGATCGAGGGTGCCGGCCTGTTCCGACCAGCGGAAGCTCTTGAGGCATCGGCAGGCGACTAGCTCCCCTGCATCTCCCCCAGGTCTTGGGCTGCCAGGCTTGGGTTTCGCGGTACCCTCAACACGTGCCGACCGGCCGCGAGCACCTTTCCGAGGAAGTGCTGTTTGAGCGGGCCTGCGCGCCCCGCGATCCCGGCGGCAGTCCCCAGATCGAGTTCCTGGGGGCGTTCAGCATCGAGGAAGGGGCTACAGAAACGCAGAGAAGGCGCCCGGCGATAACTACGCGGCGGGCGACGTGGCGGCATTCCGCCACGCCTACAGGTGGTTCGGCATCGAGAGGGGGAGATTAGCCTCAGATGATCGGCGTCGTTCACACGAGCAGTCTAGTGCTGCTCGACGACGGCACGGGCGGCACGGTCGCCTGAAAGCCGGCGAAGATCGGCACGCCTCGGGGCGTGAGCGCGGTCGCACTGGGCCGAGGCTATGGGCGTGAGCCGTGATGCCTCGGTCCGGCCACGTGGGACGGAGACACGGACCCGCTTGTCGTCCAGATAGCGGGTGTTTTCGCCACCAAGTCCGCGGAAATCGAGTGGTGCAAGCGCGCTCTTCCCCGCAAAGACTGGCATTTGATCAAATCTCAAAGTGGTATCTCTAGCAGTAACAGATTCCGGGATTCCTGTCTAAGTATATTAAATTCAATAAATTACAAGATCATGGTGGTGGACCTGGAGGGATTCGAACCCTCGACCTCCTCCATGCCATGGAGGCGCGCTCCCAACTGCGCCACAGGCCCACAGTTGGCTCTTGTCAGCATATCATGGCAGGTAACGTCCGCGACTCTAACGGCTGGACTAACGGCGTCGTCAAATACCTCCCTCGAGAGGCTCGCTTCCGGTCACTGGACCGCCCTATTCCACCAAGCAACAGGATTGCTATACTGCACGCTCGATGGCTGCGAACAAGCTGCTCGGGGTGACGGTTCTGCCCGAGTACATCCAGAGCGAAGGAATCGAGGGCCTACTTGGGAATCTGACCCGAATCGGAGCGAATGCTGTCGCCACGTCACCCTACCTGATGGAGGAGGCGGATCCTCAAACAGGCCAGCGGGAACCGCCGGCAGACGCCGACGCTGGTTCAGTCCGACTGCTGGACCGACCGCTGTTCGGCAAGCGAGAGGTTTATGTCAAGACCGCTCCGAGCTTCGAGCCCGATATGTCGTTGTATTCGGGATTGCGTTATCAACCTTCGCAAGCCACGGACCTGACCCGCAGCCAAGGGCACCTGCTGAACGACTTCATCGCGGAAGCACGGAAGCGCGGGATCAAAGTCTACTTCCAAGTACAGGCGGCGATTCCGCCCGGCTACCGCGTCCAGTTCGGGGGGCCGGTAGAAGAAGACAGGGCTAGATTGCCCAACGGATCGATTCCCGAGAAGCGCCTGGCCAAGAACGGAAGTTTGGCAAGCCCCCAGATCCTCGGTTACGAGCATGCCTTGATCCGCGACCTGATCCAGAACTATCCAAACCTAGACGGGCTCAGGATCGATTGGCCCGAGTATCCGCCTTACTTCCTGGACTCGGTGTTCTTGGATTTCTCTTACAACGCCGAGAAAGCCGCAGAGCGGCTCGGGTTCCCCTTCGAACGAATGAGGCGTGATGTAGGCGGACTCTACTCCAAGCTTCATGGCGGCCTCACAGACTCCGACCTCGAGCCGTGGGCGAGAGATTCCGACGGTGGACGATTCCACCTGTTGCGGCTAATGTCAGATTACCCCGGCGTTTCGGCGTGGCTGCGGTTCAAGGCCGCATTGGTGGACGAGATGATCGGTGGGTTTCGGCGCGTCATGGATGAGAACGGCGGACGAGACATGGAACTGCTCCCAAACGCTTTTCCTCCGCCATGGACGATCGCGTCTGGCATGGACTTTGCGCGTGTCGCCCAGCATTCGTCAGCAATAAGCTGCAAGCTCTACACGATGCATTGGCCGATGATCCTCCGCTTCTACGGCGACCAGATTCTTGAAGCCAATCCAAGCCTCTCGAGTTCTTTGCTGGCCCAAGCACTCGTTCGCTGGCTCGACATCGCCGACGACGGGGGCCTTGGCACTGTCGAGGCCTACTCGTATCCTCCGCCCGATGTGCCGCATCCGGTCGGACCACTGGCGCAAGCTCGCAAGATTCGCCAGGCACAGCGGGAAGCGGGAGACACGCCAGTCTACGTGCTGGCCCACGGCTACGGGCCGCTCGATGACTTTCGCAGACGCCTTGAGGTGGCACGGGATGCGGGCGACCACGGCTATTGGGTCAATCGATATGCTTACCTCAGCGACGACAAGCTGGAAGTGATTCGACAAGTCGGAGTGTGAAGGGATCGCATCAGAGACAGTCCGATGAGTCCGCCCCCTCAGCTGGCGGATCACGTACGGATTCATCGAGCGGAAACCGACGAGACGCGGTCGACCAAACACTGTCCCAAGAGGACCGACGGGAAGGTGCGATGTTTCACTGCCCGAATTGCTCACAACGATTGACGGAGCGCGGATGCAAGCTCCGATGCGACCGTTGCGGGTATTTCATGGACTGCTCGGATTACTACTAGGCATCAAGAGCCAGCTGACCACAGTAGTGGAGCCAACAATTCGGAGGGTCCGAGTCGCAGTGGATGCTTGAAGTCATACCGAATCCGCTGTTCGCCGTTCTAACCGAATCGTCAATAACAAGGCCAATTAAGAGGAAGGCATGACGAGAGGACCAATGCAGCCAACTGCGGCCGTTGGCGTTACCGAGCACGCCAACTCGGCGGTGCTCGTTACGGTGGCAGTTGATGGCAAACTCCTTGACCGCCGCAGCATCGACCTGACAGATGACGACCTGCCAACTCACCCGCATCACCATGAAGGGTCGTGGGCGGTGGGTCGTTACCAGGGAAGCCCGTGGGCAAGGGAGATTTCACTCGCTGAGGCGGTCGAGCTTGTCGAGCGCGTGCGGGTGTTCGCAGTGCGCGCTGCGCGCGAGAGCCTTGAGGCGCTCGCCATAGCAGTGCCAATGCCCATTACGAGAATCGCGATCCGAGTCTGCCCCAGGCTTCCGCCGACAACCGAGGAACGGATCAAAGACAATCACGCGCAAACCGTCGCCGACTCCGTCATGTATCGCGAGGCCATCGCGACGGCAGCTGATGCGCGCGGCTGGTCCGTGCATTGGTACGACCGCGAGCACGTGTTTCGCGACGCCGCAGCGGTACTCGGATGCGAGGACATTAACGCTTTGCTTGTGGCGATGGGGCGATCAATCGGAGCACCTTGGCAGGCCAAACATAAGCTCGCGGCCGCGGCAGCGCTTGCAGCCAAGAAGCATCCCGCGCGATGAAGACCGCAAGGGCCGAAAGCAATCGCCTGCAAGGGCAGGGGCCCTTCGAGATCTCAGACGGAGGCCGCTACGGCCGCTGGCTAGGACACCGCTGAAGGATCGAGAATCAGGCGAAATCCAAATTATTCGTGATCCGCACGCCGTCGCTGGCGAATCGGTTTAGGAAGTCCTGTGTCCGTTCGTCGGCGAGCGTTTCCCGTTCGACGGTCAAGTTGATGTTGAGCAAGTCGACCATCCACGGGGCCTTCTTGGCGCACTTCACGTATTGATCGACGATCACCTTCGCGACCGGGAGCGTCGTCCGCTTCGAGTCATCGTGAACGTCGGTATCGTTGGCCTGCTGAAGCTTCGCGTACTCTTCCGCAAGTAGCCTGGTGAACAGCTCTTCGGTAAACGGGTCGCCTTCGTTGGCACCAATCTCGGGATCGTCGGCAGTGAGCGTGGCTGTCTTGTGCAACCACTCCCACAAGATGCTCAAGCGGATCTCACCCGTTGCCATGTCTTCCATCAGGTAGAGCACGTCGTCGTTGCCAAAGAAATCCGCGGGCTTGAGCGCCGCCGCCTGGAACCCCTGTTCGAAAGCGTTGCCATACTGAGCCGCCACGCTGATCAGGTCCCTCGCCCCCCGAATCGTCCGTGGAGCCGGATCGAGCAGTGTTAACCCATCGGCGTCGGCATCGGTGTAGGTCAGCGCCGGGAACGGCCGACCGGCCTGGTTCGCTTCGCCCGCCTTCTCCCAGACCGGGCGGATGATATGCACCATCTTCCAGTGCGCCACCCATTTCCCGCTGGCCCCCTCCCGCTGTTCGCGTTCGGCGCCCGCTCTCGCCTTCGCCATGCTCGTAGAAACGCCGGCTTCGGACCCAACCGGAATGTTGGGCTCCATGCCGCCCTGCCACAGCGCGTACCGGCCTTTCTCATCGGGCGTGTTGGTCGACCGCCGGACGCGGTCTTCGTAGTTGCGCATGTAACCAAATGTCATCACTACTGCATCGATATTCGGGTGGATGAACTCGGGATCCCACGCCATCGCGTCAGCGACGCTGTTGATGTAATCCCAGCGACCGGTGTTGAAGCCGACAAATCGAAGCCCCAAGGCCGCGCGAATCTCCATCAACTGAAACGAGGCTTCAATCTGTTCGACGAGAACATACGTCTTGATGGCCCCGTTTTCCAATCCCAAGCAGACCTCGACACCGCTGAGGATGTCGTTCCACAGCGCCGCTTCCTCAGCGGTTTGGATCTTCGGCAAATACAGGACCAGGCTAGCGCCCTGATCCGCAAGCACCTCGTGGTTGTTCGCGACGTAGAGCGCGGCATCAACGATCGAAGCGGAAAAACCGTTCCCGTCGGCGTTACGGACGTGGCGATCATCCAAGTGCAGCCCGCGCGCCCGAAAGATCTTCGTCGTGAAGTCGAGCTGTTGCCGCCAGTCCGAGATCGTCTTCCTGCCAAAGAAGCCTTTCGCCCAAGTGTTCATCTGTGCCGCGACACCCTCAGCCGCTTGCAAGAAGATCGGGTCCTTTGAGAACGCCATCCGAAGATTTCGCTGATTGTCGAGCGACATCGTCTCGATCTGGCCAAGGGCGTCTTCACCGTCGAACATCCATCCGTCCGCCCCAGACAGAAGAGCATAGGCAACATTACGGATGCTGCTCTCCAACGGCGATCGCGGCTTTGCGCCTGGGCCGGTGCCTTGCACCCACTGGCATTTCAGGTCGTCTGGGATCGCCGAACCCGTAAACCGTCCTGCTCTTGCGTCGGCAACCTTGATGCGTGTCCGGGGGATGATGGACTCGGGATCCAGAAACTGAATCCTCTCCCCCTGCTCCGCGCGCCGGTGGCGCCGATCGAGTCTGGCCTGCATCACAGCCTTGCGTTCGCTGTCGAAGTGAGCCAGCTCGGCGATGACCTCCAGAGCCTTGGGAGTTAGAACATCGGGGTATCGGTCCTGGACTCCCGACCGGATTTCGAGAACATCGGAAAAACTTGGCATTCTCAATAGACTACTAGGACTTCTGGACTGGTTCGATTCCCACTGGCGCGCTCATACCAAGACCTCCTGAGTGGACGCAACTCGCCCTTGTTCTCGATCAACTGCGGTCGCGACGCCCCGGCAGTAGAAGGGATCAAATCGGGGCAGATTGGAGCTGTGCAGAGTAGTTCACGGCATAGGGTGGATACCACGCCGATAGCACTGCCGAACGGCGTGGCTGGCTATCTTGAAGCGGTGGCTTCGCTACAGTGATCCCGGGGATCGGATGTCGTCGGCCAACGTGACAGTACCCGGGCGTTCCGGACTTGAGGGAGCAGTGTCTGGACCGGCACCACCGCCCAAGCCGTATCGTGCCGCTCAACACACTCGCTGAGGACTTGGTCGATCCGAACCTGCTACCCTCACTTCCCGTTGGTGTCCACGACAACCTAGGCACTTCAGGCGGCCTTGCGGGCCTCAGCCAGCGTGACGACCGGAAACGAGCCGAGCCCGATGCTGATGGGCTTGCCATTGATGCGCAACCGCTGGCTCCAGGTCCGAGAATGCCCTCCGAGCTTCATCGGCTTGACCAGCAGCGAGAGCCCGTGGCTGCCGCGTCCGTCGCCGTAGCGTCCGGGTCTCGTCACGGTCTTGACGAATGTGGCGGAAGGCTGTTTCGGAGTTCGTTCTCCCTGTGGAGTTATGCCTTTAGTTATGCTCTTCATGGAGAGAATGCAGGAAACCTCAGCTTGCGACAAGATCATATAACTATTTTAATACCAGTATCTTGATGGTTCTCACTGAGACCCGGAAGCACCCCTCAATCCTCCGGTTCGGTTGCCACCCTAGAAGCCATCAGCCCGGCCATGAGTCCAGTGAATTCCGCGCGACCGAGGCTCACCCCGGCCCGGTCCCAGTCAGTGGACCAGACCGACATCGACGAAAGATGCACCGCGCACTAGGTCGTCGTATTCCACCAAGCCCTCCAGATGCACCGGCCCCGCTTCCAGCTCGATGCCTGGAAACTCGCACGAAGCGCTACCCGCAGGCACCTCCTGCTCCACCGTGACGGCCCCTACGGCCACCCAGGCCCGGCCCTTGGCTGGCAGCGGCCCGGCGAAGCGCAACACGATGTCGTAGCCGCCCTGCTGCTCGATCACGACTGGCCAATAGCCGAGCGCGTCCTCGCCGGCCCTTTCGTCGTAGTCGCCCCGCCAGTCGAACCGTGAGAGCGTGGTACGGGGTTCACGGGAAGAGCCCAAGTGGATCCGGGCGGGCTCGAAACCGCGTGACGAGACATCGCGGAACCACTCCTCGTAACCCCGTCTCATCTTCTCGACGATTTCCGGGTGTTCGGCCGCAAGATTGTTCGTTTCGCCCGGGTCGACGGACATGTCGTAGAGTTCGAACTCCGCCCCCGGCGGCATGGGGTCCGTCGCCTTGCCCAGTGGCTGCACGATCTTCCAGCGCTGGGTACGCGCCGAGGCGTTGCGATTTAGTTGCGGGATGTCGCCTCGGTGGTTCTGCAGGTAGATCGTGCGATCCGGCCAGTCCTCCAGCGCAGTCGCGCCCGACAGTAAGGGCCAGAGGCTCACACCGTCAAAGGGCTGGGAGGGAGCGCCAACCCCAGCCGCCTCCAGCAAAGTCGGCACAACGTCGATGTGGGCCGCGACCCGATCGACCTGCCTTCCGGGCTCGACCTGTCCAGGCCAGCGGAACAGGAACGGAACCCGCGTGCCCCCATCGTAGGCACTGCCCTTGCGCTCCTTCAGCCCCGCAGTGAACGTCTGCTGGGTAGGTCCGTTGTCCGTCAGGAAAACTACGATCGTGCGCTCGGTGAGCCCGAGTTCGTCCAATTCCTTCAGCAGGCGGTCGAGGTTGTGGTCGAATTCCTCGATCATGCCGTATACCCTAGCTGTCCGCTCAGGCAGGCCCATCTCGCGATACGGTTCGATCCACTCCTCGTCCACGTCGAACGGACCGTGTGGCACGTTCGTTGCCAGGTAACCGAAGAAGGGCCGGTCGCGATTGGTCCTGATGAAGTCGATCAGCTGATCCGTGAAAATCCCGGTGCAGTAGCCCACGTACTTCTTGGACTCGCCGTTGTGCTCAAGCACGGGGTCCCAGTAGGTGTTCCCGGGAGGCCCTGCGGGCTGGCCCAAGCCGCCGCCCCGGTGCACAAGGGTCTCCTGGAAACCCTGGTCCATGGGCCGGAGCGGGTAGTTATCGCCGAGATGCCACTTGCCGAAGATGCCGGTGGCATAGCCGTCCTCAGCTAGCAGTTCCGCGAGAGTCACGGCCGCCGGATCCAGAAGGGTCCGGCCCAAGTAGGTATCCACCACGCCGGAACGGTAGCCGTGGCGCCCTGTCAGCAGCGCAGCGCGCGTAGGGGCGCATTTCGGTTCGACGTAGAACTGGGTGAACTCAGTGCTCTCCGCCGCCATCCGATCGAGAGTGGGCGTCTGGATGTACGGGTTGCCATGGAAACCGACCTGTGCCCATCCCTGGTCATCGGTCATGATTAGGATGATATTGGGTGAGGATGGCCTCGATTCGTCGGTAGCCGGTATGCATCCAGCCGATACCACCGCGCCGGTGAGAAGAGCCCTCACGCCCCAGTCGGCCCAGATTCGATCGGACATAACTGCTGGAAGTCTAGCGAATTCGGAGTGCCCGACCGTAGAGCAGTCTCGGAGTTTGTCATACAGATTTCGAAACATTTGGCCAGCCCGTTGCGCAAAACTGGTGGTCTGTCGATACCGGCTCAGTTCAACGGGCTGTCCAAGATCCTGAGGAAATTGTCCTTGGGGCAGTATCGTCTTGGAGGGGTCGCTTGCATGAGGCTCCCGAGCCCGGAAACGACGGGTCGGGACTACTTGGTCATCGACTGCCTACCAGCTATGATGAGCCCCGTGCCTACGGCACAGAAGGACACGGAATGGCGCGATTCGCAGTTAACGTGAACCACGAAGAACTGTCCACGGAGTCACCACCGGATCGTCCGCTGCTGGACGTCCTGCGTGAAGACTTCGGACTCACCGGGACGAAATACGGCTGCGGCGAGGGCCAGTGCCGCGCCTGTACGGTATTGATCGACGACCAACCCCGGGCTTCTTGCCTCACGCCAATCTCGAACGTGGACGGCAAGAGCGTTACAACCATCGAGGGCCTCGCCTCAGACGATCAACTCACAAAGGTCCAGCAGGCCTTTATCGACGCGGATGCGGCGCAATGCGGATACTGCACGGCCGGAATGATCGTCGAGGCTACGGCGCTTCTCAAACGGAATCCAGAGCCGAGTAGATCGGAAATCCTCGACGCAATGAACCCGCACCTGTGCCGCTGTTGTGGCTATCGCAACATCTTGGCATCGGTGGAACTGGCCGCAGCCGGCGCGGAGGCAAGCGATGCCTGAGCGATTCCGAGAAGATCTGTTCGAGCCCGACCGCAAGGAGCTCTCCGAGAGCCCGGCGTACCGGTTCGATCTGGACCGCCGACAGTGGATCGCTATTGCGGGCGCCGGACTGCTCGTCACGGCCGCCGGCAGGGTTGTCTTCAGCCCCGGCGTCGCGGCCGCTGAGATTCCACCCTCGACGCGCCTGCATCTTGGCGAGGACGGATCGATCACCGTCCTGACGGGCAAGGTCGAGGTCGGGCAGGGTTCGCGAACCGAGATCCTCCAGGCGGCGGCCGAAGAACTCCGCGTCGCCCCTGAAGCGCTACGGGTGATGCTGGCTGATACAGCGGCAACACCGGACGACGGCTCGACCGCGGGTAGCCGGACGACGCCATCTACCGTGCCGGTGGTCCGGCGGGCCTGCGCAGCAGCTCGCGAAATGCTCGTTCGGGCCGCGGCGGAGACGTGGAACCTCAATGCTTCTCAATTGCGGGTTGAATCCGGTGCCGTCGTCCACGCGGACAAACGGCTCGCGTATGCCGACTTGGCACGATCGAAGCGACTGACCTCAGCGGACGACGATAGCGCGCCCAGAGGAGTTCCGTTAACGGAGATCGACGATTGGACGATCTTGGGCCGGGCACTGCTCAAGACCAAGGCGCGCGAGATCGTTACGGGCGCTCACCGCTATCCCTCGGACATCGTGCGCCCTAACATGCTCTACGGGGCGGTGCTGCGACCGCCGTCTTACGGCGCACAGCTCGAAAGCGTCGATCTCACACACGGCAAGGAGTTGGGCGCAGTGGCTATTCACGACGGCGGATTCGTCGGCTGCGCCGCGAAGACGTCCTACGAAGCGCGGAACGCTGTGAAGGCGATTGGCAAGTCCGCGAAATGGCGGACCGCTCCGCATCCGTCCAGCGTCGGTCTCGGCGCCTACCTAAAGCGACGTGCACAAATCAGCGGCGGGGGACGTCGCGGCCCGCGCCGTCGCGAGCACGGCGATGTCGACTCCGTGCTTGCCGCTGCCAAGACCCTCGAGGCTTCCTACGAGATTCCCTTTATCCAACACGCGCCAATGGAGCCGCGCGCTGCGGTCGCCGAATGGGATGAACGCAACCTGACGGTCTGGACTGGCACGCAGCGCCCGTTCGGTGTTCGCGAGCAGCTGATGGAGGCTTTCCGTCTGACGGCCGAGCAGGCGCGTGTGATTGTGCCCGACACTGGCGGCGGGTTCGGCGGCAAGCACACGGGCGAAGTTGCCATCGAGGCTGCAAGATTGGCCAAAGCAGCCGGCAAGCCGGTCTCGCTGTGCTGGACTCGCGAGGAGGAGTTCGCCTGGGCTTACTTTCGACCTGCGGCGGCTTTCGAGGTTCGGGCCGGCCTCAGCGGCGAGAAAATCGTCGCCTGGGACTTCACCGCCTACAACCCGGGCACAGCGGGAATCGAGACGCCCTATGCCGTCCCGAATGCCCGCACGCAGTATTTCCCGTGCGACTCGCCGTTGCGCGAAGGCTCCTACAGGGGTATCGGGGCGACTGGCAATAACTTTGCTCGCGAGGTTTTCATGGACGAACTCGCCGGGGCTGCCGGCCTCGATCCACTCGAGTTTCGGCTGGCAAATCACAACGACGAGCGGCTGACAAACGTCCTCCGGGCGGCGGCCGATCGATTCGGCTGGTCACCTGGCCAATCGGCTGGACAGAATCGGGGGACGGGTATCGCCGCGGGATTCGAGAAAGGCTCCTACATAGCCATCTGCGCGCAGGTTCGCGACGAGGGCGAGAGAATCGAGGTTGAGCGGCTAGTTTCGGCGTTCGAGTGCGGAGCAATCATCAACCCACGCAATCTGCAGGCCCAGGTCGAAGGCTGCGTCATCCAAGGTCTGGGCGCAGCGATGAGTGAAGAGATCCGTTTCGAAGGCGGGCAGCTGCTGAACGGCTCGTTCTCGCAATACCCTGTACCGCGTTTCCGAGACATCCCCCCCATGGAAACGGTCTTGCTGGATCGGCCCGACATCGAATCCGCCGGTGCCGGCGAGACTCCAATCATCGCCGTGGCGCCAGCTTTGGCGAACGCCGTATTCGCCGCGACGGGTCAGCGGATGCGTTCCCTGCCACTACGTTTGCACGCGGCTTGAAACTCCGCAAATTGGCTGTCCTCAGTGCGTTGGGAATCGAAGGGGGTTCGTTCCTCCTGGGCCGCACTCGAATCGGTCGGATGCGCTCTTGGCCTGGAACTTCGAAGAAGCGCACCTTCAGCCCGGCAGGGCCTGTTCACGAACCATCCACTGGTTCGTGGGTCGGCCCGTCATTGAGTCATAGCGGAGCGATCGACTTCTTCGCCTTTCAAGTAGACGCTCACGATTCGGCGCGAATTGGTGATGTCTTCTAGCGGATTGGCCTCGAGCACCAGGAAATCCGCACGCTTTCCGACTTCGAGGGTCCCGGCGTCCGCGAGGCGCAGCAAATCCGCTGAATTGCGAGTCGCGGCCACAATGACCTGGGCCGGCGTCATACCGGCAGCCACCATGTCTTCCATTTCGATGTGCGGTGCCCAAGGCGTGTTTCCGTCGGTCCCTAGCGCGACGGTGACACCCTCGGCGCTCAGTCTTACCAGGTTTCTCGCCTGAATCGCAAAGGTGGCCTGCGCGTCGGTGTTGTCGACGGCCGCCGCTTGCAGCTCCTCCAACTCGGCGGGCGGAAGGGAGCCACTCAGCCAGCTCATGTCCGTCGCCACTCCGCGGTTGGGTAAGTTTGGCACCAATACGACGTCCCCGCGATGCATGAACAGCTCGATAACCTCCTCGTCGACATCCGTATCCCGCACGCCGTGGGCGAAGGCGTCGACCCCGGCACGCAGGAGGCCTTTAGCATCCTCAAGGGCAAAGATGTGAGCCGTGACGCGAATAGCGTGCTGGTGAGCCTCGTCAATGATTGCCCCGTATAGCTGGGATGACAGCTTCTTGTACTGCCCATTGCGGTCGTCGACCCAGATCTTGATGATGTCGACTTTTCTTGCTGCCTGTTCCTGCACAGCCTGACGGGCTTCCTCCTCGGTGGCGACCCAGTAGGGGATTTCCGAACGTCCGGGTTCGGGCGATGTTATTCCGACGCCGGCCGAGCGAAAGCGTGCCGCGCCGGGAATCTCTTCCTCGCGGATCGACAGGTCGCGCGTATCTCGCCCGAGGCTCATCGCGGCGCTCACCCCGTACCGCGCTCTGGCACGCAGGTCTTCGATGAGGGCGTCTCGTTCCTGATTGAGGTGAACGTGCGTATCGATGACGGTGGGCATGACCGTCCTCCCGGTGAGGTCCACACGATTCGCGCCTCTAGGCACCTCAACCTCGCCGGTCGGGCCGAGTTGGTCAAACCGACCTCCGTCGACGACGAAGGCAGCGTTTTCGATGGGCGGGCTGCCGTCTCCAACGATCAGCCGAGCGCCCTCGAACACGACAGCAGTGGAGACCGGCGTCGGGGATGACTCGCACCCATGGTTCGCAAGCACGCCGAGCAGCAGCAGGGGGGCCATTATGCCCTCGAAACAGGATTTTGGGCTCATTTCAAGCATCACCTCACCCTCCCTCGATTCAAGCCTTGGAATGAAACGGCGCCCGTCCGGCTTCCAGGAGCGATTCTCTGTGCGTGTGGACAAGGCGCGGCATCCTAGGGAAGGCTCGATTGTAGCCCTTTCATGGTGTTGCGGAGCGCGCTCGAACCCGAGGGGATGCGTCCGATCTCCAGAAATGTTCCTACCTCATCTCCAATTCCCAGGTTTCGCTACACACGTGTGCTAAGGCGAGCAACTTCCTGCTTTCAGCGAATGGCATAGAACTGCGCCGCACTTCGAGTGTCGTCGATGTGGTCGCTCTCGCCCGGAGACATTCCGCTTCGAGACCACCCTTAAGCGAAGGCGCTCGCAGGCTCGGTCCATCCTCTTCTGGGAACTGCAATTGCGGCTCTTCCCGGAGAGAATGTGATCTTGATCCAGTCGAGTTCGAGCCGGGCGAGACCGCCATGTGTTCCGGAATTCCGCGCGCCATAATTCCCTCAAGCGACAAGAGCACGGCGGCAAGCAGGTTCGCACTCGTCTGCACGGCCAAGAGATTAACTCCGAAACCTACGCAATTGCCGAGACAGACCTCCTACTCGAGGGAGAGGGAGGAGCAGCAGGGAATCGCATCGCCACGTTCGCGCTGGAGAACAATCTAGCCAAGCAGATAGGTGCAGCAGACAGTCTCTGCGGCGCTTCGAACCAGACAGAACGGGATTGTGGAGTTCGAGTACTTCATCGCTGTACTCGACCGAAAACCAGTTGCTGGGTAAGGACAAGCAAGACAACGTCGGGACGCCATCGGGCTATGATGGAGTCACGCGCATCCTGTTGGGTGGTTCAAGTGCGCGGAAGCTAGCCTTGGTCACTAAGTTGGAAAGAGTTGAACTTGGCACAGGTACTAACTGGGCGGTCTGCCTATGAATGCACAATTCAACGTGCCGCAAACCGACATAGCGGCTTTCTGTGAGCGCTGGCAGATCAATGAGTTCGCATTTTTTGGCTCGGTGCTGCGACAGGATTTCGGCCCAAAGAGCGATATAGATGTGCTCCTGCGATTCGCACCCAAGGCACACCACTCGTTGTTGGACATGGTCCGCATGCAGGGAGAGCTGAGCCGTGCACTCGGTCGCTAAGGGGGAGCGTAGAAATAACTTCTCAGTTTAGGGTGGGAGAGATGGTGTAGTTCCACTTGGGGATGAGCTGGTTCGGAGTGATGTTGATCGCTGCCATCTGCTCGTCGCTGATCTTGATGCCGGTTGGGTATTCCTTTCTGTTGAGCCGGGATGTGACCACCAAGCCCGTGCGAGTAGTGGTAGTGGCGATGTAGTTGAGGATGAGTTCGAAGGACTCGAGTGGGCAGCCCGACCAATTGCGGCTGATCTCGCTGAAGAGGCGCTGTTCGACCGGGTTCCATTTCGACGCCCCTGCAGGGTAGTGGGCGACGGTGACGGGGATCTGGTGGATATCGCAGAAGTGGCGTTGGAGGGCGTACTTCCAGGCGCAGATGCGGTAGGAGTTGCTGCCACCGCAATCGGCGAGGAGGACGAGTTGGGCGGCGCTGGGGTAGCGCGAGCAGCCTTCGCTGCGCCACCAGGCATCCAGGTTGTCGACGGCAAAGAAGGCCGTGTCGGAGGAGGCGCCAACCGAGACGAAGCCGCGATTGGCGAGCGTGTCGTAGATGCCGTGGGGCACGGCGAGGCCGGAGGCCTGGGAACGGAAGTCGTGGTCGTTGACCGGGACGCGTGCCTGTTCCCAAGTGACGCCTCCGTTGTGGAAGCGTCCCACCAACTCTTTTTTCTTGGTGTCAATGCTGCAGATGGGGGTGTGGAGGCGGGCGCAGTCGTGGCGCAGTCGGTCGATGAACTCGAACTGGTCGTTGCGTTCGGCGGGGTTCGTGGACGGGAGGCACTGTCTAGTGGCAATCAGTGTAATCGTTGCAATTCCCAACGGCTCCATCAACCAGCCGGTTGCGGCGCCGTGGGCTATAACATTGAAGGCAGCGCAGACCTTCGGAATTCGCTTTTCGTCCCTGATGATTGGCTCTGCCGCTGTGGCTCTGTGCGTTACGGAGCTAGCCATGACGCTTTCTGAGGTCTTTCGGCAAAGCCGATTCAAGAAGGGCGCGGCCGAAGGGCGCGCTAGCGAACGCACGTCTTGGGAAATATGGGACCGCCGCCGCAGGCGAGCGGAGAGACTAGGCCGTGAGTTCACAGAGCCACCGCCTAGGCGGCCTGCGGACATTTCCCCGAACGCTGAGGTTTTCCTCAACGATTCCGCGAGAGGGGAGGTGATGTCGACGAACCAGCTTGACGCACGGATAGCAGTTTGGGAGCGAGAGGGCCGCACTGTAAAGGTATGGGCTCACGAAGACACCAGTGCCGGGTTCTCAATAGGTGCACCCCGCCTCAGGGTGACAGTAGATCCAGCGCCGTCGATCACGATGGTCTTCCATGAAACGGCCATGACCGACAAACAGCTGGGATGGAACGGAGCGCTCAATCTTGTCTTCGATGAGTTCAGCTCTGCCGCTTGGCAGTCGGGGTTAATGCAGGAGCGGAACCAGGCCGCAGTCAATATGGAAGCGCAGACCCAGCGCAAGATCCCGAACGGATCTCCGGGCTACCAACAGACAGTGACGGCCATTGCGGGACCGTTCGTGGCATGGCTCAAAGGCAGATCCGTTTCAAGTCCGCCGTTTGACTCCGCGCTTCCCGAAGGGGAGGAACAGGCAAGAACCGACGCACTTGAGATCGTCCTTGGTGCATTCGAAAGCTTCGTCCGGGGAGAGGGCTCGGAGTCGAGCTGGACATGGAATGAAACCGCTGACAACTTGGAGAAGTTGGTCGAGTACGAATGTCGCGAACGGTCCCCGGACTATAGAAAGGCGATGGCCGACGTGGTCAGACCGTTCTACCGGATGCTCAAGGGAGAGCCTCGACAGACGCCGCCCTTTAGCACTTAGTTGGGACGCTGTCCATTCCCGCGAGATGATCACGTTGCGGCGCCGCCGGTCAATGGCCGCCCGTCGGTACGTTCCCAACACACCCAGACCACGCTGCTTAACGCAACACTGATCGTAGCGTCGGGTTTCGCGTGTCCCACGCCGCAGACAACCCTCCCAACTGCAACAGCGATGGGCTAGACCTGCCCCTCAGAGACAGAAGAATCCTTTCTGATCGTGATTCCGCCCGTGCCCTTAGCGAATTGTTTCCTCTCAAGTTGGGAGTTTCCTGTAATCCCTTGCAGGTGAGCCGCTTCCCGTCAAGTCTCCTAACATGAATCCAAACGGTTGTGGGGCCCGAAGCCTTGGCGAAAGGACTGCCAACGTCTGATTCCCGCCATTTGAGTCGGTTCTTCGTCGTCCATTGGGGCTTCAGCCGGATCAGATCATGTTGGGTGCGAGGTCGCAAACTTGCTCGAAGGCCATCGGATCCGCCTACAGCGCTACAGGAATCTCGCCGCTCGGCGACACACAGCACTAACTCTCCCGTTTGAGCCGCCTCAGTGCCAACCCTAGCCATGGAGTGCGCTGGGGCACCGCCTCTGAGATACAATTGCCGGTAACCAGAGTCGGTCCCGGAGCGATCGCGTTGGACGGACTGGATCGGTGAGCGCGCACTCGGAGCGTGCCAAGGTGGCAGTCGAGATCAGTCCAGCATCGGATAGGGCTCCGGACGAAGGTCCAATATCCATGAGGCGGGTGCAAACGGTGCCGAAGGTGGCAGTTGCGAACCGCTACCAACCGCAGCAGCAGGAAAGTCCAACCGGAGCTTACTGTCTCCGCTATCGTTCAAAGAGGCACAGCGAACTTCCGCACATTGTGAAGTTCTCGGGGGGCGTTCAAGCGGCATGCTCCTCTTCGCCCTCCTCGAGAACCGGCTACTCGACCCGGACCGCGGAGACGTCATCGTTTTCAATGATTGCATTCAATCCCGTAAATTCGGACCCAGCGGCCGAAGGCAGACGGACGCGCGCCTGTTGTAAGAACTCCTGGGCTCTGCGACGCGCCACAGGACGATAGACAACCGAGAGCACCTCAAGAATCTCTTGCTGCTCCAAGGGCAAGGACTCATACGCGGCGAGGAGCTTCTCTACATCCTGGGTCATCTTCGCGGGTGCAGGACCTAAGGGAGCGCGGCATCGAAGATTCTAGCCGATCTTGCCAATCGGAAATGCAGCAGCCGGCGTGTCGCAGTGGGAGTGGGTCCCGTACTCCTAGACGATCGAGCTTCGCTCTACGCTCATCACAGGAGCGACACTCTCACGGCCGTGCTCCAGCCGAAGCGAATTCGAGTTGGGCGCGCTCATCCAGTGAATTCCAAATCCAACTCCACCAGATGCGGGCTCAGATGGTAGAGCAGAAAGCGACTCCAACCGGGTAGTGCTATGTGCGCCTCGCGTTCTTTCCGAGCGCACCGTCTGCGGCATGAAGACGTTTACCCGGGAACGCGGCTTTGTAGCGACCCAGCGGTCCGCCAGCTCTTCTCTAGCCTTAGCGAGGATGGGCATGAATGGTGTCAGCCTGTCTGTTATGCTGAGCGTCGGCAAGACTGCCGCCGCCAGCCTGATGGCAAGAACCTCAGCACGTCCTGCAGAGCGATCCGCAGCCGCCATCGAGTACCCGTACTCGGACGGCAAGGCAATGGCGGAGAGCCCGCGGCATGTGGACGCGATCCTGTACGCGCTCGCCATGCTACGCAACCGGTTCGCGGAATCCAGCCTGGTCCAGGTCGGGGCGAACATGAACCTGTACTACCAGGAAGGCGACGTCGAGAAGAAGCTGGTCCCGGGTCTGTTTGTGGTGCGGGGCCTGGCGGCATTGCCGGAGACCTCCTACCGGGTATGGGAGGCGGGCCGCCCGCCGGGCTTTGTGCTGGAGGTGGCCTCGCCGGCGAGCGCGGGGCGGGACCGGGGCGTCAAGCGGGCCCTGTACGCATCGATCGGGGTGACGGAGTATTGGCGGTTCAATCCGGTCGGGTCGCTGCAGGGCGCGTCGCGGCCGGGGCAGCGGCTGGAGGGGAGTACGCTGGTGGGCCTGGGGTATGAGCCGCTGGGACTGGCAGCGGACGGATCGATTCGCAGCGAGGTGCTGGAGCTGGATCTGCGGGTGGACAGCCGGCCGGGCATGGAGCACCTGCTGCGCTTCCGCGATCCGGGTACCGGCGAGGACCTGCTGACGTTCCGGGAATCGGAGCAGGGCCGGACCGAGGCGGAACGGGCCAAGGCCGAGGCGGAGCAGGCCAGAACCGAGGCCGAGCGGGCCAGAGCCGCGGCCGAGCGGGCTAAAGCCGAGGCGGAGCGGGCCAGCGCCGCGGCGGAGACGGCGCTGAGTGCGGAGGTTGCGGCGAGGCAGGCCGCTGATTCGGAAATCGCTCGCCTCAAAGCGCGGATCACCGACGTGCAGGCCGGTCACAAGACACCGGTAACGGACGAAGGCTCGTAGAGTCGAGCCTTTTGCCACGAATCGCGAGGTGGGGGCGCCCAAGTTCGCGGCGGCCGACGAGCCCGCAACGCGAGGCTTCCTGCGCAGGCAATCAGTTCGAGATCATTCCGATTCTTCGGTGCCATTTGCTTCGTTCTCGCTTCACATCGGGCCTTCAATTCGGAATCGTGACGGACTCATCAAGCCCGAGTCTCGCGCCTGGTGACTCCGCCGACAATCACGGCCGGCCGGCGCATTCGTAGGCCACGCCAAACAAGAGGTAGTCTCTAACGCCACGTCCGTAGCAACTCCCGCGGACGAAACCGGGGGAATCTTCAGGCCCGCAGAGCCACCACCCTGTTCCGGGGTGGATCAATCAGGATGAAGCTGATCTCTTGCACTACAATTGAGGTCCGGCTCGGGCTCGCCAGCCACGCTCCTTTGAGTCAGTGGAGCATATACTTCCAGGCCAGTTTGGGTCGGCGCAGGCGAACATTGATTGGCAAGATTTCCGCGAAAGTCCTCCTCCGTGTCAGAGTCCGCACTCAATGCCATCTCGGGCCGGAGCCACCCGTCCCCGAGCGCGCTCGGCAACAGTTCTCACGGCCGCCGCAGCACTCCGCGGCTCGTCGGTTGGGGGCCTATTATCGGGAGGTCCTCCGAAGCATCAAGTGCCTGTCAGGTCAGGTGCCTTTCGACCACGGCGTCCCGGTGGATCTGGCAATTCTGGCCTGAGCTTACGGAAATCCACGACCCATATTGCGCCCTTTGAGGAGAATCAGAAATGCTGATCGAGGAACAGATCCATGCACGTCAGGAACGTGCGAAAGAGGCCATCAAGCGCATCCTCTCGAGGCCAAAGGGCAAGCCCTTCGGCGATTATCATCTGCTTTCCACCAGCGGGCAGGAGTACCGGGTGGCGATGCGCGGCCCTGGCCTGTTCGACAACTATTGCTCCTGCCCTGACTTCTCCCGCAACACGCTGGGGACGTGCAAGCACATCGAGAGCATCCTGGAGCGGCTTCGCAAACGCTACCGCTCCCAGTTGGAACGCAAGCGATACGAGCGAGAGAGGGCATCGCTGTCCCTGCTATACGGCGAGAGCCTTGATGTGCAGTTGAAACTTCCGGAAACCCCGGAACCCTCGCTCAAATCCGTCGCGGCCGAGTACTTCGACAGTTCGGGAGTCCTGATGCGCGGGAAATACGCCCAATTCGCGACTGTTCTGGGAGAGTTGCGACGAGCCGACAGCGCTGCCGTGGTGTACAGCGACGTCCTCGACCATGTAGACCGCGTCAACGAACTCGATAAAGGTCTCGCTTGGGAGCGGGAGCAATTGAAGAAGATCGAGGATGGCAAGCGGATCCTGCGCGGCTTGGTCAAGGTTTCGCTGTTCCCTTACCAGCTGCGAGGCGTCTTGTTCGCGGCTAGCCGGGGCCGCGTCGTGCTGGCCGATGACATGGGGCTGGGCAAGACTGTCCAAGCCATCGCCGCAGCCGCGCTCCTGAAACGGCGCAGCGGCATTGAGCGGGTACTGGTGATCTCGCCCGCTTCCGTGAAGTACCAGTGGCGGACCGAGATCGAACGCTTCAGCGATCTGTCCGTACAGGTTATTGACGGCGACAAGCTACGCAGGAAGAAGAGATACGCAAGCCCGAAGTTCTTCAATTTGATCAACTACGAGCTCGTCCGGTGGGACATGGAGGAGCTACGGGCGCTGGGTGCCGACCTGATCATCCTCGACGAGGCGCAGCGCATCCGGAACTGGGCCACCAAGACGGCACGCACTGTCAAGCAGTTGAAGAGCCGCTATGCTTTCGTGCTCACCGGAACCCCTCTCGAGAACAAGATCGAAGAACTGTATTCGGTCGTCGAGTTCGTGGACGGACGCGTGCTGGGGCCTGCCTTCCGTTTCCTGCACGAGCATGTCGAGACGAGCGACACCGGCAAGCTGCTTGGCTACCGGGGATTGAAGCGGATTCACGAGCAGTTGAAGCCGATTCTGTTGCGTCGAAAACGCGACGAGGTTCTCAAGCAACTCCCGGAGCGAACCGACCAGACGTTCAGAGTGCCGTTGACCAAGCAGCAAGCTGAGCCGTACTGGGAGCAGAACGAGATCCTGGGCCGGCTCATGCACAAGTGGAAGCGGCAGGGATGGCTATCGGAAGTGGATTTCCGACGGATCACCTGCTGCCTGCAAAACATGCGCATGCTATGCAACTCGACGTTCCTTTTCGACAAGGAGACCAACCACTCCCCGAAGCTGGACGAGTTCAGGGAGATCATCCGCGAACTCGCTATCGAGGAAGGGAGAAAGACCGTTGTCTTCAGCGAGTACGAGCGAATGACCCGCTTGGCAGCAACGGAACTGACAAAGCTCGGGATTGAATTCGTGTCGTTGCACGGGGGCGTCCCCACACCCAAGCGGGGCGACCTGATGGACCGTTTCCGCACGGACCCAAATTGCAGGGTATTCCTCTCCACCGATGCAGGCGGCGTCGGGCTGAACCTGCAGTCCGCATCGGCGGTGATCAACTTCGAGCCCCCGTGGAATCCGGCGCGGCTGGAGCAGCGCATCGGGCGGGTCCACCGCATGGGACAAGCCAATCCGGTCCAAGTGATTCACATGCTCACCGAGGACAGCATTGAAGAACGGGTCTGGGAAACGATGCAACTCAAGAAGGCGCTCTTCTCTGGTCTCTTCGATGCAACTGCCGACGAGGTCAGCTTCGAGAATCTCGGTCGCTCGACCATGCTCAAGGTCGTCGAGGAGATTGTGGACGACGTCCCGGCAGTAACGGCCGACACCGAGACGGAGTCGGAGCCCGGTCCAGATGCGCCACTCAAAGCCGCTGAGATCGAGGACAGCCCAGCAGGCACACCCGCTACACCCGAACCGGTTCCCCCCGGAGAAACTCGTCCGCCCACGACTTCCGGGGCCACGCGGCTACCGGCAGCCGAGCCGAGCCCGTCGGGCCCGTCCCCGGCTTCCGAGATGGAAACGGCCGTGGCAGGGCTTTTTGAGGCCGGAGTGAGATTCATGGAGGCGTTTGCCACTGCGCCGGCCCCAACTGCCGGGCAGTCGGAACGACAGGTTTCGAACGAGGTGCCGGCCCGGAGAAATGGACTCTTGGCAAGCCTGGTTCAGACTGACCCGGAAACAAGCCGACGGGTGATGGCCATCCCGTTGCCGGAGGGCATGGATGCGGCACGGATCGAGCACGCCGTGGGTGGCCTCTTGCGGAAGCTCTCCGGCGGATCCTAAGCGACGACCCAAGTGATGCCACATGACCTAGCTTGTGGCCATTGAGGAACCGAGGCGTGCACAGCCAACCGGATTGTCGACGCTCGTCAGCATCCCCGTGCTGCTCGCGCATCCCAACCTGACCCTCGAGGTCGTGATTACGGTCGAAGAAGAGGTTCGAGCGATCAGCGAGAGCCGGAAGCGGCGGCGGCGCAATTGGGTCAGCCTGGACCGCCGGCTCGTGGATGTCGTCGCCACCCATTCCAGCGCGTCAATGGCCGACCTGTTCGCCATGGTCGACGCCGAGCTGCCCGAGCGGTTCACCACTAACGACATTGCAAGGGCCATGAGGTCGTCGCACCGCCTCGGGCAACAGGCCGCGTTCTGCTTTCGTGAAGCGGGCGTCAGCGAGATCTGCGGCAAGGATGGCAACGCATTGGTGTATCGACGCATGCCGGGACCGTCCCTTTCCTGACACGGCATCCAGGGCAAACCCGCGTCGACAATAGGTATGCGGATGCAGCCTGAGGGACCGACAACGGCGGGTCTGATGTACTCGGACACCGCTGGCGATGGACCGGTGATCGTTTTCCTGCATGGGGTGCTCATGAACCAGACCCTGTGGGACGAGGTCGTCGACGGTCTACGGGATCATTACCGCTGCATCGTTCCGGTGCTGCCCTTCGGAGCACACCGAACGCCAATGCCCGATGACGCCGACCTCTCCCTACAGTCAATCGCGACCATGCTGGCGGAGTTCCTCGTGGAACTCGACCTGCACAACGTCACGCTGGTGTGCAACGACTGGGGCGGCGCACAACTGGCCATCAGTCCGGGAGGGTTCGATCGTGTCGCGAATCTCGTCCTGGTTTCTTGCGAAGCCTTCGACAACTACCCGCCCGGCCTCCCCGGACGGCTGCTTTGCCTCAACGCAATCCTGCCAGGCGGTACGTTCCTGTCTGTCCAACTATTGCGTCCTCGTTGGCTCCGACATCTTCCTTTCACGTTCGGCGGCATGTCGAAGAAGCGGGTTCCGAACAACCAATTCTTGAGCTGGATCCACCCCGCGTGCCACGACCCAATGGTCCGTCGCGACCTGACCAAGTATCTTCGAAGCGTCCCGACGAAGAAGCTACTCCTTCAGTGGGCCGAGCGACAGCGATCGTTCCAAGGGCCGACCCTCATCGTCTGGGCACGCGAGGACAAGCTGATGCCGCCCGCCCATGCCAAACGCCTGGCGGCGCATTTCGAGAACTCGCAACTGGTGTGGGTCGACGACAGCCGGACCCTCATCCCAATCGACCAGCCAGCGATCCTGACGGAACATCTCCGTGCGTTCCTTGCTGCGCACGCATCCTGACTGCAGACTTGCTTCGGAAAAGCGAGGCCTACTGATAGAAGGGATCGGCTTCAAGCCACCGTGGTCCGTATCGAGGAAGCGGCCGACCCACTTCGAGAGCGCCCAGATCCGGGGCATCTCCGGTGAATTGATCATTGACGGTGGGAATACGGACCCCGGCATCGACAGCCTTGCCTCCAGGCCTGAGCCGGAAGTTCAGGTCCTTGGCGTGGTAGACGGCGTGGCGCTTCGACGGATCGGGAGGCGCCATGTCCTCGAAGATGTCGAAATCGATCTCGATTCCGTGCTCCTCCTGGCCGGTGGCGGTCCTGAATTCCGCAAGAGTGGCAAACACTTGGGACTGTGCCGCTCCTTGCGAGCCCTGCGCCGCGCCCTCGCGAGGGGCGAGCCAGCGATATTGCGCGGCGACACCGCGATTGGGGCGAAAGCCGTTGTAATCCGAGCTGTACGCCGTGGTGGCGTTTGACCACCTCATTACTCCGCGATCCGGTGTGTCCCGACCCAAGAAGAGGTTATTGCGGTAGTGCATGTTCGACGTGGTATCGCCCGCCACCTGCTCGCCGATGATCGTGTTGTGGTACGCGAACAGTCCCGCTGCCTTGGCTGAGAACTTGAACGCAACGCCGCTGGGGACGTGGTAGAGCAGGTTGCGGATGAAGTAGGCCGGGCCCCCGAAGACGGGCTGCGCGCTGTAGCCGCCATGCGCGGCGTTAACGCCGCGGTTGTTGTAGACGCGGATGTTGTGGACGCCGCCATCGGTCTCGATGAAGTCATCACCGGATAGGTGGATGTCGTTGTTGTAGATGTCGATCGACGAGGCGCGCCGATGAGGATCAGACTCTGGAGTGCCGTACGTCGATATGCCGATGCCGTCGTGGAAGTAGGCAACTGCGTTATGGGCGATGACGTGGCCGGGCCCATAAACCTTGACAGCGTAGTAGCTGCGCACCTCGTGGGACCCGTACGGACCCGCACTGCGCCAGAGCGGACCGGTCCAGCCGACAAGCAGGTTGCGTTGCTCGGCCCGACCCAGAAAGACGTTGTCGGCGATGTAGAAGTCGCTCGACCCTTCGTATTCGGTCCAGACGCCGAAGCCGACATCTTCGAAGCGGCAGTTCCTGACAGTCAGGCCGACGGCTCCCGTTACGTTCTTGAATCCGGCGAAGATCGCGACGTCCGTGCTGCGAAACGTGATTCCGTCGAAGATGTGGTGCGCTGAGGCAGTGACGTCGAAGAGTCGGTGGTTGCCGGCCCCGTCGAAGACGACATCGCCGTCGCCAGCCGCTCGGATCGTGATCGGCCGTTCAGCCGTTGCCTTGATGGTCAGCCAATTCGTGCCGTCAAACGGCGTCATCATGGGATCGACATAGTTGAGCCGGTCATTCCGGTAGAGTCCCGCGTGAACCAAGATCGTGTCACCGGGTCGGACGGGACGTTCCCACACGACGCTCCAGTCACCGAGCCCGGCGCCGTAGTAGGCCTGCAGCAGGCTTGTAAAGCTCGGTTCCAGCTTCTCTCCCTCGTGATATGGGGGATAGACGTGCCGGATACTACCGCCCTCGTACGGCTGCGGCTCGGAACGCGTCTTGACCCGGACGGTTTGGGTGGTGTCGCCAGTTGCACCGTCGGGGTCGCTGAGCTGGAACCGGCAGTCGTATTCGGTACCGGATTCGAGGTTGAGGATGCTGCCCGCGAATCCGTCCGGGACGGTGTAGTCGAGATGCTCCCGATTGCGGAAGACACGCTCGCCTCCGATGCGGACCAGCGGAAGGGCCTCGCGCCAGGAAGAGTCGCCCACCCTGCGGAATTCAACGGCGACGGAGGCGTTGCGGTTGTCGTCGCCGGTGATGGACCATTCGAAGCCGAGGTTGTGGAGCGTCGGATGCTCGACAGTGAAGCGACCAGCGGTGATGGAGTCCTGAGCGGAAGCGGTGGCAGACAGCAAGATCAGAGAAGCCAGAAGAGAACGCATACTGCTCGATTCTAGCCATTGATTCCGCTCTTGCAGACGGCCTCGGCGCCATTCACGGTTGACCTTGACCGATTCGCTCGTTCGACCGGCCATTTACGGGAAGCCCATCGTCAGCTCGGGCACACAGCCCGAATGGAAATCGATCGTCAAGGGCGACCAAACTGCAGGCCTGATCCTTGCCGGGACGGCGAGTTCTAGAAGACTGAAGGACGGCATGGTGAGGCCTTCAGTTGAGCGGCAGCAAGTGCGAATTCTGAGATACCACGAAATCCAACTTGCAATTCTTGCGGTGGATGTGTACTATGTACTACACACTACTCATGCCGTTCGGATTGTACATACGTGGCCTCCGTGAGTGTCGGCACAGCGACGACCGCTCGTACTCATTGCGCCAAGTCGCGCAGCGAGTCAGCCTGGAGCCTGCCTACCTGAGCAAGATTGAGCGTGAAGTGGCGTCTCCGCCTTCCGAGGCAACCATCCGCCGGATCGCCGATGACCTCGGCGAGAACCCTGACCTCCTGCTCGCAATGGCGGGCAAGGTCTCCAAGGATTTGCAGGAGATCATCATCCGACGGGCGCCGCTTTTCGCGGATCTGCTCCGAAACCTCAGGGAGGCCCCCGACCATGCGGTCCTGCGGATAGTGCGAGAAGTTCGAGATGGCGATTGGTAGTGAATTTGATCGAACCAGATCGCGAAGGCCCAAGGAGGAATGAAAGACAGCAATCATGATTGAACTAGAAAACGACACACTCCGTTTCAGGTTCCCGGAGGTTCACCAAGATGCCCAGTGCGAGGTCAGCTTTGTCAGGACCCTCAGGATTCCCGACGACAACCGCGAATATCCGCTTCCGCCAGGATTCTCGAGATTCCCGCTCAAGCATGTCGATGACTACGCAAGCAACGCCCCGGAATCCTGGGGCCGCCACGGGGGAGTCTTCATGCCAATGCACCAGGCGGAGGCCATGTGGATCTCATTCTCCGGCCACTATCCGATGGCATTGAAGATTGCCGCCGGAAAGGTCTCCGCCCTGACTGGCGAGCCTTGGCATGACGACCTCGCCGAGAGCCAAGACCAAGATTATGTGGTGATTTCCGAACAACCCTGGCTGGACGGTTTCTTCGCAGGCAAGGGTCTGATCCGGCAGTTTGTTGCAATGCCGCTGGGAGAGGGCTACACGGCTGAGGAGCAGCTCACGGGGAGGGGAGAGCACGGTGGCCTACAGGAGGAGACGCCTGCCTGGCAATCAGTGCCGGATCGACGTCCCCCGAGCGATCGAGGCTGAACCTGAGCGAGCCACCCCCTTGGGTGAAGTTACCGCTGAGCCGCTCAGCATCCTTTGATAGCTTGCCGCGGAACCGCGGGGATCCTGGAATCCCTTGCATCGAGAATGCAACACGACCGCCTTCGACTTCGATGTTCGAAAGTGCGAAGTCCCGAAGTCCCTGGGCTGGAATGCTGATTTCGCCGACCCAGGTGTTAGCCGTCTGAGCGAGAACCCGTCTACGGAGCAATCAGCGAGGTGGATCCGCACCAGAATCGCCAATCCTGGCGATTGTTCCGTTGCAGGCCGGTTGCCGGGCGTCTTGGGGCGACCTCTCCTAAGGCGGAACTGCCAGCAGCGCATCCACCGCGCTGAGATGCCCGCCGCCAGCACCGAAGCTGTAGATCAGCGACAGCATCGTTTGCTCGGCGACAACAAACCAGAATCCTCACACACAGTCATCAACCTGTCCAAACGTGTTCCCGCTGTCAGGAAAGGCGACTTCCAGATCGCTGGGTTACGCGCGGCATGACCCTGATTGCCAGAAACAAGACAGGAGCCTTCTCGCGGCACGCCATATCACATTTGGTCTCAGTCAGAGGCCGGACGCGGACCAACGGAGGAAGTGGCGCTTGGCTGATCGTAGACCTCCATCAGTGCCTTGTTCTCAACGGTGATCCTCATACGAATCAACAGCAGGTTCAGCGCGGATGCGACCAACGCCAGAGTCCACGCTCCGAAGATCAGCGGCACGACGGCGATTTCGCCACAGACGATCAGATAGTTGGGGTGATTGACGAACCGGTATGGCCCGCTACGAATGCGCGTGGCGCCGGGAAGCACCATGACACGGGTCGTCCATCGTGTACCCAAGGTCACGATCACCCAGAGTCGCCCGCATTGCAGCAGGCAAAAGAAAGCGAGCAACGGAATCGAGACCGCGGCTCGGGGGTTAATCGTGACAAGGAGCGCCAGCAGCCATCCGGCGTGCAGGGCGACGAAGACGAAGTAGTGCCGCTCGCCAACTTCGATCGCACCCCGAGCCAGTAGCGCCCTATGGTTCCGGCGCGCCAAGACGAGTTCCGCCAGCCGCTGGGCCACAAGGAAACCGACGACCGCATAGAGCGGGCTGATGACGGTCACGTTGATTGCAGGACCAGAAACGCAGCCGAAAAACCCGGTCCCAGGCTAGTCAGCAAGTGGCGTTTCGGCGCCCTGTCCCCGAGGGCGCGCTTGAGAACGAACAGCACCGTTGCGGCGGACATGTTGCCGTAGTCGCGGAGAACGGCCCGGGACTCCTCAAGGCCGCCGGGCTGAAGGTCGAACGCAGCTTCGAGAGCTTCCAGCACCTTGGCTCCGCCGGGATGGCAGATGAAGCTGTCGATATCACGCAGCCCAAGGCCCTCGGAGGCCAGGAACTCTTCCGTCACACCGCGCATCCGCGTGCGGACTAGGTCGGGAATGCTTCGAGAGAACACCACCGCCAGCCCGTCGTCCGCGACGTCCCATCCCATGATGTCGAGCGAGTCTGGCCACGTGTATTCGCCCCATGCCGAGACCTCTGGTCCCGGTCCGTGGTCCGTTAGCACAGCCGCGGCGGCACCGTCGCGAAAGAGGGCCGTCGCCACCAGGTTTCGAACGGATCGATCGCGAGATCGAAACGTGAGTGTGCAGAGTTCGACGACAAGTAACAGAACGCGACTGCCCGGGCGGGCGCGTACGCATGCGGCGGCACGCGCCAGTCCCAGTACGCCCCCAGCGCATCCCAGCCCGAAGATCGGTAATCTTTGCACATCGCGGCGGAAGGGCAGTTCGGCCATCAGCCTGGCGTCGAGGCTGGGTGTAGCGATGCCAGTCGTCGAAACGGTGACGATCAGGTCAATGTCTTCAGGTTCGAGATCTCCGGCAGCCAGGCATTCGACGGCGGCCTCCTTCAGCAGGGGAATCGCATTCTCGAGGTAAAGACGATTCTTTTCCTCAAAGCCATGCTCGCCGCTTTCGTACCAGCTCCGGGGGGCGCAGACATATCCCGCCCCGATCGCGGCGTTGCTGAAGATGTCCAAGAGACTTCGGAGACCCGAAACGGCACCGGCAAAGAACGAGGCGCTGAAGTTCTTGACCTCGTCCTGGGTCATCCGGTTGCCCGGCACCGCCGTGGCGACCGACCTGATTCTAGGAATCGGTTGAGAGGCCATGGATCATAGTCACCTTCGAAGATGCCGATTGCAATGCGGTTGCAGTCTGAACGAGGCGAAGCCCGTACGGACGCGGGTGGTTCATGCTGATTGAATCACAAACCCCAGGATCGAGTGTCTTGGTGCGGCGCGGCACGACCGCGCTCCATTGGACTGCGGTATCGATCGCCTGAACCATGAGAAACCAGTGAACCGCGAACAGCTTCATGGGATTTCGAGGTATGCACTGGGCCGGGCACCGATGGCTGGATGGCCGTCAGTCAATCTGCAGGGGACTACCAGGAAGAATCGGCTCGGAGATTTCATCAGGGAGAAGGATTTTGGGGCCGAACCGTGGCACCCGCGTCAGGTTAGAGAGACCTTCGGTCCGGTTTGGCAACGCCATGAGGATCGTGGGGACGGCTCCGCTGGACTAGAATGATCCCAGACCTGCTGGGACTCCGTGATGCTCCGAGTGATTCGATTCCCGTCGCTCCTCGCCGGACTGCTGCTCTTCAGTAGCACCGCCGAACTCGGTGCCCAATTCCCTGACCAGGGACCAAGACTGCCCGGTGACACCGGAGGCAACGCCCCACTCCGCAGCGGTCTTCCCCAACCGGGCGCCAACATCGCTGCGACTGTGCGCACCGCGTTGTTCTCAAGGAGCGGCGCAGACCGGGACCGAGCGCTTCGTTTCCTGGTCGAACGAGGCAAGAAGGACGTGATCCCGGCTTTCATCGCCGTGCTGCGTCTGCTGCCCCCCGAACAGGCGGGCCCG
>Ga0209021_1001060_pt1 | contig 29889 bp, 26 predicted proteins | sample PinacodermFT_FD_187299 | JGI IMG/M metagenome (GOLD analysis project Ga0209021, IMG submission 187299) | Host-associated microbial community of the marine sponge Aplysina aerophoba from Gulf of Piran - sponge pinacoderm, lysed by freeze-thaw... | ecosystem: Host-associated > Porifera > Sponge >... | reverse complement strand
CCCTCTCAGTGTCCCCCTTTTCCTCCGGACGGGCGCCCCACCCCCGAAGCGCTCGACGGGGTCACCGCAGCCGGACCCGGTCCCAGGTGTCCCAGGCGGAGGTGTCCGAGAGGATGATCTCGTCGCCCTCGGCGAGTCCGCCGAGCACTTCGATCCGGTTCACGGAACCCCGGCCGAGTTCCACCGGAACCCGGGTGGCGGTCTCCCCGTCGGAAGCGATCCGGAAGAGCCCCACCGTGCTTCCGGGCTGGCCGTAGGCCGGCCGTCCGACGTGGAGCGTGTCCGGAATCCGGTCCAGTTCGATCGTGCCGTCCACCGAGAGATCCGGGCGGGCCCCGCGGGGGAGTTCGCCCTCGATCCGGATGTCCACCGCGACCGCCCCTTCCCGCACCGCGGGATCCACCCGGGAGACGACGCCTTCCACGACCCCGTTCCGGGTGTCCACCAGCGCCGCCTGTCCCGGCTCCACGTCGCGCGCCAGCGTTTCGGCGATCCGCAGGACCGCCTTCAGTTCCCGCGGGTCGGCGACGCGCGCGAGGTTTTGTCCGGGAGTCACCTCCTGGCCCACCTCGACCGGCATCTCCAGCAGGATGCCGACGCGCCCGGCCCGCACGGTGAGGGCCGCGAGCTGTCGTTGGCGCAGTTCCAGGACGGCCCGGTAGCGCGCCACCGTGGCCTCCTTCGAAGCGATCTGCGCCGTGCTCGAATCGGCCAGGATGGCGAGGCGTTCCTCTTCGAGTTCGTGCCGGGTTTCGAGTTCTTCGGCGCTGACCTGGCTGCGGCGGTGGATCAGTTCGCCGACGAGGCCCGCCTCGAAGAGCCTCCGGTCCGCATCGGCGCGGCGCTTCGCCTGCGCTGAGGAAGCGGCGAGCTGTCCGGCGGCGCTTTCCTGTTCCAGCAGATCGGAGCGGGTCTGGTCGAGGAGGCGCCGGAGTTCCGCTTCCTGGGCGCGAAGCTGGAGTTCGGCCTCGCCGGTCTGCTGTTCGAGTTCGGGGTTCGAGAGCACCAGGAGGACGGTGTCCGCCTCCACCGGGGTTCCCGGGAGGACGCGCCGTTCCTCGATCCGCCCGCGGGTCTCGGCGGCCAGCCAGCGGATCTGTTCGGGAGGCACCTGGAGGCTGCCCGGTCCGCGCACCTGCCGCACCAGTTCCCCCCGCTCCACCACCCCGGTCCAGACGACCGAACGGTTCACCTCGGGGACGCCGGGAGCGAGGCTGCCGAGCAGAAGCAGCAGGACGAGTAGCGCGAGGGCTCCGCCGCCGGCCAGCAGCAACCGCCGGGTGCGGCGTTTCCGCTGCCGGTCGGCGATCTGAAAATCCACTCCGCGCCTCCGCCTTTCCTCTTCCGGTCAGTCGAAGAAGAGTCCCGGCAGGGCCAGGGTCAGGTACGGGATGTAGGTCACGAGCAGCACCGCGCCGGCCCGGATCAGCAAGAAGGGCACGGAGGCCCGGTACACCTCTCCGAGCGGCCGTTTGAACCGGTAGGAGGCGAGGAACAGGTTCATGCCCACCGGCGGCGTCAGGTAACCGAGTTCGAGGTTCGTGAGGAAGATGACCCCGAGATGCAGGGGATCGATGCCGAAAGCGAGTCCGAGCGGCGCAACCAGGGGCACGACGACCACGATGGCCGAATAGATGTCCATGAGACAGCCGACGATCAGCAGGAAGATGTTCAGCAGCAGCAGGAAGAAGAGGGGCGAGTTCACGAACGACTGCACCCAGTCGATCGCCATCCCCGGGATGTCGGCGAAGATCAGGTAGTTGGTGAGCCCGAGCGCGGCGCCCAGGATGAGCAGCACGCCGCCGATCAGGGTCACCGCGTTGGCCCCGGTGCGGACGAGATCGGAGAAGGTCTTTCCCTCCCGGTGGATCACGAATTCGATGAACAGCGTGTAGAGGACGGTGATGGCGGCGGCTTCCACGAGCGTCGCGATCCCCCCGAGCATCACGCCGATGACCACGAAGGGGATGGACGCTTCCCACTTCGCGGTCCAAAGCGCCCGCGCCGCCTCCCGGATCCGGAAGGACGAGGTCCTTCCCGCGAAGCGCCGGGTCACCACGATGGTGAACCCGGCAACCAGCACGATCTGGAGGGCCGAAGGAATCAGTCCGGCCACGAACAGCCGCGGAATGTCCACCTCGGCGACGATCGCGTAGAGGATGACCGCGACTGAGGGAGGAATGAGGAGGCCGAGCGAGCCGGCCGCGGTCAGCAGGCCGGTCGCGAACTTGGGGCGGTGGCCGTCGGCGAGCAGCAGGGGGAACATCAGCCCGCCCATCGCCAGGATGGTGACGCCGCTGCCCCCCGTGAAACAGGTGAAGAACGCGGACATCACGATGGCGACCACCGCCACCCCGCCCGGCATCCAGCCGAAGACCCCGCGGAAGAGCACCACGAGGCGCTTGGGAGCGCCCCCCTCCGCGAGGATGTAGCCCGCGAGGGTGAAGAGCGGAATGGTCGGCAGCATGGGTTTCGTGACCATGCTGTAGGCCTCGGCGGGAATCGCCGAGACCGGGTCCCAGTTGCTCCACAAGAGCACCGCGGCCGCGCCGCCGAGCGCCACGAAGATGGGCGCCCCGAACGCGGCGGCGATCAGGATGAGGGCGAGCAGCGGCCATTCAAGCCCGTTCCCCGTGAGGTCCCACCCGGTGAGTCCCTCGTGCAGCAGCAACGGGATGGCGAGGCCGAGGATGGCCGTCCAGCGGCCCCAGCGGGCCGGGATGCGGCGCCAGAGCCGCCAGGCGATCAGCAGGAAGCCGACCGGCATGACCCCCGCGGCAACCCACACCGGAACGCCGAGCGCCAGTTCCCGGCCGCCCTGCCACTCGGCGCGGACCAGCACCACGCTGGCATAGGACAAGACAACCGACACCACGACCCCGACCGCCCCGGAAAGCGACAGGAGGCGCGGCCTCCAGACCTCCGGCACCATGCTGGGGCCGGCGCTCAACGAGAGCAGCTCGCCCCGGCGGGCCGCCACCGCCGCCCCCAGGAAAGCGACCCAGAGGGTCAGGTGCTGCACCCACATCGAGGAGCCCGGGATGCCCGTCGGATGGACCGGGCGGATGAGGGCCTCGGTGATCGGGATCGCCGCCATCAGCACCAGGGCGCCGACCGAGATCGCATCCTCGAAGACCGCGAGGCGGCTCCGGGGCGGACCGGCGGCTTTCTCCGGGGTGGCGGCGGTCCCTTCCGGGAGGGCTCCGTCAGTATCCGGACTCATGGTTCCCGGGGGCGGATTCCGCGGGTCAGCCCGAGGACGGGCTACTCATTGGCGGCCCGGTACTCGTCGCGCAACCGGATCATGCGGTCGAACACCGGAGGGGAAACGAGCTGCTCCCGGACCAGGGGAAAGAGCTTCTCCGCGGTCTCCATCCAGGCGGCCTCGAACTCGGAGGAGGCGGCGATCACTTCCAGGCCCCGCGACTTCATCGCCTCGAGCGACTTCCGCTCCTGCTCGCGGTTGGTCTCCTGGAACTCGACGGCGGCCTCGTTGCTCTTCCGCAGCACCACCTCCTGCTGGGAGGCGTCGAGCCGTGCCCAGCCCTGCTCGTGCACGATGACGGCGCCCTGCATCGGCGCCCAGGGAAGGTCGTTCATGAACTTGGCCGAGCGGTAGATCTGGGACCCCTCCGCGAGGACGATCTGCAGCGGGACCGCCTCGATGAGGCCGGTCTGGAAGCCGCTCACGAGTTCGACGGAGTTGATCTGGACCGGGTCGAAGCCCGACCAGCGCAGGAGGTCGAGGACCGTCTGGTCGTTCGAGGCGCCGGCCAGCCTCAGCCCTTGCAGGTCTTCGAGGGTGTGGACGGGGTCGGTGGCGAAGAAGTGGAGCCAGCCCACGTCGGCCCAGGCAATCACCTGGAACCCGTGCCCGCGAAGCGTTTCCGCGATCGCCGGATTCATGGCCTCCCGGACGTGGTCCCATTCCGGGTAGTCGCGGAACACCATGGGGATGGAGAGGGTCCAGGCGCTCGGGTCCAGTTCGGCGAGGCCCACGTTGGAGACGGCGGCCATCTGCACCTGGCCGATCCGCATCTTGCTGATCATCGCGGTCTCGTCGCCCGCGGCGCCGCCGGCGATGATCCGGATCCGGACCTCGCCGCCGGTCTCGCGGCCGATTTCGGCGGCCATCTTGTCGAGGATGAGGTGGTACGCCGATCCCCGGGGCGCGACGGTCGCGAGCCGCAGGTTGACCTGGGCGTCGGCGGCGGCCGCCGGCAGGAGAAGGGCGAGGCCCAGTGCAAGAAGCGCGGTGGGGCGGCGGGCGAGAAGCAACTTCCGGACGCGGGGCATGACGGTTTTCCCTATTGGTTTTCCATATCGTCGAGGAAGTAGTCCTCGACGTTATCGAGGAGCCAGGCGGCCCGCACCAGGGCCACCTGGTTCACGAGGCGCGAGCCGGGCTCGCTGTCAATGTCAAAGTCGAGCGCCTGCCGCAGCAATGTTTCGAACTCCTGCCGGTCTCCGCTGGCCACGGAGCCCGTCTCCGCCCAGGTGGACCAGAGCACGGGCCGACGTTCAGGACCGATCTCGAGGGCGTGCTCGTAGTACTCGCGTCCCTCCTCGATGGAGCCCCCGATGCGCGAGACCTCGTAGATGCTGAGGTAGTCGTACACCACCCCGTCGTCCACGGTGTCGTCGAGTTCGCGCGACCGATGGAGGAGGGCGCCCATCAGTGAGAGGTCCGCGGTGGCCTCGGGGTTGTCGGTGTCCATGGCGATCCAGGCCCCGAGCGCGGTGCCGGTCCAGAGCGCGAGGGCGGCGTCCTCGACCTCCAGCTCGGCGGTGGCCGCTTCCGGATCGCTCCGCAGCCGCGCCTCGATCCCGGGGTGGTTCACCTCCAGCCCCCGCATCCCGTAGTTGGTGGCGCGCCGGTAGAGCCGGGCCGCGCGCCGCCGGACCGCCTGCTTCTCCTCGAACTGCGTGAAGTCGAGTTGGAAGAGATCCGGCTCCACGAAGCCGTAGGCGAACAGCAGGAAACCCTTGGTCGCACTCAGCAGCATGTCCCGGTGCCCGGGGCTGGTCTCCAGCATCGTCTCCATCAGCCAGAGGTTGTTGGCGAGCGGCGCCTTCACGAGGTCGAGGTCGTCGTCGGAACGGAAAACGGCCTCGCCCTCGGCCAACAGTCCGGCGACGGAATTCACCGCCATGGTCGAGACCAATGAGCACGAGGAGAGGGACGCCAGCGCGGCGATCAGGCCGCCGGCGAAGGCGAGCCGCGCCCTTCGAATTCCCGTGTTGCTCATGGCTACGGAAGGTTAGCCCCTGGGAGCCGGAGATCCTGGAACCGGATAGCCTTCGCCGGTCATGCGCGCTCCCTGTCGTTTCCCGCTGTTCCGGTCGATCCTGATCGCCGCGAGTTGCCTGCTGCCCGCAGCCTTCGCATCCCCGGGGACTCCTCCGGCGACTGATTCCGCCGCGCGCGGGTCCCAGCCGGCGCCGAACCCCATCGTCGGGTCCTGGCGCCCGCGCGAGTACCGCCTCGCGGCCGGCGAGACGCTTCCGGTGGACGGCCGGATCGTGTTCCTTGCCGGCAAGGGCGAAGCCGCGGGCGGGGGCGAAGCCGCGGGCGGGGAGTGGTCGGTCGTCTTCTTCGTGACCGGCGACGACGGGGCGCCGGTCCGCGGATCGGCCGAGGGCGGGGCGTGGTCCCGCGACGGGCGGTCGCTCCTGCTGACCCACCAGTACCACCTGTCCGCGGGCGACGCCGTTGGACCATTGCCGTCCGCACCGCTCGCGATGGCGCTCCGTACGGCGGGGGAGGCGGACCGGCACCACCGGGAACCCTGCGAGGTGGCGGTGGAGGGGAACCGCCTGACCCTGTTCTTCCCGAGCGGGAACTCGATGACCTTCGAGCGGGTCGAAGCCGTCCGCTAGAGCTGGAAGAACGTAGAATCGGAACGGCGCCGGAGGCGGCCCGCTGCCGCGCCGGGGACCTTCCGCACGAAGGGGAGACGCACCGATGAGACAAACCACGCTTCGGGTCAACGGCCGGACCCATACGCTCGACGTCGATCCGGCGACGCCGCTCCTGTACGTGCTGCGGAACGATCTCGGGCTACGGGGACCGCGCTTCGGTTGCGGCCTCGCCCAGTGCGGGACGTGCACGGTGCTGATGGATGGGCGTCCGATCCGCTCGTGCATCCTGCCGGCTTCGCGGGCGGGCGGCGAGATCACGACCCTGGAGGGCCTGCCTGAAGACGGGCAACTGCATCCCGTCCAGCAGGCCTGGATCGAAGAGCAGGTGCCGCAGTGCGGGTTCTGCCAGAACGGTCAGATCCTCGCCGCGGCGGCGCTGCTCGAGACGACCCCGAATCCGACCGACGACGAGATCCGGGAGGGCATGAACCCGATTCTCTGCCGCTGCATGACCTACTTCCGGATCCAATCCGCGGTGAAGCGCGCCGCGGCGGCGATGGCCGGCGCGGAGGCGGACCGATGAGGGCCGCGCGCGACGCCTCGAGAGGGCCGGATCCGGCCGGCAAGCCCGGTACCCCCGTGGACAGCGGGCCCGCGGCCCCCGACCCGCGGGTCGCGGAATCCATCGACCACGCGCTCGGGCGTTGGGGCGGGACCGCTTCCCGGCGCGATTTCCTCAAGACCTCGGGACTGTTCGTCTTCGGCCTGAGCGCCGCGGGCGCGGCCGGGGCGGCCCGCCAGGCCTTCGGCTCCCAGCCGGCGGAGTCCGGCGCCTATCCGGATCCCGACTTCCTCCAGCTCGACTCGTGGCTGGCCGTCCACGAGGACGGCAGCGCGACGTTCTACGTCGGCAAGACCGATGGCGGGCAGGGGACCGGGACCGCCACCCGGCAGATGATGTGCGACGAGCTCGACCTCGCCTTCGACCGGGCCACGGTGGTCATGGGACGGACCGACCTGACCGTGGACCAGGGCGGCTCGGGTGGCTCGGACGCGATCGAGCGCGACGCGATGGTCGGACGCCGGATCGCGGCGGAGGCCCGGCGGGTGCTGCTGGAGATGGCGTCGGAGCGTTTCGGCGCGCCGGTGGAGGAACTCCGGGTGAGCGAAGGCGTCATCTCGGTGCACGGCGATCCCTCGCGGACCGTCACCTACGGCGAACTGGTCGGGGGGCGGCGCTTCGACGTCGCGCTGACGGGCGCGAACATCAACCAGACGACCGGCGTCGCGAGCATCAAGCCGGTGCAGGACCTGAAACTCGTCGGCCAGTCGATCCCGCGCTACGACATCCCCGCCAAGGTCGACGGATCGTTCGAGTGGGCCGTCGACGTCAGCCGCCCGGGGATGGTTCACGCCCGGAACGTGCGCCCGCCCTTCGCGGGCGCGACGCTGACGGGGATCGACGAGTCGTCGGTAAGCGAGGTGCCCGGCCTCATCCGGGTGGTGAGCAAGGGCAACTACGTCGCGGTCGTGTGCGAGCGCGAAGAGCAGGCGATCGAGGCGGCAAGGCGTCTCGCCGTCACCTGGGAGAAGCCGGCCACGGCGCCCTTCCCGGCGTCCGACGACCTCTTTGACTATCTGCGGAGTGCGGAGCCGGAGCCGGGCTCGGGAGGACGCGGGGCGGCGCCGGTCGAGGGAGATCCCGACGGGGCGCTGGCGACCGCCGCGACCGTGGTCGAAGCCGCCTACGACGTCCCCTTCCAGGGACACACGGCGATCGGGCCCGCCCACGCCCTGGCCGATCCTGCGGACGGCCAGATGACGATCTACACCAACGACATGAAGCCGTACAGCCACCGGACCGGGATCGCGGAGTTCCTGGGCATGCCGCCGGAGCAGGTGCGGGTGATCTGGATGGAGGGGCCGCAGCTCTACGGCCGCACGGCCGCGGACGACGCGGGCTTCGAGGCGGCGTACCTGGCAAAGGAGCTGGGCCGTCCCGTTCGGGTGCAGTGGATGCGGCACGAGGAGACGGCGTGGGACACCAAGGGGCCCGCCTTCGCCATGGACCTCCGGGGAGGGCTCGACGCGGACGGCAACCTGGTCGCGCTGGACTATCAGGGCCGGATCGCCAACTACGCGCACGTCGGCTACAACCAGGCGCGGACCGTGCTCATCGCGCAACTGATGGGGCTCCGGCCCGAGCGGCCGTCCCCCGGGGGCGCCCGCGGGCCGGACGACATGTACCACGTCCCGAACCGGCGCGAGGAGACGCGGGCGGTCCGCCTCCCGCTGGTCTTCGAGACGCCGCTCCGCACCGGCAACCTGCGCGACCCCAACGGCCCGCAGACGACGTTCGCCGGGGAATCGTTCATCGACGAGCTGGCCGCGGCCGCGGACATGGATCCGGTCGCGTTCCGGCTGCGCCTCCTGCGGGGCGCCACCGACGACGACGAGGTTTTCCGCCGGGCACGCTCGATCGCGGTGGTCGAAGCGGCCGCGAAGGCCTACGGATGGGACGCCCGGCCGTCACCCGGGACGGTCGGCGGCGGGCGCTTTCTCGCCGGGCGGGGCATCGCCTACACGTACCGTGCCCGCACCACGATCGCGGTGATCGCCGAAGTCGAGGTCGACCGCGAGACCGGTCGGGTGCGGGTCCCGCGGATGGTGTGCGCCCACGACTGCGGCCTGGTGATCAACCCGGACGGCCTGGAGAACACCATCCAGGGGAACCTCCTCCACGGGATCAGCCGGACCCTTTTCGAGGAGGTCCGGTTCGACGGCGAGAAGGTCACGAGCGTCGACTGGCGCACGCACCCGACCCTCACCCACCGGGACGCGCCCGAGCGCATCGACATCGTGGTGGTGAACGGCGACCCGAACCCCGACCGCCCGGACCTCCGCCCCTACGGAGCCGGCGAACCCTCGCACAAGCCGGTGCCGGCGGCCATCGCAAACGCGGTCCATGACGCGACGGGAGTGCGCATCCGGCGGCTGCCGCTCCGCCCGGAGCGGGTACTGACCGAGCTGGAAGCAGCGGGGGTCTAGCCCAAACCGCCAGCCGTGGGACCGGCACCCGCTGCCCGAGTTCGGAGCGCCGGGTTCCCGAGCTACGAGGAATGGATGCCGGCTGTCGCCGTCTTCCATTCCTCGTGCTCAAGGGGTCTCCGCAGAGCTATCGCTCTGCTCCGGAAACCAGCCGGCATCGACCGCCGAGAGGCGGTCGAGACCCCACCACTCCACCCGCCCTCACAGAACGTCCTGAAGCGAACGCCGGCCTTCAAGCCGGCAGGCGGGACCAGGATCCGCAGAGCGCGCAGGGCCAATCTCCGGGATCACCCCCCCGCGTGCGGGAGATGGTCCCGCCGGAACGCGCACAAGAACAAATGGCAGCGAACTCCGTTCGCTGTCGGCGATTTCGGGGGAAAGTGTGAAAGGGGGTTACCCCCTTTCACAAGAAAGTAACGACAAATCGGAACTCGCCGAAGGGCGCGCCAGCGCGCGAGGGAGTTTCGATTTGCGGCGCGAAGCGCCGGGCGCTTCGGGGGTGGGGCCCCTGTTCGACCTTCTCAGCGTCCCTCTCTTCTTCCGGACACGCGCCCCACCCCCGAAGCGCTCAACGGGTCAGCGGTAGCCGCGCGCCGCGAGCGCCTCGGCAAGTGGGGGCGAAACCGCGGGGTCGGCAGCGCCGGCGCTCTCGTTTTCCTGTTGCCAGGCCACCGTCTGGATGCGCCGGGTCTCCAGTTGCGCCTTCAGGGGCTCCATCGAGGACCGGGCCTGTTCGTAGACGTTTTCGGCTTCGTTCGGATCGCGCGCGAGGTTGAACAGCGCGAAGAGGGGGGCGTCCTGGCCGGGGACGGGAATCCGCAGCATCCGCAGCCGTCCGTTGTAGACGGCGAAGAGGCCGCGCCCGGACTGTGCGTAGAGGCGCCGGTGCGGACGCGGGTCGTCGCCGAGGAGTGCGGGGACGAGCGACTTCCCGACGGTTCCCACCGCGAGGGTGTCGGGCAGGGGAACGCCGATGAGTTCGAGGGCGGTGGGGCCGACATCGCCGATGCTCACCGCGGTTCCGAATCGGGTCTCCGCGGGGAGCCGCGTCCCGTCGCCTCCGGGCCAGCCCACCAGCAACGGCACCTCCAGCGTCTCCCGGAACAGGGGGCGGGGGGTCTCGAAGGGGGGACCGTGTTCGCCGAGGGACTCGCCGTGGAGGCCGGCCACCACGAACAGGGTCTCTCCCCGCAGCGGGCCGGACCGAAGGCCCGCGAGCACCGCGCCGACCGCCCGGTCCACCGACCGGATGGAGGCGTCGTAACCGTCCGTCATCTCCCCGAAGCCGGCGCCCGGAGCTACCGCGGCAGTCGGCTGGGGTCCGCCGCGGAACCGGGGGCCGGCCGGGGTCATCGCATCGCCCCGGACCGCGTCGAGATCCTCGGCGGGCGGGTCGTGAGGCCGGGAAGGCGCGGAGAAATGGAGCCAGACGAAGACCGGGCGATCATCGGTGGCGCCGACGGCGCGAATCCCGAAGTCCCGCACGGCATCGGTGGCCCCCGCTCCGTCTCCCCAGTGTTCCCGGAACTCGTCGAAACCCTCCCCGAAACCGAGCTCGGCGGCAAGGGCGGGATGACTGACCGCGGCGAGGGTTCGGTAGCCGTGCCCCCGCAGCCGGGTCGCGAGCGTGGCTGCCTCGAACAGCCGCGCCGGCTCGCCCCGGGCGCTGCGGCTCGGGTCCACTCCGGTAAGGAGCGCCGCCGCGCTGCGCCCGGTCTCGGGCCAGGGGGTGAGCGCCTCCAGGAACACCGCCCCTGAAGCGCCGAAGAGGTCGAGGTTCGGGCTGATGTTGCGCGGATAGCCGTAGATCCCCAGGTGGTCGGCGCGCAGCGAGGAAACGGTGACGAGAACGAGGTTGGACGGTTCGCTGGGAAGCACCGGCCCGGAATCGCCGCACGCGGCCGTCGCCAGGACCGCGACGAAGGCCCTCGCGAGGCGGCGCCCGATCGGAGATGCCGTTCGCCCGGGGCGCGCATTCCGGGCGCTCATCGGGCCTCCGCCTCCGCCAGCATTTCGATGCGCCGGGCTCCGTTCGCTTCCAGCGCAAGGCGTACGCGCATCGCGTCGGCGCGGCGGTAGGCGCCGAGCCGTTCGGGCCACTCGACGATCACGACGGCGTCCTCTTCCTCCATCTCCTCGATGCCGAGTTCGCGGAGTTCCTCGGGGCGTTCGATCCGGTAGAGATCCAGGTGGTACACCGGGCGCATCCCTTCTCCGTAACGGGCCACGAGAGCGAATGTCGGACTCGTGACCTGGTTGGGGTCAACGCCGTAATGCCGCGCGAGGCCCTTGGCGAAAACGGTCTTGCCGGCGCCCAGGTCTCCTTCCAGATAGAAGGCCCGGCAGTCCGGGGCGCGGGCCGCGAGCCGGGCGCCGGCCTCGAGGGTGTCCTCGGGACTGCCGCTCGTGATGGAGTCCCGGGTCGCCAGCGCTCCGGGAGCGGCGGTCACCTGGAAACCTCCGCGCGCAACCGGTGGATGGCCCTTCCGAGGCGGGCGGCCACGCCGGACGCGGTGACCGCGTCCTCTCCGCTGTCCTCCCGCGCCTCGCTCCCGGCGAGTCCGTGGAGGAACACCCCGGCGGAGAGCGCTTCCAGCGGGCCCAGGCGGCGGGCGAGCAGCGCGCCCACCACTCCGGTGAGGACATCCCCGGATCCCCCCGCGGCGAGTTCGGGACCGCCCGAGCGGTTCACGAACACGGCGCCCCGCGGGTCGGCGATGAGCGTCCCGGGTCCCTTGAGCGCTACCGCGGCCTCGGTTTCCCGGGCCAGCCGCCGCGCCGCCTGGAGCCGTTCCTCCTGGACCTCCGCGCTCGTCAGGTTGAGCAGCCGGGCGGCTTCGCCGGGATGGGGGGTGAGGGCGAGCCCGGACCGCTGGGCGAGCTGCGAGGCCCGGCCGGCCCAGGCGTTCAGCCCATCGGCGTCGAGCACCAGCGGCGCCGAGGTCGTCAGCAGGATCCGGCGGACGGCCTCCTTCGTTTCTTCCCGGCTCCCGAGCCCCGGCCCCAGTGCGATCGCATCGGCGGTGAACCGGGAGATCTCCGGGACTCCGTCGAGCGAGATCTCGCCATCACCGGATGCCGGCAGGGGCAGCCGCATCGCCTCCGGAGGCAGCTCGGTCAGGCCGTCGGCAGGTCCCGCAACGGTCAGCAGGCCGACTCCCGCGGACAGGGCGCCCTGGGCGGCGAGCGCCGCTGCCCCGGGCATGCGCCGGGAACCCGCGATCAGCAGCAGCCGGCCGAGCTGTCCCTTGTGAACGCCCGGTGCGCGGGCGGGGAAGAAGGGCGCTACCCGGCGTTCGTCATTGGTGCGGACCCCGGTGGTGCCCGCGTTGATCCAGACTCGCGGGATTCCGATCTCCGCCACGCGGACCTCGCCGCAGGCGGCGCTGGCCGGATAGACGAAGTGGCACGCCTTGGGCGCCGCGAGCGCCACCGTCAGGTCGGCGCGGAAACAGAGGTCGGGCGCGGCCCCCGTGTCGGCCGAGAGGCCGGTTGGAACATCGACGGCGATGCGGCGCGCGTCGCGGAACCGTCCGACGTGCTCCAGGTCGGCGATCACCCGGGCAGCGAGCCCCCGCAGCGGGCCGGAACTTCCCGTTCCGAGAATCGCGTCCACGATGACTCCGGGACGGGGGGCGGTGAGTCCGTCCGGGCCCGCCTGCCGGAGCGCCCATTCCCAGGTGGCTTCGTCGGGGCAGGGCACGACGTGGAGCGCGAGCTGCATCGCGGTCTCGTAGTTCGCCCTGGTTTCTCCGGTCAGCCGCTCCGGGTCGGCCAGCAGGACGGCGGTGGCCCGCAGCCCGCGCGCCGCGAGCGTCCGCAGCGCCACGAGTCCGTCACCCCCGTTTCCCCCCCGGCCGCAGAGGATCAGGATGCGCCGGCCGCTGGTCGCCGCCGCGTCGGCGGCGACCTCCGCCACCGCGCGCCCGGCGTTCTCCATCAGGACGCGCGCCGGAATCCCCGCCTCTTCGATGGTGTGGCGGTCCGCGTCGCGCATCTGCTGCGCGGTGAGCACGTCCATGGCGCTCATTGTAGGAAAGGGGCGCGGTTCCTTTCGGGACTTCCGCTCCGCGTACCCTTTCCCGGTGACGCTCTACTTCCCGGAGGCGCTCGTTCGCGAGGCGTTGCCCATGCGCGATGCGCTCACCGCGGTCGAGGCCGTGTTCCGGGAACTCGGGGAGGGGACCGCCCAGAATCGCCCCCGGCAACGGGTCCGGGTTCCGGGCCGGATGCTGCACACGATGAGCGCTTCGAGTTCCGCGCTCGGGTATCTGGGCCTCAAGACCTACCTGACGGGCCGGGACGGCATGCGCTTTGTGCTCCTCCTCTTCGACCAGACGGCCGGATCGCTTGCCGCGGTGATGGAAGCGGACGCCCTGGGGCAGATTCGGACCGGCGCCGCCACCGGGGTGGCCGCGGATTACCTCGCCCGCGGGGGCGCGGCGAGCGCCGGCATCGTGGGCTGCGGGTACCAGGCGGAAACACAGGTGGAGGCCCTGGCGGCGGTCCGCCCGCTGCGCCGGGTGGAGGCGTATTGCCGGGATCCGGAACGCCGCGCGCGTTTCGCGGAGAAGATGTCGGCAAGGCTCGGGGTGGACGTGGTTCCGGCGCCCAGCGGCGAGGCGGCGGTCCGGGACAAACCCATCGTGGTGGCGGTCACGAGCGCGGCGGAACCGGTGGTCCGCGGCGCGTGGCTCGCGCCGGGGACGTTCGTGGCTGCCGCCGGGGGGAACTCCCTCGGGCGGCGCGAACTGGACCCCGCCGCGGTGCGGCACGCGGACCGCGTGGTGGTCGACGACCGGGAGCAGGCGCGGATCGAATGCGGGGACCTGGCGCCGCTGGTCGCCTCGGGAGAGCTGCGATGGGAAGAACTGGAGACCATCGGTGACGTGGTGGCGGCGGGCAAGGGGCACGCGCGATCCGGGTCCGCCCTCTTCGAGTCCCAGGGGATCGCGGCCGAGGACATCGCGGTGGCCGCGCTCGTCTACCAGCGCGCGCAGGCCGAAGCGGCGCCGTTTCCCGGCGGCGAGGAATAACCGGATAGAATCGCGCCATGACTTCCTTCCTGTGGGTCCCGGTTCTGCTGGTCGGCCCTTTCGGGGCGACCGAACTCCTGATCATCCTGGGGATCGTGATCCTCATCTTCGGCGGATCACGGCTGCCTCAACTCGGGAAGGGCCTGGGAGCGGGGATCCGGAATTTCCGGAACTCCATGAAGAGCGTCACGAACCCGGACACCAGCTCCGAGGGTGGCGACACCTCCAAGGAAGAGGACTGAGTCCGGCGGCGCCAGGAGCGCCGGCCGCCGCGAGGGATCTCCCGGTGGCGAATCCACAGATTCGCCGATGAATCCCGGCCTGGCAATCCGTGAATGGGGTGGCGCGACTTTCAGGCGGCGATGCATCCCGGCTGGACCGCGATGCTCTTCGTTGCGCTTCGGTCGGATACACCCGGTATTCCTCCCTCGCACGCCTCGCCAGCCGGGCGCCTCGCCCCTTTCGGCGCTCACGCCACCCCACCCAGGGGTCGCTAGACAACCACCCGCAGTCCGTCGTGGGCTCGCTCGAAGGCCAGGTCCGCTGCGCCCAGGACGTCTTCGCCGGTGTGCACCAGCAGGACCCGCCGGGCGGCTATCCGGGATGCGGCTGCCTGTAACTCCTCGTGGGAGGTGTGGCCGGGAAGCCCCTCGAGCGACGTGCATTCGTGGATCAGCAGATCGGCCCCCGCCGATTCGGAAATCAGTTCCTCGCTGAAACCGGTGTCGCCCGAATAGACCACCGTGCGGCCGCCGAGCCCGAGCTTCCACGAAAGAGCCCACGCTTCGGGCTGGTGACGCGCAGCGAAGGCCCGCGCGAAGCCGCCCCCCACCGCGGCTGGAAGGTCGGCGGCCTCACCGGGGAGCGTCTCGCGGACCTCTTCGTCGAACCGAAGGGGCAGATTGCGGTAGAGGCATTCCCTGAGCGTCGCCAGGCACTCCTCGGCGCCCGGCGGCGCGAGAATCCGGAGTGGTTCGGCGCGTCCGTTCTTCATGGCGTCCAGTTCGAGAAAGGGAACGCCCCCGTAGTGGTCTCCGTGGAAGTGGCTGAGTACCACGGCTCCAAGATCATCGCTCGTGAGGCCTTCCGCCCGAAGCGCGGCATGACAACCCGGTCCCGCGTCGAGCAGGAGCCCGAGCCGACTGCCGGCGGCCCGCACGAAAATGGCGGCCTGGCGTTTTCCCCCGGACCCGAAGGCGTCGCCGGTGCCCAGAAACCGCACCTCGAGTCCCTCTCCGGGGCCGGGTGATGCGGCGGCCCGGGAGTTTCGGGCCGCCGTTCGCTGGCAGGTTCGGCAGACGAAGGGTCGCCTGCGTTCGGACTCCGCCCCGGGGTCGAAAGCACGCTCGCAGCGGCGGCAGCACACCAGTGCTGGCGCCGGCAGCCGGGACGCATGCCGTTCGAGCATCTCCGCGACGAAAGCGACGATCCGGTCCCGGTCGCCCGCGGCGAAGAGCCGGGAGTCCTCGAGCGGATCCTCGTCCGCCCGCGGCCGGGCGAGCAGCCGAACCTCGACGGTTCGACCCGAACCGTCGTCCTCGTCGGGATCGGCGAGGATGCGGATTTCGAGCAAGTCCCCGCGGTCACCCGCCGGCGCCGGGGGACAGGAAGGCGAGGTCGCGGTCCGGATCGAACGGCGTCGCGAGCCCGGCGGGCCGGTAACCGCGAAGGTCCACCGCCACCTGCCGGTAACCGAGCTCCCCGAGGCGGTCCGCAAGGCGGCCCCCGACCTCCGGGCTCAGGGCGCGGGGGATTTCGGTGGGGGGAAGCTCGATGCGGGCCAGGTCCCCGTGATGGCGGACCCGAAAGGCGGAGAAACCGAGTTCCCGGAGCGCTTCCTCTCCCGCCTCGACCCGGCCGAGAATGCCGGCATCGATCGGAATGGCCCGGGGCACCCGGGAGGCGAGGCAGGCGGAAGCCGGCTCGTCGGCTACCGGCAGCCCCAGCTCGCGAGCCAGGGCTCGGACCGCCTCCTTGCCGATCCCCGCTTCGAGCAGCGGTGAGCGGACTCCACAGGACTCCGCCGCCAGCCTTCCGGGCCGGAAATCACCCGTGTCGTCGGCGTTGGTCCCGTCGAGGACGGCCCAAATCCCGCGCGCGTCGGCGAGTCGGCGGAGCCGGCCGTAAAGCTCGTTCTTGCAGTGGAAGCAACGGTCCGGTCCGTTTCGGAGGTAGTCGGCGAACGCCAACTCGTCGGTCACCAGCCATTCATGCGGCATCGGGTGCGCGCGGAGGACCGACTCCACGAGCGTTTTCTGATGTCCGGAGAGGCTCGCACTGACGCCGGTTACCGCCAGGCTGCGGTCCCCGAGAGCCAGATGGGAAAGGACCGCCAGCGTGGCGCTGTCCACGCCGCCGCTGAGCGCAACCACCGCGGAGCCGCATTCCTCGAGCGCAGCCCACAGGGCGTTGCGGGCGGCCGTCGCCTGGCCCGTGGAGGCGGGAAGGAGGGTTGCGCCGCCCCGCGATTCAGGCACCCTCGGCCCTCCAGGCGCCACTCGCGCCACCGCGCTTTTCGAGCAGGCGCACCGGGCCGATCACCATCGCCCGGTCCGCGGCCTTCAGCATGTCGTAGACGGTGAGGGCGGCTACCGAGGCCGCGGTCAGCGCCTCCATCTCCGCCCCGGTGGACGCCCGGCAGCGCACGCGGGAGACGATGCGGATCCCGGTCTCCTCAAACGTCGGCATGACTTCGACGTGGTCGAGGGGCAGGGGATGGCACAGCGGGATCAGCGTCCCGCAGGCCTTTGCCGCCTGGATGCCCGCCAGGCGCGCGGTCTCCAGCACGCTGCCCTTCGGAGCGTTCCCACTCCGGGCCAGCTCGAGTGCCTCCCGGGAGACCGTCACCAGGGCTTCCGCGGATGCCTCGCGAGCGGTTGCGGGCTTGGCCCCGACGTCCACCATCCGCGCGCTGCCGCCCGAATCCACGTGGCTGAGGCCGCACGGGGACTCCGGCGGCGAATCAGGTTCGCCGAAACTCATCGACGGGGATCATGCCATCCGGCTCCGGCGTCCGGAAACCCGGGGAGCGGCTGGGCCTCGACGCTGCCCCCGGCCGGGATGGTCCCGGCGTGCTCGGGCACGATCACGAGAGCATTGGCGAGCGCGACCGCCGCGATGTCCCCCGATCCCTGGGAGCGGATCGGCTGCGCCGTGAGGGCGCCGTCTGCGGCGAGTCCCACCCGCGCCGGCAGGAAGGCGCGCCGCGGCCCGCGCTGGCTCACCGGGGCCAACAAACGGACCGACGGACGCGGCGGCCTCGGATCGGCGATCCCCTGCAGCGCATCCAGGGCGGGCCGGGCGAAGACCTCGAAGGTGGTGAGCGCGGACACGGGGTTCCCGGGAAGCCCGAACACGAAGACCGGACTGGAACCTTCCCTGATCCCGAAGACGAAGGGCTTGCCGGGACGAATCGCGACCGCGGTCACGAGCAGCCGGACCCCGGCCCGTTCGAGCACCGGCTCCACGTAGTCGTAGCGGCCCATGGACACTCCGCCGGAGATGAAGAGCACGTCCGCCGCCAGTCCGGAGCGAATCGTGGCCGCAAGGCGCCCGGGATCATCCGCGGCGAATCCCAGGCGCCGGACGGGAAGCCCCAGGGCGCGGCAACGGGCGGCGATCATGTGAGAGTTGGCGTCGCGGATCTGCGCGGGCCGGAGTTTGGCTGACCGCGGATGCCGCAACTCGTCACCGGTGGAGAACACCGCGGCGCGGGGACGCCTGGCGACTGCCACCCGCGCCTTCCCGACGGTCGCGAGCAGCCCGACTCCGGCGGGCGAAACCCGGACCCCGGCCTCGAGGAGCTTGGCCCCCTTGCGGACCTCGGCGCCCCGGGCGGTAACGCGGTTGCCGGGCTCCACCGGCGGAGGATTCCGCCCGGGCGCCGGCCAGACCACGAAATCCCCCTCACGAACCGTGTGTTCCACCATGATCGCGGAGTCGGCCCCCTCCGGGAGGGGGGCGCCGGTCATGATGGCCGCCGCCTCTCCGGGACCTACCGGGACTCGGGGCATGGCACCCGCCGGGACCTGATCCACCACCCGTAACCGGCCTCCGTCCGCGAGGCAGGCGGCGCGAACCGCGTAACCGTCCACCGCCGAGCGGTCGAAGGGGGGCAGGTCGCGATCCGCGAACACATCCTCTCGCAGCACCCGTCCCCGGGCCTCCCCGAGGCTGACCGTCTCGGTTGCCAGGGGCCGGGTCCGCTCGAGGATCCGGCGGAGCGTTTCCTCGACCGAAATCAAGGAGGTCCCGGTATCCCGCGCGTCAGGTGGTGAAGCTGGCGACTGCCTGGTCCTCGGTCTCGAACACCTCGAACAGCGGCAATACCCGGGCGACGTTCATGACGTGAACGACGCGCTCCCGCGGATGGAGCGCCTTGAGGGCGCCGCCGGCCCGGGTGACCCGCCGGGCCGAGGCGACGAGTTCTCCGAGGCCCGCGCTGTCAATGGCGCTGACTCCGCTCAGATCGACGACGATGCGGGTGCGGCCCGAATCGAGGAGCACGTCCACCGCCTCCCGAAGCTCCTGGTCGCCGTGGCCATCCACCAGGCGACCGTTCAATTGCAGCAGCGATACGCCGGCGCGTTCCTTCAGGTCGAGTTGCATTAGTAGCCTGTGGTGGAATTCGCGTGAGCACCGAGACGCCCGCTGCGCCTCGCTGACCAGGCGCGCGAGGGAGGAATACCTAGTGTATTTCGACCGAAGCGCAACGATGAGCGAGCCGAAGGCGAGTGGCCAGTTCTCCCGGTGGGGGCCAGCGGGGATGCAGCGGGCGTCGCTTCGGAGCGCGGCGTGAGCCGCGCGTAGACCCCTTGAGCACGAGGGATGGAAGACAGCATCCGCTGGCCTCCATCCCTCGTGGCTCGGGAATGCCGCGGGAGTTTCACCACAGGCTGCTCCGTCATCCGATCAGATCGTTGAGCGCCTGGCGGTCGATGCGGATGTCGTAGCGCTCACCCGCGGCGCCGACGAAGGCGTTCCAGATCCGCTGTTTCTTCTCTTCAGCCATTTGCGCCCGGAAGGGTTCCTTCTGCTCCTCGAAAACCGGGTCGCTGAACCCCTCCCTTCCATTGATCCGGACCACGGCGTATCCCCGGTCCGCTTCCAGGGGGCCGACAACGTCTCCGACCTCGGCTCCGAAGACCGTTTCCTCGGCGTCGGGGAACACCCCGGCGATCCCCAGCGGACTGCCGCGGAACCAACGCTCCAGCGGGGTGGGGTCGGTTTCGACGGTCTGGCCGCCAGCGACGCGGTCCCGAAGCGACTGGGCCGCCTCTTCCACCAGGGACCTGGCCCGCTCTTCCTCGAGTTCGGCCATCACCCGCTCACGAACGTCCTCGAACTCCGGGACGTGGGGCGGCCGCTCCTCGAGGACTTCGACGAATCCGAAGCCCGTCGGCAGCCGGACCGGGCCACCCACGGCGCCGATTTCGAGATCGAAAGCGAGCGTGGAGAGTTCCGCCGAACCGAGGCCGGCGACGGGGTCCCCGGCGGAGAAGAAGTCCGACTCCTGGGGAATCAGCAACGGATAGTCGCGCATCAGGTCATCCAGCGAATCGGCGCCGCCGACGCGCTCTTCCAGTTCGAGAATCCGTTCGGTGAGGAGATCGCCCGCCTTTTCCTGTCGCAGCGTGGATTCGATCTCTCCCTCGACCTCGCTCAACCCCCGGGTCTCGGCGGGTTGGCGGCTGTCGAGCCGCACCACGTGATAGCCGTAGTCGGTCCGGACGGGGTCGCTGATTTCACCCGGCATCATGCTGAAGACGGCTTCGGAAAACTCGGGCACCATTTCCTCGGGCCCGAAGACTCCCAGGGCGCCTCCCGCTTCCCTCGTCGCTTCGTCCGCGGAATAGGTGCGCGCGAGTTCCGCGAAGTCTTCGCCGGTTCGGGCGCGCTCGGCGAGGCGGGCCGCGAGAGTGCGGGTGGCCTCCTCTTCGGCCTCCGACTCCGCCTGGAGCAATATGTGACTCGCCTCCGCCTGCTCCCCCATCTGATACCGGAAGAGGTTGCGGTTGTAGTAGCGCTGGATTTCGCGCTGACGAACCGAGACTTCCTCTGCCAGCGTCTGTTCGGAGAGCGTGAGGTAGCGAACCCGCCGCTGCTCGGGAACCTCGAACGCGTCGGGCGCGGCTTCGTATCGCTCGCGCGCCTCGGCTTCGGTGACCTCCACCTCGCCGCGCCGGCTGTCCACGGTGAGGAACCAGAGGTCGAGCGACGCGCTCTCGTTGCGCCGGCGGTATTCCTCCCTCAGTTCCATGTCGGACACGTGCGGTGACTCCGTGATCAGCAACCGGAGTTTCTCGGTCATCAGGTCGGAGCGGACCGAGTCCTCGAAGTCGCGCGGATTCAGCCGGGCGGCGCGCAGCATCGCGAGGTAGGCGTCCCGGCCGATGAAGACCCCGTTTTCCTGGAAGGTGGGAGAGCTGGCGATGCTGGTCCCGACTTCGGTGTTCGTGACCTCGATTCCCAGACGCTGCGCTTCGCGGACGAGCACCCGGCTGCGCACGAGTTCGCCCACGACCTGTTCCGGAATGCCGAGTTGACGCGCCAGTGCGGGCGAAAAATCGCCGCCGCTCTGCTCCTGGTACATGCGCGCAATGTTCCGATACCGGTCCAGGAACGTCGACGCCGAGATCGGTTCATCGTCCACCCAGGCGACTCCGCGCCGCATGGCGGCGGTCGCCGGATCTCCCATGAAATCCGGGAAGTAGAGGGCGACGAACGCCAGGATGACCAGCGCGAGCAGGCCGGCGCCGACGAACCAGCCGACGGAGCGGCGGTCGCGAAAATACTCGAGGATCATGGCAACCGGCCATGGTACCGCCGAGGGCTGCCGGCCGGCAAACCCGAATGCAGGTTCGGAGTGTCATGACAGGCCCGTCGCTGGTAGTCTTTAGGATGGCGGCGCTCTCGCCGCACTTCTCCGTCCCGTCCTGCCTGGATCCCCCGAAACCGTTCCGCTACCCGGCTTCGCTTGATGCTCAAATATCTCCTCAGTCTCTTCTCCGTCGACCTCGCGGTGGATCTCGGAACCGCCAACACCCTCATCTACACGCAGGATTCGGGAATCATCCTCCGCGAACCGTCCGTGGTGGCGATGAACACGGTCACCAAGCGGGTGGAAGCGGTGGGGGCCGAGGCGTACGACATGGTCGGCAAGACCCCCGACCACATCAAGGCCATCCGCCCCATGCAGGACGGGGTGATCGCCGACTTCGAGGCGGCGGAGCGGATGATCAGCCACTTTGTCCAGAAAGCGCTGGGCCGGCGACGTTGGGCGGCGCCCCGGATGGTCGTCGGGGTACCGCTCCGGATTACCCCGGTGGAGCGGCGCGCGGTCCGCGACAGCGTGCTGCGGGCGCGGGCCAGCGAGGTGTTCCTGGTCCAGCAGCCGATCGCCGCGGCGATCGGGGCGGGCCTCGACGTGACGACGCCCATCGGTTGCTGCGTGGTGGACATCGGCGGCGGGACAACGGACATCGCGGTCATCTCGCTGTCGGGGATTGCCGCCGGCACTTCGGTGCGCGCCGCCGGCGACATGTTCACCCAGGGCATCATCGAGCACTTGCGGCGCGCCCACGGACTGCTCGTCGGCGAACGGACGGGAGAACGGATCAAGATGGCGCTCGGCAGCGCCCGGCCCGGGATACAGGCGCGGAGCATGGAGATCCGGGGGCGGGATCTGTCGCGGCTCGCTCCGGCCACGCTCACGGTGACCGATCAGGACATCCGGGAGGGACTGAGCGGTCCGTTGCACCAGCTGCTCACCGCGGTGGCGAATGTCCTCGAGAAAGTGGAGCCGGAACTCTCGGCGGACCTGGTGGAAAACGGCATTCTGCTGACGGGTGGAGGCGCGCTGCTCGAAGGACTGCCGGAGCTGCTCGCCGACGAGACGAACCTCGCGGTCAAGGTCGCCGAGCACCCGCTCGATTGCGTTGTCAACGGCGCGGGCGTCATGTTGGAGCGGATGGACCTGCTCCAGCAGGTTTCGCGGCACGACACATGACAGCCCGTGGTGAAACCCCCGTGCGCGCCGAGAGTGGCCCGTCTCCCGGTGGGGGCGAGGCGCCCGGCCGACAAGGCGCGTGAGGGAGGAATACCGGGTGTATTTCGACCGAAACGCAACGATGAGCGCTCGAAGGCGGCGCGGTTCAGGCGGGATGCATCGCCGCTCGAACGCCGCGGGGGTTTGGCCACAGGCTGTTAGCCTTGGGGGCTAACCTGATGGGGTTCATGCATTCAGGAAGATCGACCTGAAGAAGAGAGACAGGTAGCCGGTGCCCGGAAAACGTGGCCACGGAATCCTCCTGGGGATCGTGTTGGCCGCGAACTTCCTGGGCCTGACGTTTCAGGTGCGCACCGGGGTCATTTTCCCGGTCCGGGAGAGTCTGGCGGCGGTTTTCGGAGGGGGCCAAGCCCTGGTGGTGAACTCCACCCGTGCGGTTGCCGCGTGGACGGAGACCCTGTGGGATGCCCATGAGATGCGGCTGGTCCGCGACGAGTTGCGCGACCGGGTGGCCCGCCTGGAGTGGGAGTTGACTGTCCAGCGGGGAATGCTGGAGCGGGCGCGCGGGTTCACGAGCCTGGACGCGGAGGCGATGGGTCTCGGCGAGCCCGTTTCGGGAGAGATCGTGGGGATCAGCGCGTCGCCGCTGGATCGAACCGTTACCGTGAACCGGGGCAGCCGGCACGGCATCGAGCGTGATGCCCCGGTGATGGCGGCCAGCGGACTCGTGGGGCGCGTCGTGGCGGTCGGCCCCGGGGTCAGCCAGGTCGAGTTGCTGTCGTCGGCCACCGCCGCCGTCGCGGTCATCACCTCTTCCAGCCGAACTCGGGGAGTGGTGCGGGCTGCCGCCGGCGAGGAGGGGGCGAGCGGCTACCGGCTTCACTTCGTGCCGGTCGGACAGCAGATCGCAATCGGCGAAGAGGTGATTTCGAGCGGGCTCGACCAGTTGTTCCCGAAAGGGCTCCCGGTCGGGCGCGTCTCGGCGGTCCACGAGGGAACCGGCCTGCTCCTCGAAATTGCCGTCGAGCCGGCCGTGGACTTCGACACCCTGGAACGGGTCTTCGTCCTGCCGCGCGGGGACAGCTTCGCCCTGGTGCCGGAACCCTGACGGGGCGTCATGAGCTACCTGCGAGCCGCCCTCGCGGTGGTCGTCGCATTCCTGCTCCAGACGGCGGTACTCCCGGTTTTCGCCGTCGAAGGGATAACGCCCGATTTCCTCCTCGCCACCGCCGCCGGCGTGGCGCTGGTCGCGGGGCCCGGCCCGGCGATCGGGTTCGGAGTGGCCGCCGGGCTCCTCCAGGACTCTTTCTCCGGTGGCCTGGTGGGGATGAACGGTTTCTCGAAACCCCTGGTCGTCTTCCTGGCGGCGCGCGCGCGGGAGCACCCTCCGCTCGATACCCGGGCGGGGGTGCCGCTGCTTCTCCTGTTCGCCGGCGCCGCCGACCTGGCGATTCTCTGGGCGCTCGGGGAAGTTGCCGGATTCACCGCGATTCCTGCCCGGGAACTGGGCGCGGCCGGGTTCGGAATCCCCATCACCGTAACCTACGGGCTCCTGATGGTGCGCTTCCTCCGGCCGAAGCCGGTGGGGTACCAGCCGTCATGAGGAGATTCGGTGACGCGGGGAGGTGCGGCGGATCGTGATCCACAGCGAGTATCTCTCCCGTATCCGCCGGCGCCTGGCGTTTGCGCGCTTCCCGCTGTGGGCGTTCGTCATTCTGTTGACTGTCCGCTTCTGGCAACTCCAGATCGTTCGGGGCGAGGAGTTCAGCGACCTGGCCCGGGACAACTACCTCCAGACCGAGCGCCGCCGCGCCCCCCGGGGACTCGTGGTGGACCGGCGCGGGGAGGTGCTCGCGCGGAGCGAACCGTCGTTCACCCTGCTGGCGGACGAGGCCGGACTCGGTCAGCTCGAGGAAATGGGACTCCTTTCGGTGGAGGAGGAGGACCGCGCCGACCTCGAGGCGCGGGCGGCCCGCGGTCCGGCGGTGGTGCGTTCCGGGATTCCGTTCGCCGAGGCGGCGTTCTTCGAAGCCCGCCGGCGGGACCTCACCGGGGTCCGGGTGGAGTTCGTCCCGGCGCGGGACTACCCCCTCGGCTCCGCGACCGCGCACCTTCTCGGCTACGTGGGCGAGGTCACCGCGGCGCAGTTGCTCCTCGAAGAGTTCGTTACCGCAGCCTCGGGGGACCTGGTCGGGCAGGACGGGCTCGAGCGGGTCTACAACGCGACCCTGCTGGGTTCCGACGGGTACCTGGACCGGGTCGTGGACAGCCGCCAGCGCGTCCTGGTTTCCGGAGGGCTCCGGCGGACGGAACCGGTACGTGGCGAAACGCTCCAGGTCAGCGTGATCGGGGCACTCCAGGAAGCGGCCCACCGCGCGTTCGGGGACCAGCGCGGGGCCTTTGTGGCCCTCGACGTGCGCACCGGGGAGGTGCTCGGCCTCGGCAGCTATCCGGCCGAGAACACCGAGGACTTCCGTGGGGACGCGGGCAAGTTCCGGGAGATGCTCTCCGATCCGGCGACCCCCCTCCTGAACCGGGCGGTGCAGGGGCGGTATCCGCCCGGATCATCCTTCAAGCTGGTCACTGCCGCCGCGGGACTGGCCGAGGGCGTCATCGGCCCCGACACCCGTTACACGTGCAACGGCCGGGCCCGCGTCGCGGGTCGGACATTCCGCTGCCATCGCGCCGAGGGTCACGGCTCCCTCTCGCTCCGGGAGGCGATCTCCAAGTCGTGCAACGTGTTCTTCTACCGGCTGTCGGAAGCGCTGGACGTGGACGTCATCGCCTCGTACGCACGGGCGTTCGGCCTCGGCGAACCGACCGGCGTGGATCTCCGGAACGAGTCCGCCGGCCTCGTCCCGACGCGGGAATGGAAGCGCCGGGTCATGGGCGAGCGTTGGTACGCCAGCGAGACCGCCTCGGTCTCCGTGGGCCAGGGGGCTGTTTCGGTGACTCCCATCCAGATGGCCCGGCTGACGGCGGCGGTTGCCTCGTGGGGAACCATTCCGACGCCGAGGTTCACAGGCCCACAATCCGGCGAGCAGATGGGGGGTGTGTTGCCGGAACACTTCGCGGTGATCCGCGACGGGATGCGGGATGCGGTCGTTTCGGGAACGGCGTGGCGAGCCCGAATCCCGACCGCGGAGGTCGCGGCGAAGACGGGGACGGCCCAGGTCGCGAGTGCCGACGTGGTCGCCCCCAACAACGAGGACCGCCCCTACGAGTTGCGCACCCACGCCTGGTTCGTGGGGTTCGCCCCGTTCGATGCGCCGGAGATCGCGCTCGCGGTTGTGGTCGAACACGGTGGAGCGGGAGGAGCGGCGGCGGCTCCCATCGGAGGGGAGATCCTCCGGACCTACTTCGAGGAGTCGCCGGAGATGCGGATCGTCGGCGGTGGAGGGGAGGACCAGTGAGTTTTCCGGTCGTCTTGCTTCCTTCCCGCGCTTCGGCGTCTTCCCGCCGCGCACCCGGGACCGGGGGATCCGGGGAGTAGCGCGGCATGGACCTGAGGGCTCGCGAGGGTGCGGACCGCGTCCTTCTCGTTTGTGTGGGCCTTCTGGTCCTCATTGCCCTGCTGGTGCTGGAGAGCGCTCTCCGAGGTGTTGGTTCCGGGGCCGGGTTCAGTGCACACCTGATTCGGGTCGGGCTTGCCCTCGTGGTCGGAGTAGTCGCGTACCACATGGGTCACCGGCGGCTCGCTCGCCTGTCCCCCGCCTTGTTCCTGGTGGCGCTCGGCCTGAGCGCGATCGCCACGACGTCCGGCGCCCTCCGGGCGGGCACCCGCCGGTGGCTCGAGGTCGGGACCCTTACGGTGCAGCCCGGCGAGTTGGCGAAGATCTCGCTGGTGCTTCTGCTCGCGCATCTGGTCGCCCGCTCCGGCCACGAACCGCTGAGCCGGCGCGCCACCGTCGGCTGGATCGCGGCTGCCGGCGCTCTCGTGCTGGCGGTCGCCGCGCAGCCGGATCTCGGGAGCGCCGCGATCCTGGTCGGGATCGCGGTCGGGATGGGATTCTTCAGCGGTCTGTCGATCTCCCGGCAGTGGATGCTGGCCGGAACCGGCTTCGCCGCTCTCGCCGTGCCCCTGATCTGGGTCTTCGGTTTGCGCGACTACCAGCGCCTGCGGGTTCTCTCTTTCCTGAACCCGGAGAGCGATCCGCTGGGGGCCGGATACCAGACCCTGCAGGCTTCCATCGCGGTGGGATCCGGCGGCCTCTTCGGTAGCGGCTGGCTGCTGGGCTCCCAGACCGGGCTCCAGTTTCTTCCGGCGCCGCACACGGACTTCATCTTCGCGGTGCTCGCCGAGGAGTTCGGGTTCGTCGGGGTGGTCGTCGTCCTGGCGCTCTACCTGATCCTCGGGCTCCGCCTCCTGCAGATCGCGGTCGAGGCCGCCGAGAACAAGGATCCGGCCGGTGCGCTGCTGGTGGGCGGGTTTTTCCTCATGCTCCACCTCCAGGGGCTCTACAACATCGCCATGGTGGCGGGGATCGTCCCGATCAAGGGGTTCCCGCTGCCGTTCATGAGCTATGGGGGCAACTCGCTGCTGATCGCAGCGGCGGCCATCGGGTTGGCCGCGTCGGTAAGTCGCCGCAACTTCCTGACCTGACGGCCGGCGACGGGGCCCGGGAGCACGGACGCGGCACGGCCTGGAAGGCTGGATTTCCAACCGGGAGGTCGGCCTTCCCCTGCGGGTCGGGCCTGGTCCCCAAGAGCATTCTCCGGTCCTGCCGCCGCTCGGCGGGCGGCCCCACCGCGAGAACCGGGCCGACCCGGGGCCGGTGCTCCGGGGCGCTCCGCGCGCGGTCCCGGTCGCCTTCCGTGCTACGGTTTCTGCGAACTTCCCGCCCCCCGCTCCTGTAGTTTTGTGTATCGCGAACTGATTGTCACCAGCCTTCCCGGAGAGACCCGGATGGCCCTCCTCGAGGACGGCGTGGTGGTGGAACTCGGCGTGGAACACCGCTCGGACCAGAGCGTGTTGCACGGAATCTACCGGGGACGCGTACAGCGGGTCGTTCCCAGTACCCAGGCGGCTTTCCTGGACATCGGGTTGCACCGCAACGCGTTCCTGCAGATCGACCAGATCCCCCGGGGTACGGTGGACGTCTGGCGGGAGGAAGGCCGGACTCCGGACGCGGAGAAGGGCGGGGCGGCGAACGGGTCCGGAGAGTCAAGCCTCCGAATCGAGAACATGCTGCGCGCCGGGCAGCCGGTGCTGGTTCAGGTGGTCCGGGAGCCTCTCGGCCCGAAGGGTTACAAGGTCAGTTGCGATCTCAATCTCCAGGGGCGGTTCTTCGATTTTCGACCTCTGGCGAGTACCGGGATCATCACTTCCCGTGCTACCGCCGGACCCCGGGAACAACTCCGTATTGCGGCGCTGGTAGAGCGGCGGAGCACCCTCAAGGGCGAGTGGGTAGCGCGTTCCACCGCGGAACAACGCGACGAGGAGACCCTCGCGGCAGATATCACCCGCCTGGAAGCCGATTGGGTAGAAGTCCGGAAAGAGAGTCTCTCGGGTCCGCCGGCGTGTCTCCGCGCCGACGTGCCGATGGTGTTCCGTTACATCCGGGACGTGCTCTCCTCCGGATTCAGCGTCATCCGGGTGGACAGTGAGACGCTCTACGGAAGGATGGTGAACTTCATCCGCCAGTTCCTTCCGGGGATGGAGCACAAGGTTCGGCTGTACTCCCGCAACTACCCCATTCTTGAGGAATACGGCGTCGAAGTGGCCTTCGAGCAGGCCGCCCGGCGGCGCGTACGCCTCCCCTCGGGCGGGTCGATCATCATCGATCAGACCGAAGCTCTCGTCGCCGTGGACGTGAACACCGGCAGTTTCACCGGAGACACTGGCGAGCGCGACGAAACCAACACCGTCACCAATCTCGAGGCGGCGGTAGAGACGGCGCGCCAGCTTCGGTTACGCGGACTTGGCGGGATCATCGTGATCGATTTCATCGACATGAAGGAGGGGCGGAATCGTGACCGCGTGTTCCGCACCCTGCAGGCGGAACTGCGGCGGGATCCCGCCTTCACACGGGTCGCTCCGCCGGAATCGCGCGCGGGGCTCGTCATCGTCACCCGGAAACGGGAGCGTCCCTCGCTCGAGTCCGCGCTGCTGGCCTCCTGTCCGGCCTGCAGGGGTTCCGGCCGGGTGCGGTCACTGGGCGCGGTTTGTCAGGATGTCCTGGTTCGCGCCCAGAAGAAGTCAGCGGAATTCACCTCCGGTCTCGTGGTCCGTGCCTCGCCATCGGTCGCCTCGGCGCTGCGCCGGTCGGCTGTCCTGTCCGAGATCCGGACGGTCGTGGCGGGACCGGTGACGATCGAAGAGGCTCCGGCGCTGCCGGAACCGCAGTTCGAGCTCGTCACGGGAACGACAGCACCCGCCGATGCGGACCCCCGATCCGGCGCCCCGCATGAATTCATGGCGGACCCGGCGATCCCGGAAGCGAGCCTGGAGTCGGCGTGACGCCCGGAGGGCAGCCCGTGACGGTTCGGCTGGACGTCGAAACGCGAATCGAATGGGTTGAAGTCGTGTTGGGTGTCTTCGAACGCCACTGTGCGCAGTGCGGTTACGAAGCGGATGCCACCCACTGGATGGGTGCGGCGGTCCGGGAAGCGGTCACGAACGGGATGCGGCACGGCAATCGCATGGATCCCACGAAACGCCTGCGTATTCAGATCGAAACTCGTGACAGCACCGGCGGCGGTCCTGCCGTCGAAGTCGCCGTAGAGGACGAGGGGGAGGGTTTCGACACCGCGGAGGTGCCGGATCCCCTGCTGGAAGACAACCTGCTCAAGGACAGCGGGCGCGGCATCTTCTTCATGCGTCAGTTCATGGACGGGGTTACCTGGACCCGCACCGACCGCGGCACCCGAGTGGTGCTGGTGCAGCGGCAGGTACCCCGGTCGCCGTGAGAACCCCCGCCGGCCGGGCCTGCGTCCAGGCGGCCGAAGCGGGGGCCGTGGTGGTGCGCAGCGCCCACCGCGCCCGGGCCGAGCGTGGTTTCGGGGTCGATCTCAAGGGACCCATCGACCTCGTAACCGCCGTTGACCATGCCGCCGAAACGGCGATCGTCGACTGCCTGCAGCGGCTACAGCCTTCGGTCCCCATCCTCGCCGAGGAGCGCGGGTTGGTGGACGGCTCGAAATCCGGGTGCCGCTTCATCGTCGACCCGCTGGACGGGACGACCAACTTCGCCCACGGGTTCCCGGTCTTTGCCGTGTCGATCGCGTACGAGGAAGACGGGCAAGTCGTGGCCGGCGCGGTTCTTGATCCGGTTCGGGAAGAACTGTTCACCGCGGAGGCAGGGGGCGGGGCTCACCTGAACGGCACTCCGATCCGGGTCTCATCGACGACCCGGATGCAACACGCTCTGCTGGCCACGGGGTTTCCCTATTCACGGGAGGCGATGGAGCGCGCGCTGGAGCTCTTCGTCCGGATCATGCGGCGCGCTCGGGCGGTGCGCCGGGCGGGCTCGGCGGCACTGGACCTGTGCTGCGTGGCCGCGGGCCGCCTCGACGCCTTTTGGGAGGAGACGCTCAGGGCCTGGGACACCGCCGGCGGAGAGGTCATCGTGCGGGAAGCCGGAGGACTCGTAACGGATTTCGATGGTCGACCGTTCACGAACGGCGGTCCGAACATTGCCGTGTCGAACGGCTTGTTGCATCCGGCCCTGCTGGAGATCCTTCGAGAGGCCCGGGAGGCGGAGCGCCTGGCGGAACCCGCTACGGTGTCCGGCCCGGACAGCCGGACCTGACGTTCAACAGCCGGTCCTGACAGCCTGTGGCGAGACCCCCGCGGCGTTCGACGGGCGATGCATCCCGGCTGAACCGCCCCACCACCGGGAGAACTGGCGCAATGCGGCGCTCAGCGCTGCGTTTCGGGCGCAATACACCCGGTTTTCCGCCCTCACACGCCTTGTCAGCCGGGCGCCTCGCTCG
>Ga0209021_1001057_pt1 | contig 29942 bp, 22 predicted proteins | sample PinacodermFT_FD_187299 | JGI IMG/M metagenome (GOLD analysis project Ga0209021, IMG submission 187299) | Host-associated microbial community of the marine sponge Aplysina aerophoba from Gulf of Piran - sponge pinacoderm, lysed by freeze-thaw... | ecosystem: Host-associated > Porifera > Sponge >... | reverse complement strand
GATGTGCCTGGTCCGGTTCCGCGACGCTGCGCGCCGTTCGGTGCGTCCAGGTTGGCACCTGGTGGAGAAACCACCGCGACAGAGTGGGTTACGACCCATCGCGGTCCGCCCCGGGCCGTGAGTATGAGAAATCCGGGCTAGCGGCAGTCCCTGGGTTCCACCACCAGGAGGTATCGCCCCGGGGCCGCGTCGACTTCCTGGTCGCAACCGGAAAGCCAGCGCACCCGCGCCCGGAAGGGGCCCGGGTCCGCCCCCAACCCGAAGAAGACGCGGGGATCGCTTGACGCCAGGTAACTCCCGGCCGCCCGCGCCTCTCTCATCCGGGTGACATCGCCCGCCGTCAGTACGAGCCTGGTCCCGACCCCGTCCCGCGGACTCGCCCGCCCCACCAGCCGGAAACCGGCCCAGGCGAAGGCGGTGCCGGTGTCGTTCCGGAAGAGCGCCGGCGTCCCGTTCATGACGGTCGCGAGCAGGTCCGGGTCGCCATCGTCGTCGTAGTCGGCGAAGGCGGCGCCCCGGTAGACCCGCGGCACTCCCAGCGCGGTCGGCGGGACCTCGTGGAAGGCGCCGTCGGCCCGGTTCCGGAAGACGAGACCCCGCTGGGCATACTCGCTCTCGGTCACGCCTCCCTCGACCTCGGGATAGACGTGCCCGTTGAGAACCACCAGATCGAGCCAGCCGTCCCGGTCCAGGTCGCGGAACCCCGCGCCCCAGCCGAGATAGGGATAGCTCGGCTCCGCCACCCCGGCGGCGAACGACTCGTCGAGAAACCAGCCGCCACCCGCCGCCCGGTAGATGGTGTTGTAGTCGTGGGAGAAGTTGGTGACCACGATGTCCAGTCGTCCGTCGTTGTCGTAGTCCCCGAGGTCCACCCCCATGCCGGCCTGCGCGCGGCCGTCCTCGTTGTAGGCGAGGCCGGCGGAAAGACCCACGTCGGTGAACTCCAACCCGCCCGCCCCGCCGTCGTTCCGGAAGAAGTTGTTCGGCGTCTGGTCGTTGGCCACGTAGACGTCCAGATCGCCGTCTTCATCGAGATCGCCGAACACCACGCCGAGACCGAAGTAGCGCTCCTCGCCGATCGCCTGGCCTTCCACGCGGACGAAACGCCCGTCGCGGAGGCCGCGGTAGAGGAGCGCCGGCGCCGGGGGCAGGCCGTTCGGGCCGCACATCACCGGGATTCCCAGGAAGAAGCAGAACGGCGCCTCGCCCGGACCCGGGGTCTCTTCCAACCTGAAATCCACGTAGTTGACCACCACGAGGTCCGAAATGCCGTCCCGGTCGAGATCGCCGAAGGCGGCTCCGGTGCCCCACTGGGGGTCGTCGAGTCCAACCTCCTCCGCGACCTCCTCGAAGGTTCCGTCTCCCCGGTTCCGGTAGAAGAGGTTTGGCCCGAAGCGGGTCACCAGGAGATCGAGGTCGCCGTCGTTGTCGTGGTCCACCGCGAAGGCCCCCTGCCCCCAGCCGTAGGACTCGAGGCCGGCGGGTCCGGTCACCTCGCTGAAACGCCCGTCGCCGTCGTTCCGGAAGAGCGCGTTCGAGAGGCTCTGGCTCCGGTCATAGCCGAGACGGGAACCGTTGACCAGGAACAGATCCAGGTCCCCGTCGCCGTCGTAGTCGAAAAACGCCGCCCCGGTTCCGGTGGTCTCCAGGATGAAGTCCTTGGCGCGCACGCCCCCGTACATGTTGATGAAACGGACCCCCGAGTCCTCGGCCACCTCGGTGAACCGGATTTCCGGTTGGGCGGATGCCCGGCCGGCCAGGAGCAGCGTGAGGATTCCGAAGGTCGCGCGGGCCGTCTTCATCGTCTCGCCTGGTCCGGTCCTGCCCGCGCCCCGAACTCGAAGCTGGCGATGCGCCCGACACCCTCCTTGAGGATGTGGACCGCTCCCGCGGGCAGCGATCCGAGGGATTCTTCCTTCCCCGAGGGCCACCGAATCCCGACTTCCTCCGCCACCGCCGAATCACCCACGCCGAACCACACCACCGGGTCGTGCTGGGAGAGATAGCTGGCTCCGATCCGCCTTTCTTCCCGCTGTGAAACCCCGCCCCCTTCAAGGCGGAGCAGCGCGCCAACCCCCTCGCGGTTCCCGTCGGTGCCGATCAGGAGAAAACCGACCGCCTTGCCGGCCTCGGCGCCCCCCTGATTCTCCAGGAGCTCCGCCGGCCCTCGATTGTTGGCGAGCACCAGGTCGAGGTCCCCGTCGCGGTCGTAGTCGAAGCTGGCGAGGCCGCGTCCCACCCGGGGCCGCGCGAAGGCGCCCTCGCTCTCGCGGCTCCGGCGGAGGCGTCCCCGCTCGTTCAGGAACACCTGGCCGGGTTGAGCGAAGGTGAGGTTCGACTGGATTCGGGCGATGTTGTCCAGGATGTGGCCATTCGCCACCGCCAGGTCCAGCCAGCCGTCGTTGTCGAAGTCGGCCAGGTCGCACCCGAAGGCGAGTTCGGTGAGGCTTTCGCTTCCGATTCCGAACGAAGCGGTCGCGTCCAGGAAGAGACCGCCGCCCAGATTCCGGTAGAGCGTGTTCGTTTCGAAATCGAAGTTGGTGACCACGAGATCCACGAGCCCGTCCCGGTCCACGTCTCCGAAGTCGTTCCCCATGCCCGCTTCCGGAAGTCCTTCCTCGTTGTAGGCGACTCCCGCGGCGAGCCCCTCTTCCCGGAACTCGACCCCGCCCGGTCCGCTGAGGGTCCGGAACAGGAAGTTGGGCGTCGTGTCGTTCGCCACGTGGACGTCCGGCGTTCCGTCCCCGCCGAGATCGCTGACCACCACGCCGAGGCCCTTTCCGTCCTCCGACCCGGGAACCGGCGATGCCCGGAAGGTCCCGTCCCCCAGGTTCTCGAAGAACGAATCCGCCGCTCCCGGGTACTCCTGCGGGTGGCAGTAGGCCAGCAGTTCCCGGACCGGGCTCACGCAATCGCGATGACGCTCCAGCGCGTAGTCGAGGTAGTTCGCGGCATAGACATCCAGATCTCCGTCGCCGTCGGGGTCGAAGAGCGCCGCGCTCGTCGTCCAGCGCGGATCCGTCGCGCCGCCCGCTCCCGGAACCTCGCGAAACGTGCCGTCTCCCTGGTTCCGGAAGAGGCGCTCCTCCCCGAAGTGCGTCACCAGCAGATCCGGGTCGCCGTCGCCGTCGAGATCGCCCGCCAGCGCCCCCATGCCGTAGTGCCGCGCTTCCCCGGGGTCCAGAAGTCCCGCCGCTTCCGTCCGGTCCCGGAAGGTGCCGTCACCGCGGTTCCGGAAGAGCCGGTTCCCGACCGTCGCGCCCCCCGGGTCACCCGGCAACGGGTGTCCGTTCACGAAGAAGAGGTCCGGCCAACCGTCCCCGTCGTAATCGAACACGGCCACCCCCGCCCCGACGATCTCGATCACGTAGCGCCGGCCGCTCCCGCCGTCCTCGTGGTGGAACCGGATCCCGGCGTCCTGGGTCCGGTCCACGAAGACGAAGTCCTGCGCCGCCGCCGGCCATGCCGCGAGGGACCCGGCAAGCCCGAGAAGCAGCTTCCGCATCAACGCGGGCGGGCCTTCGAGCGGGTGCGGGAAAGCGAGCGCCCCGGGTCGTCCCCCGCCGCGGTGGCCTCGGCGAACCGGCGGCGCACCGCGGCCGCCTCCTCGGCGCGCCCGAGGAGCGCCAGGGCGGCGGCGAGGTTGTAGAGCCCCTGACGGTGGGCGGGGTTCGCCGCCAGGGCGGCCTCGAAGGAGGCGACGGCAGCTTCCGCACGACCCGCTTCCAGTTCGAGCTTCCCGAGCCCCACGAGCGCCGGCGGCGATCCGGGCGCGGTGGCGAGCGCGGCCCGGTAGGCCTCGCGGGCCTCCTCGGGGCGCCCCAACTGGGAGAGCGTGCGTCCGAGCGCCACGTGGGCCTCGGAGTTTCGAGGATCGAGGACTACGGCCTTCTTGAACGCTTCCGCGGCCGGTTCGAGCGCCCCGAGGGCGGCCTCCGCCAGCCCGAGGTAGAAGGGGGCCAGCGGATTGCCCGGCGCCACCGCCCGCGCCCGGAGCAGGACCGCGCGCGCGGCGATGCCCTCGAGCCTCGTGTAGTGCGTGTACCCGAGCTGGATCAGGATGGGCGCGGCGCGCGGAAAGTGCTCTGCGCCCTCCGCGAGGACATCGACCGCTTCGCCGGAGGCGCCCGTGCGGAGAAGCGCCGTCCCGAGCGAGAGCGTCAGAGCGGGATTCGGAGCGCCGGCGAGCGTCTCGGCGCGGCGGAGCGCCGCGACCGCCTCGTCCGGCCGGTCGTCCTGGAGGAGGGCAACTCCGAGGTAGTAGTGGGACCGCGAGTCCGGAACCGCGTCGGCGAGCCGGCGGAACGACTCCACCGCCGCCCGGGCGTTCCCGGCGTCGAGCCAGCGCTGCCCGGCGCGCAGCAGGGATTCCGCATCCTGGGTTCCCGCGCCGCCCAGCGCCGCCCAGAGCGCGAACGCCGCGCCGAGCGAACGGGTCAGGCGCACCGGCCGGTCGGCGGTCACTGCTCCCGGAGCCGACTCTTCAGGACCCCTCGGGGAAGAGCGCCGCCAGGAACTCGTCGTCGAGCCCCGGATGCCGCGTCCAGCTCAGCGTGGATTCGAGCTGGCCGCGAAAGAGTTCGTTCATGCCGGCGGCCTTCCGGAGCGCCTCGAGCGCCCGCTCGCGGTCGCCGAGCGAGTAACTCAGGAGCCCCAGGTTCAGCCAGGTGTCGGAAGCGTCGGGCCAGAGTTCCGTGGCCCTTTCCGCGGCGGCGAGCGCCCCCGCCCCGTCTCCGGCCTGGTTCCGTTCCCGGCTGCGGGACATCTCCGTGATCGCGAGGTTGATGTTCAGCACCCGGCCGAGTTCTTCGATCGGCCGGGGATGGTCCTCCACCTGAAGCCGGGCCACCACGTCGTTGTTGATGTTCCGGCCCATGCCCTTCCCGACCACCAACATCGCGGAGGATTGCCGGCCGCGGCTGTCGCCGCCGGCCTCCTGCCCGGCCACCATCGCGGCCTGCATCTTCTCCGCGAGCGTTCCCCCGGCGGCCTCGAAAGCGTCGCCCATCGCCTCGACGACTTCCGGCCCGGTCAGGATGTTGCCCTGCGCCGAGTAGTGCTCACCGACGCGGTGACCCGCCCAGAAGGTGGCGGTCGGCCCGGTGTGGGCCGCAATCCCGCCGTTTGCGTCCACGACGGCGAACTGCCGCCCTTCGAGTCCCGGGAAGGTGTCCTCGGCGAGCAGGCGGTCCTTCACCTCCTCCGCGCTCAGACCCTCGCGCAACAGATGGAGCCCCTGCAGGCCGTAACCGGCGTTCACGTTGGCCTGGGTGGCGACCACCCCGACCCCCGCCTCGCCCCAAGGCACCACGTGGCCCACGGAGAAGTACTTGGACTGGACCGCAACTCCCATCTCCCCGCTGTCGGGGTCATAGGCGACGATCGAGAAGGTCGCCACCGGCGGATGGGTGGACTGGGCCACGGCCGGCGCGGCGGCCACCGCGAAGAAGAGAAGTGTGGTGATGAAGATTCGTCCCGAACGCATCGTGAAGTTCCTCCCGCGTAACGACGGCGGGGCCATGGTACGCGCCTCCCGCCGCCGGCGGCGAACCGGTCAGCCGCGCGCTCCCGGCTCCTCCCGTCCGGAATCACCCAGTTCCAGCACGGGCCGACGCGCCTCGTCCGACTCTCGTTCCTGCCGGCTCGACCACCAGCGGGCAAACAGCAGACCGGCCGTTACCGTAACCGCTTCCCAAAGAGCCCGCGCTGTCCCCTGCCGTTCGTAGGTGGAGGCGAAGAAGAGGAACAGAATGATCCCGATCAGAACCCACTCCCGCTTCGTGCCGATCCCCAGCATCTCCTTCCACCACGGCTGATCCCGCGCCGGTTCTCCGGGCGCGCGCACGATCCGCGGCGCGGGAATGAACTTCCTTTCCGCCGGCATCCGGGTGCGGCCGAGATCGGGCCCATCCGGCCGCGAGAAGGGGAAACGCATCGAAATCCTTGTCCCAGCAGAGTAGCGCTCACCGAGAGACGGCGCGCACGGCGGTGTTCCCGGCCGGGGATTGCCGGTCACGCCCACCATTCCGCGCCAGCGCCAGATCCGCTCCGTCTCCGCAAGTGCCGGCGTCGCCGCCTGCCTTGCACCCCCCCTCTACGGCCTGCCGCGCGGGCACCGGGTCAGCAAACACCTTTCCCGGCCGCCCCTCGCCACGTTCGAGACGTCCTGGAAGTCCTCCTACCACTACGACCTCTTCGCCGCGGCCGACGTTGGCCAGACGCTCATCCTCGGCGCCACCGGCGCGGGCAAGCAGCTTCACGCTCAACTTCCTGCTCGTCCAGGCCCTCCAGTACAAGCCGCGCGTCCTCATCCTGGACCTCGGCGGCAGCTACAAGTGGTAACGTGCCGGGAGTTACCAAATGACGATTGCCATAGAGGCTGATTCGTCCCGCGACCGCCGTTCCAGAGGGCAACGCATCTCTGTCCCTCGCGGCCTTGGGTTCGCGCTCGCGCTTGTCACCGTGGTCGTGGCTGACCGAGCTGTGGCGTATAGGTTCATGGGGGACTTTTGGGCCACATCCGAAACTGCCACACGGTGGACGACCAGGGAATGGGCCTCGGGAGCGCACCTTGACTGGAACATCGCCCGTGACCCGGATTGGAACGTGTTTTTCGATTCGAGAGAGGGAGTGGCGCCGTTTGTCGAGCAGTCGCTGCAGGCCTGGTCACGCATTCCGACGGCAGACATCTCGTGGGGTCTCGGCCGTCTCGAGGCTCCGGCCGAAGTCGGCCAGGACGGGATCAACTCGCTTTTCATTGATGACGAGCAGGATGCGTTCGGTAGCGCGCGCATCTGGATGGCTCGCACGGGAACCCGGGGCGCGTGGGAGATCTCCGAGTGCGACGTGGCCTTGGGTAAGGCCTGGGCCACGAACCCTGAGGACTGGAATGCACCAGATTGGTTCCGGGCCACATTCCGAGACGACGAGACGGTGCGCACGCTCACGCACGAGTTCGGCCACTGCCTTGGCCTGAATCACTCAGGAGCCCTTTCTCTGGCGCCAAATGTCGTCGAACAAGGCCATCCCGGAGACCCGGCGATGTCCTACGGAGTAGGGCTCCCACTTCCGGACGATCTATCGCGGGATGACATCGTTGCAGCGTCCCTGTTGCGTCCAGGGACTGACCGTGAGGGGCAAACGGGAAGTATCTCCGGCACTTTGTCCATGGCCTCCAAACCAGTCGAATATGCTGTCGTGTGGGCGCTCCCTCGTGGCGACCAACCGCTGCATGATCGGGTTGGAGCGTTCAGCGATAGCGCCGGAGAGTTCGTCATCGAGGGTCTTGATCCGGGGGAATACGCGTTGATGGCGCAGCCGATGATGATTGAAGAGGCGCATCCTCTCGCATGGAGTTTTTCGACCCGGACGGGTTTGGAGGATGTGGTGCGGGGTGGTCTCGTCCGTGTAACGGCAGGGCGGAGTACCAGAGGGATCACCCTCACGATGCGCTCCGGTCGCGAGACCGGGGTGCCGCTCGATGGCGGTACCGGCGAAAGGGCCGCCCCCATTTCAGGGGCGTGGGTGAGTGCTTGCCGGGGCGTCTGGGTACGCGCTGAGCGCCCGAGAAGGCACCCGCGGTTCATTGAACCCCGACTGTTTACGACCACGCTCACGGTGGAATGGCCGCACTCGGGGAGTGCCGTTTTCGACTGGGTGGCTCCGTACGTGGCGTACCGCTCCGATCTTGCGCGTCCCAAAGGGGCGTTCGCAGCGGCGCTGGACATCATGGTTTCGTCCTTGCGGTTCGAGCGGACCGAATCCACGGTTCGGAAGGTGATGGAAATCGCGTGGCCGGAGGCTGCCGCACCCAGTCTTCGTTTCCGTTCGGAGGACACCACCTGTGACGGTGAGCCGTTGATCGTCTGCGACTTCGCGGGGTGTGAACTGCGAGGGGGCGGCGGCCTCATCCGCTCGCGGCCACCGCGGGCGGTTGGCAGGATCGCCGACCAGGTACTGACGGACGGCGGCGGGGCAATGACGATCCCAGTCTTCGGGACCTTCTCGGACCCGGACGGCGACCTACTCCATTACGATGCGTCGCCGAACGAATCTGGTGTCGTGGGCACCAGTGTTTTCAGCAGCAGCGTCAGAATCACTCCGGTGAGACCGGGAAACGTGACGGTGACGGTAACGGCGACGGACCCAGGCGGGCTCTACACCACCCAGAGTTTCGGCGTGACGGTGGAATCCGGGGCAACGGGCAACGGACTCTGCCAGGACAGCCGAGCAACGCCGCGCGGGTCGAGCGCAGCTCTGGTGCGAGAATGCGAAATCCTGTTGAATGCGGCCGATGAGCTACGGGGCTCGGGAAGCCTGAACTGGAGTTCGGACTTGGACATCGGATCGTGGGCCGGCGTCGAGAGTTCTCGGGATGGTGTGACCGGTCTGAATCTCGTGGACATCCAACTGACGGGTTCCATTCCGGACTGGCTCGGGAGCCTGGCGACCACCGAGTTCCTGTGGCTGGGGCACAACGAACTGACTGGCGCCATCCCCGAGTCCCTGGGGAACCTGATCAGTCTGGAATCGCTGGCGCTACAGGACAACCGGTTCATGGGCACGATCCCCGACTCGCTAGCGAAGCTGACGAATCTTGAGGTGCTGAGGCTGTCGTCCAACGAACTGACGGGCACGATCCCCGACTCGCTAGCGAAGCTGATGAATCTTGAGGTGTTGAGCCTGTCGTCCAACAATCTGACCGGCACGATCCCCGACTCACTAGCGAAGCTGACGAATCTTGAGGTGCTGAGCCTATGGTGGAACAAACTGACGGGCACTGTCCCCGACTGGCTGGGAAAGCTGACGAATCTTGAGGCGCTGAACCTGTCGCACAACGAACTAACGGGTCCTGTCCCGGACTCGCTGGGGAACCTCACGAATCTTGAGGTGTTGAACCTGTCGTCCAATGAACTAACGGGTCCTGTCCCGGACTCGCTGGGGAACCTCACGAATCTTGAGGCGCTGATCCTGTCGTCCAACGAACTGACGGGTCCTGTCCCCGACTGGCTTGGGAGTTTGACGAGCATCGAGTGGCTGGAACTTGGGGGTAATGATCTGACGGGCACCATCCCGGACTCGCTGGGGAACCTGACGAATCTCTCTCTTCTGAATCTTGAGTTCAATAATCTGACGGGCACCATCCCGGGCTCACTGGCGGAGCTGACGACTCTCCAGTATCTGTACCTCTGGCATAACCGCCTAACGGGTTGTGTCCCAGCAGGTTTGGAGGAACTGGAGAGTCCGATTTGGGCGGTCAACACGCAACAGAACGGCGTCCGGCTCAAGTTATGCCGCGACTAGTCGGCATGGAGCTATGGCCGAAAGTGGGTGACGGCATGACCGGCCTGTAAGAGATCTTGTGTGCTGAGCCGTTTTTCATGGTTAAACGGTCAGCGCGAATCGGTCTCCCAACTGGACCGCGAACTGCGCCTTGGCAGCATGCCGTTCCGGGGATGGCTTTTTCCACTTCGCGGTGATGTTCCTCAGCGCCAGGTAGTCAGCTGGGTCGCCGCCTCGTCGCTGGGGAAATGCCCCTTGTTGCGGATCACCTTGCGGAACTGGCTGTGCAGGCTCTCGATCGCGTTGGTGGTGTAGAGGATCTTGCGCACCGCCGGCGAGAAGGCGAAGAACCGGATCACCTCCTCCCACGCCGGCGCCAACTGCCACCACCGCCGCATAGCCTTACCCCGTAGCGGCCGGCCTCGAACCGATCCCGCTCGACCGGCGCAACAGGGTTCGGTGCGGCAGCAGTTACCCCCTGGGGTGGAACTCCGCATCGTCAAGGCGTCAAGGGGAGGCCAGGACGTTTGCTGCAGGGCAAATCTTGAAACAGAGGGGGTCGGAGTTTCTCCGACCGGATCTGCCCTCGTGTATCCGGCGAGTCCGGCCCCCTCACCTTCGGGCCTGACCGGGAATGCGCCCACTGCTCCATGAGCGCCCGCCGCCGCTCGACGGGCTCTGGCGCGTGGAGGCCGGCCGCGACGCGGCTGAAACCGCGAAGACCGCCCTTACAAGGCAGATCCTTGACGCATAAGACGGTCTTCAGCGCCTCAAGCCCCCCAACCGCTGAACCACGCCTCTCGCCTGGCGCGGCCGGACGCGACCGCGCTGCTCCCGGAAACCGGCCCAGGACCGTGCGAACCGTCCTGGCGCGACCCCCTCACGTTACGACTGTCCAGGACGTCGGTACCGGCCGGAGAGGCCGAAAACCACCTGATCGGGCCGGATTCCGTGGCCCCAGGAGCCTTCGAATCCGTTTTTTCGCGGGTAACCACCCGTTCGGAGCGAATCTGAGCGCCTCTCGCGCTCCGGACGATGCAGCTTTATGTCAAATCAGGCGAATTTGTCGGGATCTCGCCGGCGCCGGCGCGGGTCCGGGCTCCTCGAGGAACCGCCCAGGCCCACTGGCGGCCGAATTCGGGCTGCCCGGGCACGCCAGGTCCGGACTCAAGTTCCGATAACGGTCGAAGTCAAGAGCGCGCAGGCCGGCTCGTAGGAAACAGGTAGAGCAGGCGCCGGTTCGGATGTAAGCGTTCGGTCGAGCCGGTATGAGGCATCGCCGGGATCTACGAGAAGCTGGTGCAGACGGGCCGCGGGCGGTTCGACTCCCGTCTCGCGATAGGCCGTGGCCGCAACCAGGACCAGTGTCGAAGCCCGGTACCAGAGGTCGCCCGGGCCATCGAGGTGATGCGCGGCTCCGGGGCGTATCCCGCGACGGTGCTGGCGTTCGAGTCCCTGGTGCTGACGGCGTGCCGGAGCGGCGGGGTGCGCGGCGCTCGGTGGGATGAGTTGGACCTTGAGCGGTGGGAGTGGTGCATGCCGCCCGAGCGGATGCAGAGGGGACGGGAGCACCGGGTTCCGCTCTCCGCGCGGGCACCGGCGGTGCTCCGCGCGCCGCGTGGTCTGGCGGACGGCTCAGGGCCAGTGTTTCCCTTCGCCGCGGGGCTGGGCCACTCTCCGAGTTGGCGATCTCGACGAGGCGACCTACCGGCGCACGGACCTGTTTGAGCGGCGGCGGACGCTCATGGAGCAGTGGGCCGTGTTCCTATCCGGAACCGAAGGTCCGGGACGACGGACCACCGGATAGACGGCGGGAGGATCGCGCTTCGGTGCGTAGTCCGCGGTTCGCACCCGCTGGTATAGGACGAGCGGGATCTATCCCGATCCTGTGCCTGAACTGCATCTCAGCGCCCTCGTCACACAATGCGCGCTAGATTCAGCTCACCGGCAATTCGAGCGTAATGAGGACGAAATGACAGATGGACGACCCACGGTCCCGACAGTCGAAGGGCGGTGCACGGCGTGCTGGGGGAATGCACGCCACCCCGAGTGCGAGGGTGGCGAGGTCACACGGATTGAATGCACTTTGTGCACCAATCACGTGGTGGGAAAGGAGGCGGCGGTTGAGTGGCGCGAGATCGAGTCGGAATCAAGACGCAACCTGACGCGGACAAGTCGGGGGGAACCGGCCAAGTACCGCTCGGACGCGAAGTTCGTGAGGAAAATCATCCCCGACCTGCCTCGCGACAAGGCAGGCATGGACCGGCGGATCCAAGTAGCGCTCAAGTCTCCGAGAGAGAAGGGCCGCGCGCGCTGGCTCACGCGCCATAACGTCCCGGCGGGCGAGGCTGGCTTCCTTTATCTTCAGGCCAAGCTCCTCGCCGCCGGTTTACGAAGCTTTCCCCAGGAAACGGCTATCAACCGATGGGACGAGATGGAGATTACGCGGCCCGTAGGGTTGCGAATTGACGGTTCGGCTGAGACGGGGATACACGTAAGGGCTGATGCCGAAGGAGTTTCCCGCACGGCGCCTGGAACGTTTGAGGAAAGAGCGGGCGCGCTCATGATGCGCGCTCTGACCGCCGCATTCTCATGCGAGGTGGCACTGAAGGCGATTCTTATGACCCGCAATGATCGGGCGAGGATGACTCACGATTTGCGGACCCTTTACTGCGACCTCCCTGGGGACAGTCGGGCACGTTTGAAAGGAGATTACGCTGCCATTGCTGACGTACTGAAGGAGTCGGGCGAGATCTTCGGCAAATCGAGGTACTTCGAGAACTCCGCCAGCCTCAAGGAAGTAGCCGAGCGCGGCTTGCACCACGAGCGGATCCGCGACCTAGAAAGAGCCGCTAGGGTGATCATCGACGAGTGCGCGATGGTGGGACTGGAAGGAGAGCTGGGACTAAGGGCTCACGCGGCGTTGACGCGGAGACTCGGACAGCAACCGGAAGTGACGGACTATCGGGAGAGCATGAGCTTCAGCGCCGAGTCCGGTGAAAGCGCGATTGCGTGGCCCAAGCTGTGCGCTGCGACGCGGCCTTGAACAACCCCTCTGCGTCAATGTAGCTGAGACCATTACCCCATCAGAGACTAGAGAGGGCGGGGAGGCCGGGAGCTGGTAATGAATACGAATCGACAGGGGGTCGGCGTCGAGGCCACGGAAGGCACCAAGGTTGCAACCCTGGTGCTCCCTATTGGCCTCGTTGGAGACGAACTCTTCTTTCTGGATGTGTCGGAAACGCTCCCCCCAAACATGGGCTCATACCGGCTCGACCGAACGCTTACGTTCGGATTGTGTTCCGGGACGGGGGCGCGGTGGTGACGGCGAGCGCGGGAGTGGTGCTGGTGCTGGAGTTGCTGTCGGCGAAGCGGCTGTTGCCGCAGCCGGCGCTTTGGGATGCGGGTCAGGGCTGGACGGACGGGCAGATGCTGCTGACGGTGACGCTGCTGAACTGCCTGGGTCTGGACCGAGTGGAAGACGTGGAGCAGTTGGAGGCGGACGCCGGGCTGTGCCGGTTGGTGCGGCGGTATGAGAAGCGGCTGTTCGGGGTGGGGCCACGTTGGTTCGCGCGGCGGTTCCGTGGCGGTCGGGGTCGGACGTTTCCCTCGGCGCGTTCGGTGCATGAGTGGTTGGCGCGGAGCCACGACGAGGCGGCGGGTCGGGTTCGGGAGCCGGGGGTGGCGTACATCCCGCGGCCATCGGCGGGGCTTTCGGTGAGCGCGGGGTTGGATCGGCGGCTCCTGGCGGAGTTGGCGGCGCACCGGGCGGTGGCGTCGGTGACGCTGGACCTGGACGCGACGATCGTGTCGTCGGGGACGCGGGAGTCGCCAGGCCGGCGCTCAGCGCGGGGGTTCGGACGTTCCCGGTTCTCCCCGTCCCAGTTCCTCGAACTTCTCGAGGGCGGCCGCGGCTCCTTCCTCATCGCCCAGCCGGCGGCGGGCGAAAGAGAGCTGGTAGTAGGCATCCGCGAAGTCGGGGGCGTAGCGGATCGCCGTCTCCAGGAGGCGCTCCGCTTCTTCCGCCTCGCCTCGCCGGAGCGCGATTTTCCCGAGGTTCAGCCACGCCTCGGGAAAGTCCTCGTCGCCTTCCAGCGCCCGCCGGAACGCCGCCTCGGCGCGGTCGAGTTCCTGCCGGCGCAGCGCGGTCAGGCCGAGGAAGTGATGCGCCCGGCGCAGGCCGGGATCGAGCGCGATCGCCCGTTCGAGGCGCGCCTCGGATGCCTCGAAGTCCTCCTGCCGCCAGTCCAGATATCCCAGTTGCAGCAGCGTCTCGGCGCTCTCCGGCGCAACCTCCAGGTGCCGCTCGTAGGCGGCCCGCGCTGCCTCCAGCCGTTCCTGGCCGAGGAGCGCCGCTCCCAGATCCGCGAAGATCCCGGGATCCTCCCGGTAGCCGAGTTCGAGCGCGCGTTCGAGACCCGCCTGGGCCTCGGGCCAGTGTTCGATCCGCAGGAGCAGCCGGCCCAGGAACCGGTGCATACCCGGATCGCCCGGCGCGAGTTCGACCGCGCGCGCGGCCGCGTCCACCGCCTCGGAGAGGCGTCCCGCCTGGTCGTACACCGCGGCGGCGAGGTAGGCGGCCTCGTACCGGGAGGGCGCCATCTCGGCGGCGGCTTCGAGATGGTGCAGCGCGTCCTCCACTTCGCCGAGTTGTCCGAGCGCCTGCCCGAGCGCCAGCCGGCTGTCCACGAACTGCGGCGCCCGGGCCACGGCTCCCTCGAGCGGGGGAACCGCGAGTTCCGGTTCCCCGGCGAGGAGCCACATCGCCCCGACCTGGTGAAATGCCGGGACGTCCCACGGCCGGCCCACCAGGAAGTCGTTCAACAAACGCTCCGCCTCGTCACGTTCTCCGGCAGCGATCAGGGCGGCCGCCTCTTCGAAAACCGGGTCCGGCGGCGGTTGTTCCTGACCAGCGGCCAGCAAGGCCGGAAACGCCCACACCGCGGCCACGAGCCATGGTGTTCGCCGGTTACCCGTCCGCATGAGGCAAAATCGGCGCCGACCGGATGTTTGCATCGCATCGGCCGCGCCGTCTCCCGAATTATGCCGCCCGGGGCGCGTTCGTCGCTTTGTTGCTGGCCGGCGGCTGCGGCGAACGGCCGAACGGGCAGCCTTCCCCGGCCAGGAGCGGAACTTCCCCGGAGCCCGCGCCCGCTGCCGTTCCCGCGGAAGCGGACATCGTCCCGGTGGGAGGCGATGTCAGCCGTCCGGAGCGAATCCGCTTCGAGCCGCCGGCGTACCCGGAGTCGGCGCGCGAGCGCGGCGAGGAAGCGCTCGTCATCCTGGAGCTGACCGTGGACCGGGAAGGGCGGGTCGCGGACGCCCGTTCGCTCCGGGGGCCGGAAGATCTCGGGGCGGCGGCAGCGGAGGCGGCGCGGCGCTGGGAGTACTCGCCGACGCTCGTGGACGGCGAACCCACCCCGGTGCGGTTCGCGGACACGATCCGCTTCGTGCTCCGCCCGAGCGGCGGCCAGGGGATGCGCCTGCCGCCCGGCGTGACTCCCCCGGGGCCGCGCAACATCGCCTTCCCGGACTGGGAGGTCTCCGGCCACGCCTTCACCGCCTGCCCCTGCGATACCCCCTGCCCCTGCCGGTCGAACGGTCCGCCGTCCCACCCTCCCTGCCACGCCACGACTGCCACCGAGATCACCGCCGGCCACTACGGCGGCCTCGACCTGGCCGGCTCCCGCTTCGTCACCTTGGGCCCGGAGACCTGGGTCGCCCTGTATCTCGATGAGGCGATGGGCGAGCCGCGGCGCCGCGCCATCCTCGGCATCTTCCGGAGCCTGGCGCCGGGCGCGCCCCAGCGCTACCGCGCCATCCGGCGGGTACCGCTCTCGATCACCGAAGCCAGGGGGCCGGCCGAAGTCCTGCGCCGCGCCGTCATCCCGGGAATCCTGGAGATGGAGACCACCCTGCCGCTCGAGGGCGGCCTCCTCGCCGGCCGGATCCCGGGGATGGACGTCTGGTCCAACGAGATCGCCTACGGCCGCACCGGCGCCTACCGCTTCAACGACCCGGCGATCCCCGCCGCCTGGGACCACAGCGGACGCCAGTCGAACGCGAAGGAGTTCACGCTGGATCTCGGGATGTACCGGGAGGGCCGGATGCTCATCCAGCACGCCGACGGCTCCGGAGACTGGACGGCCGCTCAACAGGCGCTGTTTTCCTGCGCCCGAACCCGGTCTCCCTGACACGATCTTCACCGGCACAAACCACAACGGCGGTTCGTGCTGCGGATGGCCGACTCGCGCGGCCGGATGAGCGCGGTACTACTCTTGCCTGAAGGGAGGTGCGGTATGTGGTATAACGGCCATTCGGCTTGGAAGGCCGATGGAGGACACGGAGCCGCATTGCTATTGAATTCGGGGGGTTCCGCGCCTTTGTGCCTGCAGGGAACCTCCCGCACGCGGCTCGATCTCCCGTTCTCCGAATCCATCCGTTTGAAGATGCCGCCGCGCCGTGTCAGCCGGAAGACCCTTACCCCGTTTCATTCCCCGATCCCGCGTTCCCAATCCCCAAGGAGGGTCCCATGAGGAAGTCCTTATCGCGAAGCCTCGGCTTCGCCTTTCTCGCCATTGTGCTTACCACCGCGATGGCGGCCGGACAGACCCAGACCGGAACGGTCGAGGGGACTGTCGTGGACGGCACCGGACAGGTGCTGCCGGGAGTCTCCGTCACCCTGAGTGGGGAAGGCGACAGCGAGGTGGCGGTCAGTTCCGGCACCGGCAGCTACCGCTTCTTCGCCGTTTCGCCGGGCATCTACACGCTGCGTTTCGAGCTCGGCGGTTTCCAGACCCGCATCTATGAAGAGGTCCGCGTGGACATCGCCCGGACGACCGGGCTCAACGTATCCCTCGACCTGTCCCAGCTTGAAGAGACCGTGACCGTGGTCGGCGAGGCCCCGCTGCTCGACACCAAGAGCACCGTCATCGGCGCCACTTTCGACCAGAGCCTGCTCGAAGAGGTTCCGAGCGCCCGCGACGTCTGGTCGCTGCTCGAGCACCAGGCGCCCGGCGTCACCACGAACCGCCTCGACGTGGGCGGGAGCGAAACCGGCCTCCAGGCCGTGTTCTCGGGCCGCGGCACCTCCTGGGGCCAGAACAGCTACTACCTGAACGGGGTGAACGTGACCTGTCCCGCCGCCCTCGGCGCCAGTGGCTACTACTACGACTACGACAGCTTCGAGGAAGTCCAGGTCGAGGTCGGTTCCCACCCGGCCTCGGTGAACGCTCCCGGGGTCTACCTGAACATGGTGACCAAGACCGGCAGCAACGAATTCGCCGGCTCGCTGGGCGCCTTCTACCAAAACGACGCCACCCAGTTCGACAACTTCACGAATGAACTGGAGGCAACCGGCGCCACCGCCTCGGAGTTCGACTACCTGAGCGACTTCAACGGCCAGATCGGCGGGCCGGTCGTTCGGGACCGCTCCACTTTCTACTTCTCGTTCCGCGACGAAAAGGTGCACCGGTACGTCTCCGGCGTCACGGACGTTACCGAAGACACCGACATGCGCCAGTTCGTCCTCAAGAGCGACACCGACCTGAACCAGAGCAACAAGATGAGCCTCGAGTGGCACGAGATGACCTACTGGAAGCCGCGACGCGGGCTCGCCGAGTCCCGTCCGCCGGAGGCGACCTGGATCGAGGACGACACCTTCCGGATCGTGCAGGCCACCTTGACCTCGACGCTGAGCGACAGCGCCCTGCTCGAAACCCGGTTCTCGCATCTGAACGTCTTTTTCCCGACGTATCACTCCGAAGAAGCCCAGGCGGCCGGATTGCAGGCGGGCCAGGACGTGGGCCTCGGCGTCTTCCTGAATGCGCGCGACTACAACGTGGAGCGGAAGCGGAAACGCTTCTCGTACAAGAGCGACCTGACCTACTTCGCGGAGGAAATCGCGGGCGCGAACCACGAGTTCAAGGTTGGACTCGAGTATTCGCACAACCCGATCCGGAACGAAACCACCGCGATCGACGACGTCTTCCTCCGCTTCAACAACAACGTGGCCGACCAGGTGTGGCTGCGGAACACCCCGCGCCACGACGGACAGACCCTCGACCAGACCTCGGCCTACATTGACGACATCATCACCAGTGGCCGCTTCACCCTGAAGCTGGGACTGCGCTGGGACCGGTACCACGGTTGGCTGCCGGAGCAGAACAGTCCCGACGGCCGCTGGTGCACCGCGGCAAACGGCTGTCCCCGCGACTTCGCGGCACGCACCGGCCTCCTCGACCTCTCGAGCTTCGCGCCCCGCGTCGGCATCGTGGTCGGGCTGGAGGAAGGGGGCCAGAGCGCCCTGAAGGCAAGCTGGGGCCGCTACTACCACCAGTTCTCGACCGGGTTCGCCAACTTCGTGAACCAGAACGGCGGCCTTACGAACCGGTGGACGTGGACCGACCTGAACGGGGATCGGCAGTTCCAGGACGGTGAACAGGGCACTCTGCTCGCCAACGCGTTCGGCGCCGAAGCGGCGGTGAACACGATTTCGCCCGACCTGAAGCACGAATACACCGACGAACTCACCATGAGCCTCGAGCGGGAGTTCGCCGGAGACATCTGGATCTCGGCGACCTACAGCCGGCGCACCAGCGACGACAAGTCGGACACGATCAACCTCCTGGCGCCCGACTCGGCCTACGAGTCGATGCAGGTGCAGGACCCGGGGCCGGACGGCATGGCCGGCACCGGTGACGACGGCGGGATGCTCACCGTGTACAACCTTCCCGAACATCTCGTGGGTCAGAGCCAACTGCAGATTGCCACCGTGGACAAGTTCGAGACCGACTACCAGGGGGTGGAACTCATCGGTCAGAAGCGGTTCTCGAACAACTGGCAGGCGCTCGTGTCCTACACCTGGAACGACACCGACACCTGGACCCGCGGCGGCCAGTGGGAAAACACGAACCCGGGCATCTTCGGCAACCCGAACTCCCAGGTGAACGCCAAGGGCAAGTCCTTCTACGACCGGACGCACCAGTTCAAGGCCATCGGAACCTGGCACGCCCCGTTCGGCTTCCGGGCCTCGGGAGTCATGCGCTACCAGACCGGCGCCCCGGTGGGACGGACGGTCTTCGTGGGCGGCCTGAACCAGGGCGGCGCCTCCATCCTGGCGGTACCGGTAGGGACGGAACGGCTCGACAACGTGACCACCTTCGACATCGCGCTCTTCCGCGACTTCCAGGCCGGCCGCTACCGCATTTCTCCGGAGTTCAACCTGTTCAACATCACGAACCAGAACTCGGTGACCGCCATCAACACCTCGAGCGGCGCCAACTACGGACGCGTCGCCAACTACCTCTCCCCCCGCATCGCTCGCGTCGCGATCCGCGTCCACTTCTGAGCGAAGTCATTCGCTGAGAACCCTGGCTGCCGGTTCCTCCGGGGACCGGCAGCCGCCGGCGAGTCCCGTACGGTGAACCGGCGTTCGGCGCTGGCGGCGCTGGCGGCCTCGGCGGCTGCGTACCCGTTTCGGGTCAGCGGCAACCAGGGGGGCGTCCTCCCCTGGAGTGACCTCGAGCCCCTGCCGCCCGGCACCCGCGCGCGCTACACCGATCTCGCCCGCATCACCCGGGATGTCGTCCCGAACGACGAATTCTTCGTCCTCCACCACGGCGAGGTGCCGGACCTCGAGGCGCCGCAGTTCCGGTTGGCGGTCGGCCACAAGGATGTCCCACCCGCCACCTCGTTCACCCTTGAAGACCTGAAGCGCCTTCCGCGCACCGAGTCGGTGGTGGCGTTCGAGTGTTGCGGCAACGGGGGCATCGGCATGCACGGTCTCGTGGGCGCCGCCCGCTGGGGCGGTGTACCACTTACGCCCCTCCTCGAGGGACTCGTGGATGGACGCGCCCGGGAAGTCGTGTTCTTCGGCGCCGACCACGCGGAAGAGCGCCTCCGCGGCAACCGCTATCCCGGCCGCTTCGCCCGCAGCCTGCCGGTCGCCGACGCCCTCTCCCCGGAGGTGCTGCTGGCGGACACCATGAACGGCGAGCCCCTGCCCCGCGAACACGGAGGGCCCCTCCGACTCGTCGTCCCCGGGTTCTACGGAGTCTCCCAGGTGAAGTGGGTGGAACGGATCGAGGTCTGGCCGTCCCGCTTCGCCGGCTGGTACCAGGCCAAGGACTACGTGACCGTGCGCGGGGTGGAAACACCGTCCGGGATCCTCCACACCGCGAGCGCCATCGGCCGGATGCGCCTCAAGTCCATCGTCACCCGGGTCGAACGGACGGACGGCCCGGATCTTCGGATCCACGGGCTCGCCTGGCACGGCGGCGCCTCGGAAATCGCCGGCGTCGGGGTCGCCGTGGACGGGGGGCCGTTCCGGGCAACGGAACTCCTTCCGGCTACCCACCCCTTCGGGTTCCGCCACTTCCGCATGAACTGGCCGTCGCCGGCCGCCGGCGAACACCGCCTCGTCTCCCGGGCCCGGGACGCGGGCGGGCTGCAGCCGACCGGGGAAGAGGCGTCGCGCTACAAGGCGACGCCCTGGGAGAACAACGGCCAGGTGGTGCGGCGCATCCGCATCTGAAGCGGGTCCGGCCGCGCGGTGACCGCGGGCGTCAGCGCGCCTTGGGCGCGGCGATCCCGAAATCGCGGAGCGTGCTCTCCATGGTCGGTTTCGTCAGGCGGATCCTCTCGTCGTTCAGCAGGTAGGAGAAGAGATAGCCCCCGCCGAGCATCAGGATGCCGATCAGGAAGCAGTACATGACCGCCCGGTCGGGATACACGTCCTTCAGATAACCCACGTACATCGGGCCGGCGATGCCCGCCGCCGCCCAGGCGGTAAGGACCGCTCCGTAGACGGCCGACATTCTGCGAGCGCCGAACGTATCGAGGATGAAGGGAGGCATCGTCGCGAAGCCGCCGCCGAAACAGAGCAGGACGTAGCAGACGAGCACCGAAAAGACCCACGGATTCGTCTCGGTCATCAGCACGCCGAAGACGACCATCTGCGTCGCGAGGAGGATCCGGAAAACGTTCACCCGGCCGATCCGGTCCGAAAGGAGGCCCCAGAACAGACGGCCGAGTCCGTTGAACAGCGAGCTCACCGCGATCAGGGTGGCCCCGTATTCGGCGAGCACCGCCGGTTCCACCGAGGGGTTGGCAAGGCTCCAGACCTCCTGGAGCAGCTCCGACTGGAAGCTGATGATGGAGATCCCCGCTGCGATGTTGAAGAAGAAGACGACCCAGAGCAGGAGGAACTGTCCCGTCTTCAAGTATGCGGCGACCGATTCGGACTCCCCCGTAGTCGCAGCGCCACCTGCAGTCGCCGCCGCGGACGCGGGCGGATTGCTCATCAGGAGGCTCGCCGGAATCAGGATGACCGCGAAGATGGCGCCGAGGCCGAAGAAAACGAGCGGCAGATCTCCCGCCGTCCCGACGACCAGCACGGGGGCCAGACCCTTGCTGAGGAGCAGGGCGCCCACCCCGAAGCCCATGACCACGATGCCGGTGGCGAGTCCCTTCTTGTCGGGAAACCACTTCGCCACCGTGGCGACCGGCGTCACGTAGCCCATTCCGATTCCGATCCCGCCGACCACGCCGTAGCCGAGACAGAACAGCGGCACGTTGTCCACCTGCAGCGCGAACCCCGCGATCAGATAGCCGCCGCAGAACAGCGTGCTCCCCGCGAGGGCCAGTTTCCGCGGACCCACGCGGGGCAGTACCTGGCCCGCCCAGGCCGCCGAGACGCCCAGCGAAAAAATCGCGACGCTGAAGGCCCAGGCCGTTTCCGTGAAGGTCCAGCCCAACTGCCGCACGAGCAGGGTCTGGAAGAAGCTCCACGCGTACACGGTCCCGAAACAGAGCTGCAGCACCGTACACACGGTGACCGCGAGCACCCGGGAGGCGCCTGGAGCCATCTGGATCACCTCAAACTCGGAGAACCACCCGTGCCCGGCGCGTCACGCCGCCGACCGGGCCTCTCCCGAGTCCGGAAGCGCCTCGGGGCTCGAGGGTGGCCTGGTCCGGGACAAGTACAGGATCAGCCGCGCCAACTGGCCGACCTCGTCGTCGCGTTCGAGCAGCTTCTCGTTCGCAACCGCCTCCGCCCGCTGCTCCGGCGGACGCCTCGCGGTTTCCACCGCGTAGGAAAGCAATTCCGCGAGCGGCCGCGCAACGAGATTGACCAGCCAGATCGAGGCCAGAACCCCGACCACGAGCAGGATGGAGATCAGGTAGACCTGCTGCCCGATGGCGCGCTGGATCTTGAGCGCGACCAGATCGAGGTCCATGCCCAGATGGACCGTTCCCGCGACCCCGGCCAGAATGGGGCTGCTCACCTCGACGAAGTCGCCCATCCCGGGCAGACTGCGTTCGATCGGCTCGGTCCGGAAGGGATCGCTCTCGAGAATCTGCTCGGGAATGCCGGGCACGAAGGTGTGCGCGACGAACTCGCCCGTCTCGTCGGTGATGTAGATGTAACGGATTCCCTGCACCTCGAGGAACTGGTCGATGAGCGATTGCAGCGACGCCAGGTTGCGGTTCAACAGGATGTCCACGCTGGCGTCGGCGATCGTCTTGGCGATGCTCTGGGAGTTGGCCGCGTACTCGGCGGAGAGTTCCGTATCCACGGTGCGGATACAGAGCAGCGACGTCGAAAGAACGATGAGGCCGAACAGGGCGAAGATGCCGAACCGCATTCGCTGGAAGAGCTTGTGAACTTTCATGTCAGGCGGGGAGAGCGTTCCAGTCGGTGAGCGGCACGAAGCGGCCGTCCTCGACGACGGTGTAGTAGACGCGCTGGAGTCCCTGGCGGCGATCCGGCCCGAAGGAGACCTGCTCGCCGATGCCAAGGTCGAAGTCCCGGATCGAGAACACCGCGTCCTCGAGTCCCGCCCGGGTGGGCGCGCCGCCGAAGCGGCGGAAGATCTCGCACATCAGCTTCGCGTTCACGAACCCCTCCAGGCTGACGAAGCTCTGGGGCAGCGGGTTGTAGGGGTTGTCCAGGAACTCGTCCGGAATCTGCGGATCGTGACGCGCCATCAGTTCCCGGTATTCCCGGACCGCGGGCACGGACTCGTCCTCATAGCTGGGCACCACCTGCGAGTTGACGAGCCACCGGGTATAGGTCTCCGGGTCGTCCCGTCCCTCGCTCAGCAGATTCACCAGGTTCTCGCTCCCCACGAAGGAGAGGTTCGCGATGGGAACGTGGAGCCCCAGATCGATGGCGTCCCGGGCAAAAGCGGCGCAGGCGGCGTATGCCCCGACGCAGATCACCGCGTCGGGCGCCGCCCGCTGGAGGATTTCGACCTGGGCCCGCATCGTGCCGGTGAACCGGGCGCCCCGCTGATACGTCGCTTCGCCGGCGATGGTCTCACCGTGGTTCTCGAGCGCCGCGCGCACGCCCGCCCAGCCGCTCCGGCCATAGGCGTCAGCCTGGTAGAAGACCGCGATGCGGCGCCGTCCGGTGGCAAGAAAGTTCTCGACCAGGCCGGCGGTTTCCTGGCGGTAGGAGGCGCGCAGGTTGAACGCGAAGTCGCCGTAAGGGGGCTCCCGCTGCGGTTGCGCCCCGGTGAAGGGAAAGAACATGTAGATCTGCTGCTCCTGAAACTTCTTCAGCATGGGGAGCACGCGGGTCACGGTGGGCGTACCCACGTAACCGAACAGCAGGAATACCTGGTCCTCGAGCATCAGCTTCAGGGTGTTCTGCACGCAGGGATCGGGCTGATAGCCGTCGTCGTACAACTTCAGCGTGACCCGGCGTCCGTCGATTCCCCCGGAGTCGTTGACCTGGCGGAAATAAGCCATGGCCCCGCGGTAGAGCTCGTTGCCAAGTCCGCGCGACGGACCGGTAAATGCGGCCGAAGTCCCGAGCACGATTTCGCCGTCCGCGCCCAGTCCGGGACTCTGGCCGGTGGGGGCCGGCGTGACTCCGGCGCCTGGCGAAGGTCCATCGACCGCTGCCAGCGCCGCACCCGCGAAACGGGCCCACGGGGCAAGGAGCGCTGCCGCGCAACTGGAGTGCACCAGGGTTCTGCGACTCCAGAGCGGCGCCCTGCCGGGCTGTCGGCCCCCGCCCGACGCCGAATGGGTGGCGGTATTCATCGGTCCCCCCTTTGTGTTTCCTTGCGAAGCACGTTTGTCGGTTGGCCTCATCGCAGCGCTACCGGCTACCGATTCTCGATCATACAGTGTGATGAACAGCCGCCTCGGACCGAACCGGGTCAGCCGATGCGGCCCGCTCCGGACCGCGATTCCGCCCCGGTTGGGCAGACCGGCAAAAGGGCCGCGGCGGCCATCTCTCGGGAGGCGCTTGCGGGATGCACCGCGGGTGACACAATGGCGACCACCTCTGGGAGCAGACCGATGCGCAACCCGAACGACCTGACCTCCAACCGCCGCCGCTTCCTGAGATACCTGGCCGGCAGCCCGTTGCTGCTTGGCGCCGGATGCTGGGAGCCACGCGCCTCGGCCCAGGGCCAGAAGCCTGGTTCCGACCAGGAGAGCGCGGAACTCTTCGGCTACAACCGCTTCCCGCGGACGCCGATCCGCTCGCCGGAAGAAGCGGCGGACATCTTCGATTTCCGGGTGCTCGCGGAACGGAACCTTCCGCCGGCTCACTACGGCTACATGGCGACCGGGGTGGACGGCGAAGGCACGCTGGCTGCGAACCGCCGGGCGCTGGACAACGTCGGAATCCGCGCGCGCCGGCTGGTGGACGTTTCGGATCCCGACATGTCGGTGGAGATCTTCGGCCGGCAGTGGACCTCTCCCATCTGCATTGCCCCCTGCGGGAGCCAGAAGGCGTTTCATCCCGAAGGCGAAGTTGCCGTCGCCCGGGCCGCGCGGACGATGGACCACCTTCAGTTGCTTTCCACGGTGACGACTTCTCCCGTGGAGGAAGTCAATGAGGCGCGCGGCGAACCGGTCTGGTACCAGCTCTATCCGACCACCAATTTCGAGGTGACGAAACAGCTCGTCGCCCGCGCGGAGGCCGCCGGCTGCCCGGCGGTGGCGCTGACGGTGGATCTCCCCGCCGGAAGCAACCGCATCAGCACGCCGCTCACCGCCCGCCTCGACGAGCGGGAATGCGAGATCTGCCACGTGCCCGGCCTCGCGGGTTACGTCTCCCGCAAGAGCATGTTCGACGGGATCGAGGTGGAGAACATCACCGGGCGCAGCCGTTTCGCCGGCCTCAACAATCCCCACCTCACCTGGGACGTCGTGAGGCGGCTCAAGGACATCACCTCCATGAAGGTCCTCCTGAAGGGAATCGTCACCGCCGAAGACGCCGAACTCTGTCTCGAGCACGGCGTGGACGGAATCGTGGTCTCGAACCACGGGGGACGCGCGGAGGAGAGCGGAATCGCCACCATCGACAGTCTCCCCGAGGTGACGCAGGTCATCGACGGGCGGATTCCCGTGATCATGGACAGCGGGATCCGCCGTGGAGTGGACATCTTCAAGGCCCTGGCGCTCGGAGCCGACGCCGTCCTCATCGGCCGCGCCTACCTCTGGGGGCTGGCCGCTTTCGGGGAATCGGGGGTGGAAGCCGTCCTTCGGATTCTGCGCGCCGAGCTGAAACTCGCGATGCAGCTTGCCGGGACGCCGAGTCTCGCGGATATCGGTCCGCGGTCGGTGCTCCGCCGCTGATTCTCCGGGTCCTGGTCGCCGGCGCCTTCGCCGGCGCCGCCGCGGCCGCCGCGCAGCCGCGCTTTGCCGACGTGACGTCCACCTCCGGCGCCGAGTTCAGGCACCGTACCGGGCGAGGCGGGAACGACCGGCCCCACTACTTCATGCCCGAAATCATGGGTTCGGGCGTCGCACTCTTCGACCGCGACGGGGACGGCGACCTCGACCTCTATCTCGTGCAGGGCGAGGGGCGGGACGGGTTCTTCGAAAACGAGGGGCCGGGGATCCGGTTCGCCGAAACCGCGGAGGTCCTGGAGTTCGAGGCCTACGGCATGGGCGTTGCCGCCGGAGACGCTGACGGGGACGGCGATCTGGACCTCTTCCGGACCGGATTCGGGCCGGACGCGCTGCTTCTGAACGCCGGCCCGGGTGAATTCCGGCCGTCCGGCGAGGAGGACTGGGACAGTCGCTGGTCGGCCTCCGCCACTTTCTGCGACTACGACGCGGATGGACGCCTCGACCTCTTCGTCACTCGTTACATGGACTACGACCCGGAGTTTTCGTGTTTCGCGGCCACCGGAGAGCAGGACTACTGCAACCCGACCGACGTTCCCGGGTTGCCGGATCTCCTCTACCACAACCGCGGAGACGGGAGATTCGTCGAGGTAGGGGGTGACGCCGGGATCGCCGCGTTCCCGGCGAGGGGCCTCGGGGTGGTCTGCCAGGACTTCACCGGCGACGGGCGCCCCGACTTCTACGTGGCGAACGACACCGAGGCGAATCACCTCTGGGTCAACCAGGGCGACGGGACGTTCGCGGAGGAGGCCCTGCTCCTCGGCGCGGCCCTCAGCGGCTTCGGGCGGCCCGAAGCCGGGATGGGGGTAGACATCGGCGATTTGAACGGCGACGCCGTCCTCGACATCCTGCTGACCCACTTCGCGGACGAGACGAATACCGTCTACCTGGCGGAACCGGGCGTCGGTTTCACGGACGGTTCGATCGACCGCGGGCTCGGAACCCTCGGCCTCGCGACGACCGGATTCGGAGTGGCCCTGGGGGACTTCGATCTCGATGGGTTTCTGGATGCCGTCATCGCCAACGGGCGGGTGTCCCGTCCCCTCGGGGAGCCTCCTCGCTCCCCTTTCTTCGAGCAGTACCAGGAGCCGGCTCTCGTGCTCAGGGGAGGCAATGACCGGTTGCACGATGCCGGCGACGGCTCTCCCGGGCTGAGCCGGGCCCCGGTCGTGGGCCGTGGCCTGGCCGCCGGCGACCTGGACGGCGACGGCGATCTCGATCTCGTGCTCACCGCCGCCGAAGGTCCGGCCCGCATCTTCGAGAACACGGGCGGCGACGGGGGGAGCTGGCTGACGGTCACGGCGCGGCTCGCTACCGGCGCCCCGGACCACGGCGCCACCGTCGTGCTTCGCACCTCGGCCGGAACCCGGATCGCCCGCGCCAACCCCGGCGTTTCGTACCTGAGTTCCGGCGATCCGCGGGCCCACTTCGGAATGCCCGCCGGCGCGGTGATCGAGAGTCTCGCCGTCCGCTGGTCCGATGGATCGGAGGAAGGGTTTCCGCTGCCCGCACCCAACGGGGTGGTAGTCGCCGTTCGCGGCCGGGGAATTGCCCGTGAATGAACGCCCGGGCTCGCGCACGGCGGGATGGCGCGGCCTCCTGACGACACTCCTGATGGCCGGGGCGTCCTGCGGAGGAGCCGAGATTCCGGAAATCCCGCCGGGCGAAATGGAGTCCGCCGTTATCGAGGCCCTCCGGAACGCCCGCGAAGCGCTCGCCGCGGACCGGGGGAATCCGGGCGCCTGGGGCCGCTTCGGGATGGTGCTGCATGCCCATCGGCTCGCCGGCCCCGCGGCCCTCGCCTACACGGAAGCGGCCCGCCTCGACGGCGGCGATCATCGCTGGCCGCATCTGCACGGCCGCCTGATCGAGGCGGCCGACGCTGCCGGTGCGCTCGCTCTCGCGGACGAGACTCTCCTTCGGAACGGCTCCTTCTCCCCCGCCCTGGCGCTTCGGGGCCGCGTTCTCGAGGCGCTCGGCGAGCCGGAGGCGGCCACCGCCGCCTGGGAGGCGCTGCAGGCGGCTTCGCCGGATTCGGTGGAGGCGCCTTTGGCGCTTGGGCGCCGCCACTTGACCGAGGGCAGTCTGGCCGAAGCCCGGGTGGCGTTCGAACGGGTGGTAGGGAGCCTTCCCACGTCGGCCGCGGGGTGGTCCTTTCTCGCTCAGGTCCGCCGCCGGCTGGGCCACCCCGAGGGCGCCGCGGCGGCAGCGGACCGGGCTCGTACCGCCGCCCGTTCCGCCTCACTCGGGGCGACTGTCGATCCGGACCCCCTGCTGTTGGCCGTCGAAAACCTTCGCGCCGACGCCCGGGGCCGGGAAGCCCGCGCCCGGCGCGCGGCGGCCTCGGGCGACCACGGCGCCGCCGAAGCGATCTACCGCCGTCTGCGGGACGAGAGGCCGGAAAGCGCCGATGTCCACTACAACCACGCCAACTCGCTGGCACGCCTCGGCCGCAACGAGGAAGCCGAGGCAGGATATCGCGCCGCCCTCGCGCGCGAGCCGGCTTCCAGCGCGACCTTGGCGAACCTCGCGAACCTGCTCGCCCGCAGCGGTCGCGACCGGGAGGCCGATGACCTCTATCGCCGCTCCATCGCCGCCGACTCCACCCACATCCCGACGCTCCTTGGCGCCTCGAGCCTCCAGTTCCAGCGCGGCGACCTGCGGGCCGCGGAGCGCTATCTCCGCGCGGCGCTGGACCAGGATCCGGACCACCCCGGCGCCCTCCAGGGGCTCGGCCAACTCCTGGCGACCGTCGGCCGGTTCCGCGAGGCTGTCGGCATCCTGAACCGCGCCCTGGCGGGGGCCGAGGAAGAGAGTGCCGAAGCCGGCCACCTCGCCGGTCTCCATTTCCTGCTCGCGGACGTGGAACGCCAACGCGGCCGTACCGCACAAGCCAGGAGCCACCTGGCCGAGGCGGAAGCCCTCGGCATGAACGTCCCTCCATCCTTCCGGGCCCTGCTCGAACCCGAACGCGGGGAGCGGTGATCCGCGGATGAACCAACGGTCGGAGTTGCCCGCCCCTTGGGGGGGCCGATACAGTGATTTCGGGGCCGGCGAGCGCCCCGTGAGGATGCCATGAGCAACATTCCCAGGCGACGCTTTCTAGAGGCCGGGTCCCTCGGACTCGGCGCCGGGTTTCTGGCGCCCATTGCCACCGCCGGAGGCTCCGGCTACACCCCATCGCTGGCGACGGACTCCACCCGGGTGCGGATGACGGGGGACGGGCTCGGGCTGACACCGGCTGAGCAGGCGCGCCTGCTGGCGCGCATGGCGGAAGAGGGCCGAATCGAGCGTGATTCCTATTCGAACGGCGGCGTCGTCGAGGTGCTCGAGGAGCAGTTCGCCCGGGTTCTCGGCAAGGAGCGAGCGGTCTTCATGCCGACCGGAACGCTGGCCAATCACCTCGCCGTGCGCACCCTCGCGGGTCCCGGCGGCGGCCGCGCGATCCTTCAGGCCGAAGCCCATCTCTACAACGACTCCGGCGACTGCGTCCAGACGCTGAGCGCCATCCCGCTGATCCCCCTCGCCCCGGGAAGCGCCACCTTCACCCTCGAGCAGGTCAAGGAAATCGTGGAACGCACCCGAGGCGGGCGGGTTTCGCGGCCGGTCGCCGTGATCTCGATCGAGACGCCGGTTAGGCGGCGCTCCGGCGAGACGTTCGATCAGGCGGAACTCGATCGCATCACCGCCTACGCCCGGGAGGAAGGCATCCGGCTGCACCTCGACGGCGCCCGCCTTTTCCTCCAGGGCGCCTACACCGGCACGGATGTGGCCACCTTGTCCCGCCCGTTCGACACCGTGTACGTATCGCTCTACAAGTACTTCAACGCGGCCTCCGGCGCCATCCTCGCCGGCCCTGCGGCGCTCCTCGACGACATGTTCCATGCCCGCCGGATGTTCGGCAGCGGACTCCCCGCCGCCTGGCCCTTTGCGGCCGTCGCCCTCAATTTCCTCCCGGGATTCATCGACCGCTTCACGGCGGCGGTGCGGACCTCGGAGTCCCTCATCACGGAGCTCGGCCGTCACGACGCTTTCCGCATCGAGCGGATGACCGGCGGCACGAACCTGTTTCGCCTGCGGGTGAGCGGGGTCGATGCCGAAGCGTTCCGGCACCGGCTTCGCGAGCAGGAAGTCGACCTCGGAGGCGTCCGGGCGGACGGCAGTTTCACGGTCGGGGTAAACGAGACCTGGAACCGCGCCACCCCGGACGCGCTGGCCGCGAGGTTCCGCGCCGCGCTGGCCTGACGCGCGCCGGCGCACACGCGCGGAGACCGCGAGACAGAACTGAACGATTCCACCTCCACCGCACTCAGCGGCTGGGCAGCATCATTCCGCCAGCGCGGACGACCCGAATGATGCCGGCCTCCTTCAGTTTCTGTCGAATCCTCTCGACATCAGCCCTGTCGATCCAACCTTGAAAGTGCTTCCACCCCACACTCCCGTTCACGGGTATTTCGGAGTAGACGTCTTCGGCCCGACGCTGATCTTCCACGTTGAGTCCAAGCGCGGAAAAGTCCACTTCGGGGCGCTCACCAAGGAAGGGATCCGCCTGTAGCCAGCGCCGAAGCCTCCTGAGCGCGTTCTTGTCTTGGCCAGCAACAAAGTCATGTAGGAACTCCGGTTCAGGACTCCACCGGGTGGCCGGGACGATCTCCTCCCAAGTCGCATAGTCGTCCGGTTGGCGCGCCAGTATGAACCCGACGCCCGTCCTGGTGGCCTCGCGGCTAATCCGCCCCACGAGTCCGGGGTCGGGCTCGCCCCGTGACTTCGGATGGTGACAGAGCAAGTAGGCGTGAGTTGCGTGTGTCCGGTGTGAGAGGGCTTCGTAGAGCCCCGTGATGTCCAACTCGGGCTTTACCTCGAAGGTCACGACATCAAGGAACTTGCCGGGAAGAAAACGTAACGTTTTCCCGCCGATCAGGGTGATGTCCGGAGCAGCCCACCGGCCCCCGCGCTTGGCACCGTGAGTTGCAAGAACCTCGCAGAAGCGATCCGGTTCGTCGTAG